>SXGQ01638645.1_pt1 | contig 37783 bp, 41 predicted proteins | sample 3178371 | NCBI WGS metagenome assembly SXGQ01 (sample SAMN11356859, study PRJNA531348) | freshwater metagenome | isolation source: freshwater sample F1-20 | place: China: Fuxian Lake, Yuxi | collected 2017-12-25 | reverse complement strand
GACTGGTCAATCGCTTTGCGATTAGTGGTTGTCGGCATTGCTGCCGGACTCGCGGCGCGGGTGTTTATCGGCGTTTTGCACGCAGTCAAGAAAACAATGCGCGACTTAGTCTCGTGGGTTCCGGCCCAACCCATCATCGGTGCTGTCGCCACACTCGCATTGATGTTGATCTTTGGTCGTGACTATTTAGGGCTTTCACTGCCATTAGTTGATCAGGCTCTTGAAGGGATCGCCGCTAGTTGGTGGGAACCTGTGTTAAAGATTCTCTTCACCGCCATCGCACTTGGCTGTTCAATTCCTGGTGGCGAAGTGACACCGCTCTTTGTCGTTGGTGCAACTCTTGGTTCGGCGTTGTCCGGACCACTTCATCTGTCCCCCACGCTGGCCGCCGCCGCATGTCTTGCAGCCGTCTTTGGTGCAGCCGCCAACGCACCAATTACATGTGCAGTGTTAGCAATTGAATTGTTCGGAGCCGGCATGGCTGTTCCTGCTGGAATCGTGTGCATTGTCGCGTACGCCATTTCACCGAAGCACGGCATCTATGAAGGCCAACGTCACGGCTCTACGAAAGACCTCCGGGCCACCGCAGCACAACCACATCACTCATAAATGCCGGCGGGTGGTCGCGTAACCACTCTTCAATTTCAGCATCGCGACTTGCGGGCAAACACAGTCGTCGTCGCGCCGAAATAACTAACGATGCTGAATCCTCAGCATGACGTGACATCGGTGGGCGTTCAACTTCAAATACTTCAGGCTCAAGCCCGAGTCCTTCAATCACTTTGATTCCCTCATCAGAGGTTGGGCCTTCAGGTCGATCAATATTCCAGAAATGCTTCCAACCTTCATTCCATGCCGACAGTGGATGCTTCTTCGGCATCACCACCACAACACCGAGCCTGGCCATTGCAGTTAATGCCACAACAAACGGTTCAAGATCAGCAACATTGAAAAATACGTGATGACACACCACTACGTCGCATGGCGCAATGGGCCGACCAGCAAGTTCGGCCTCAATGATCACATCAGGGAAACGTCCCTGAATTTCGGTGAACTCAACACCTGCTTCTTCAGCGGCTTGACCAAATCGCGCCAACATTGCTGGATTTTCATCGACACCAACAATGCGCGTTGCTCGTGGGGCTAACGGCAATGACGAACGGCCACCGCCACAACCCACATCCATCACGGTCCCGCCTTCTAACGGTAGAAGCTCGCGCGCTAACTCGAAAATGGCATTCGTGGGGTCAATGGTTTCATCGACAGCAAAAGTTTTCGGGTCATGCGACCACGGTGGTACCTCGGCTTGGGCGACAATTTCATCAGGAATTGCCCACGCCAAAAGTTGTTCGGCCCAACGTTGTCCTGGTTCGGTGAGCGTCACAGCGGTTTCACTCGGCTGACGGCTCGGTGCTTCTTACTTCGCCAACACTTGCACTGGCAGTTCGCGAGGTCCGCGAATCTGACCGACGCTCCACGTCACATCGTCTTCGGTGCCGCCAAGAGTGAACATGGGGAAACGATTGATGAACTCTTCAATCGCAATTGTCAACTCAAGACGAGCCAAATTTGAACCGAGGCAACGGTGAATACCGAGACCAAATGCTGAGTGACGATTTTCGGTACGATTGATGACTACCTTGTCGGCATCAGGGAAAACTTCGGGATCTAGGTTGGCGGCTGGGAAGGGCAACAACACCCAATCATCAACTTTCATTGGGCAACCGTGGAAGTCGTGATCTTTAGCCACAAGGCGAGCCATCGTGACTGGTGCGTACACGCGTAAGAACTCTTCGACCGCAGTTGGAATCAGTGAACGATCAGCAACTAAACGAGCCAAGTCATCGGGATTGTTAGCAAGGTGCCACAAGCTCGAACCAATGGCGCTCCATGTGGTGTCGATGCCAGCGATCAACAACAAGATGATTGAGCCACCGACGTGTTCAACTGACAACTTCTCGCCGAACAATTCAACGCCCATCAAATACGATGTGAGGTCTTCACGAGGATTTTCAACGTGATCTTCAATTTGGGCAACGATGTACTGAATCAAGCGTTCAATTTTGACGAACCGAACTTCTGGTGCGTCATCAATGCCTTCAAGAACGTCGTGAACAAACTCAAGGAACAAGTTTTCATCGCTCATGGGGAATCCAAGCATGCGTGAAATCACGTTGACCGGAATGCGCTTGGCGTAATCGGCCGCAGCATCAATGGTTTTACCTGCCGCAACATCAGCCATCATCGAATCAAGAAGACCGCAACATAGTTTGCGAACTTCAGGTTCCCACAACTCAATCTTTTTCGGAGCGAATGGTGGCAATAAAAGTTTGCGAGCTTCAATATGAAACGGCGGGTCACTAGTGATCGGCGGCGCACCACCAATTGGCGCCGGATCTGGTGGAACCATTTTTTCAACAATGACCGCGCGACTCGTAAAGTTTTCGGTGTCGTACGCAATTTCGCGCACGTACTCGTGCGTTGTTGGTAACCAGGTTCCGCCATAACGGTCGGAGTGCGCAACGGGGCACGTGCCACGAAGTTCAGCCCAGATTTCATGCGCGTTGCGGTTGTATTGCGGATCAGCGTGATCAAAATCGGTGGCCCAATCGGTGACGGGCGTGAACTCTTCGTTTGCTGATTCTGAGGATGACGTTTCGGTCGATGTCATGAGGGCGTCAGACAATCATTCAGAAATCGTGATGGCGTATTCGGGGCAATTCGCTAGAGCCAAGCGGGCTCGGTCTTCGAGTTCTGCTGGAACTGATCCGTCACCGATGACCACGGCATTGCCGTAATCATCAACATCAAAAAGTTCGGGGGCTAATGCATAGCAACGGTTGTGACCTTGACATTTTTCGGCGTCGACGTGAATGCGCATGAGGATCACGATACTCGCTGTCTCCATAGAGTTGAATTTGTATCGTGATCCGAAAGTCATTTCCCCTTGTGATTTTGCTCCCACCATCTGAGGGCAAGGCCGAAGGTGGTTCGGCACCCAAATGGAAGGCCACTTCGGGTGACTTTGGCAAGGCCCTTGGCACATACCGCTCGCAGATTGCGATCGCCCTTGAAGAACTTGGTGGTGGCGATGCCAAGTTGCTTGGGGTTGGGGGCAAGCATTTGTCTCGCGCTCAAGAGATCAACACTTCGATCATTGGTGCACCGACAATGGCCGCTCATGGGCGCTACACCGGCGTGGTGTGGGATCACCTGTCTCCATCAACAATGAGCGCCAAAGTTTATACCCGAGGAACTGAGTCAATCATTGTGTTGTCGGGCTTACTTGGACTCGTTGGCTTCAATGATCAGATACCCGATTACAAATTGAAAATGGGTGCGTCGTTTGCACCGATCGGAAAGCTGTCAACTTGGTGGCGCGAGCCATTATCAAAAGCCTTAAACGAGCGACTGGCCGGACATCATGTGATTGATCTGTTGCCAAACGAACATCGCGCCGCGTGGACACCGACGCCCGACGCGTACACAAGTTTGAGTTCGGTGACGTTTGTTGAGAAGTCAGGAAAAATCGCGGGTCACGATGCCAAAGCTGCGAAAGGTTTATTGGCACGACACTTACTTGAAGCAACTGGCTCACCGTTAGATGCACTTGCCTCGTGGCAACACCTGCGCTTCACATTGTCGTACTAAAACTTGTGATTCTGGTGTGTATTAATTGCGTATAGCGCAACAAATCCACACCAGAATCACAAAATTACTTCAGTTTTTCGTTGAAAAACTCAATCACGCGTTGAACACTTGGCTCATCGCGTTGTTCGGTGAGCACCGAGTGATCCTTCTTGCTCTGCGACGGCAACTCAATCGCAATGAACGCATCACCAATCAACTTGCGTAATGACTCAAACCGGTCCCCCACCAACTTGTCGCCAGTGAAACGTAATCCAAGTACTTGGCAACCTTCTTCGGCACGACGTGCAACTGCGATCTGATCATCGGGTGACAAATTCAAATCTCCGGCACGACTCTTGCTCACGTTGAATGGCATCGACGGCTGGCTCAACACTGGTGCAACGAGATGATCATCAACCATCATGCCCAAAGCGAATCCACCGCTGAAGCACATGCCAAGCGCTCCAATCCCCTTGCTACTGATTCCCTTTTCGACCAACTCATTATTCAATTGACGACCTAGAGCCCGCAACCAAGCAATCACTGGTGATGTTTGATTCAGCGCCATATTGGTGAACTCTTTTGAGATACACACCTTGGCCATTGATGAAGCCATGTAACTACCGCTCGGCGCCTTGCCAGGTGTCCCCACGAGAACCGGCATGATGACCGTGAAGCCCGCATCAACAAGATCATTCGCAAAACGAGTCACTGCCGGCGTGATACCCGGAATCTCGTGCACCACGATGATGCCGGGTCCAGTCCCACGACGATACGTATCATGCGTAATTGATGCAGCAGTGAAAGATCCTTTTTCCCAGCCAGTTAATACATCTGTGCTCATAACAATCTCCGTTTACAAAAGTCTTCTAATTGATTCAAGGGCGCGCATTGTTAAACCATCAACACCAGCGCGCATGGCATTCATGTCAATTCCTTCTTGCTTACCCATTGCCCCATGTAAGTAGCGCGCGTACACACCTTCGCTAATCACTGCGAGTCTCCAACAAGAAAAGGCCACGTAGTAATCAACGCCACTCACATCACGGCCAGTTGTTTTTGCATAGCGATCAACGAGATCTTGGTACTTCGCAAAACCGCCAGCGGGTGTCGGATCATTGGCGCGTAGTGCCGATGACGGCCCATCGCTCCAGTACACACCGATGTAACCCAGATCGGCTAACGGATCACCCAATGTGCACAGTTCCCAATCAAGCACTGCGGCAATGCGACCATTTTGAACATTGGTCAACACATTCCCAAAACGGAAATCACCATGGGCAATCACGACGCCTTGTTGTTGCGGAACTTTGCTTGACAACAAACGAACTACTTCATCAATTTCAGGCAACTCACGTGTCTTTGAGTTCTCCCACTGAGTACTCCAACGTTTGATCTGCCGTTCGATGTAACCCTCGCGCTTGGCAAGGTCACCAAGTCCGACAGCGTCCACATCTACCGCGTGCAATTCAGCCAACACATCAATCAAGTTCATTGACGCTTCAATACGCAATGACAGATCAAGCGTTGCGGCTTTTTCGGCACTGTCCAAAACCTCACCCTCAACGAAAGCCATCACATAAAACGGAGCGCCATTCACACTTTCATCGATGCATACACCCAATGTTTTCGGTACTGGCACACCGGTCTGACCAACTGCAGCAATGATGCGATGTTCACGCGCCATGTCGTGAGCGGTCGCTAACACATGACCAAGCGGCGGGCGACGCAAGACACAACCAACATTGTTAGCGTCGGTGACTTTGTAGGTGAGGTTTGAACGGCCGCCGGCAATCAACGAAAACGAAAACGGCGCCTGAGCACCATCAATGTTCGCCGTGAGCCACGCCGATACTTTGTCAATGTCAACGCCCTGAATGTCTTTGCCGTGAATAGCCATGGGATGTGAAGTGGCTTGGTCAGCCATACTTGCTCCGTTCACCTACTTGTGAACAGAACCGTAGTTCGTGTTACAGCGCCGAAGCTCACCCCGGGCGAGTCACGCCAACGACTTTGGCCCACGTCACAGCAGCGATACGAACATTTCGACCAACACCCGGTGCATCAACCATCATTCCGCCACCGATATAAATACCCACATGGCTGATGGGATTATGGAAATACACCAGATCGCCTGGCTCAATGTATTCACTGGGAATCTGCGGCCCGCGACCAAACTGCGCGCGCGACTGATGCGGCAACGAAACGCCTGCTCGCCCCCAAGCAAATGTCGTCAAACCTGAACAGTCAAATCCGACTCCCTCTTTCGCCATGTACTTCACATAAGGAACGCCGATCTGGCTTTTCGCCGCTGCAACCGCAATCGCAGCACGCGAACTCGTTGAAGGAATTGACGATGGATCAAAGACCTTCTTGGCCGCTTCACTTGGCGAATTAGGAATTCCATCACCGCGCGATGCAACCAAAGCTGCAGCTTGAGCGCGAGCAGCGGCAGCAGCCGCTGCTGCACGACGAGCTCTTTCTGCAGCCAGTGCACTTCCGAGTTCTTTCTCGGCCTTGGCCTTTAACTTGGTGTACTTGGCGATTTCTTTGTCGGTTTTTTCTTGTAGATCAACAATGTTCTTGGCGAGATCTTCGGCTTGATTTCTTTGCTTGGTCAGCTGATCGGTGAGTTGCGCCAGATCAGTAATTGCGGAATCAAGTTCGTCAGTCGTTGCAAAACCAACATTAAGCGCAATTTCGGTGAGCGATTGCTTTTGCACCGACTCGTTCGGCCCACCACCCGGCGCCAAAAGTCCAGTGATACTTCCGCCGCGACCGCCTCCCACAAATGCTTCAACTGCCAAGTCGGACATTTGTGTTTGCAGTCCGCCAAGTTCGGTTTGTTTGACGGCAATTTCGGCTTCGGTTGCGACAATCCCAATTTCAAGTTGCAGTTTGTCGTCTTCAGCAATTCGGAGTTCTTCCGACAAACGGTCGGCTTCAGCCTCGGCGGCCTCCAGTTGGTCGGCCATCTGACGCACTTTGCGCTTGGCATCATCGACCGAGTCGGCGACAGCTGGTTGTTCGATAGCCGCGACTCCGACAGTGCTTAGCAACATGGCGCTCACCAAAACTTGGGCGGCGACACGGCGCATACGGGGGTTTGGACGGAGACTCAACATGACCCTTGGCAGGCTAGCGATTATTACGAACGTGTTGCAGTCGGGAGACCCGAACCCTGTGTTCGTCTACTCCCATTCAATGGTGCCTGGCGGCTTGGACGTGATGTCATAAGCCACCCGATTGACCCCGTCCACCTCGCTAATTATGCGACTCGACATCCGTTCCAGCAGGTCAAAAGGCAGGCGAGCCCAGTCGGCGGTCATGGCATCGTCGCTGGTCACAGCCCGAATAATGATCGGATAGGCATAGGTACGCTCGTCGCCCATCACGCCCACCGAACGGATATCAGGTAATACCGCAAAGGCCTGCCAAATTTCTCGTTCAAGGCCTGCCAGACGGATTTCTTCACGAACAATGGCATCGGCTTCTTGCAAAATAGCCACCTTGTCAGGTGTCACTTCGCCAATGATTCGTACTCCCAGGCCCGGACCTGGAAACGGCTGGCGCCAGACAATTTCATCGGGCAGACCCAATTCGCTGCCGAGTCGACGAACTTCGTCCTTGAACAACGACCGCAAGGGTTCGACCAACTTCAAAGTCATGTCAGCGGGCAGTCCACCCACATTGTGGTGACTTTTGATGACCGAGGCCGTGCCATCGGTGCCGCCACTTTCAATGAGATCGGGATACAAAGTTCCCTGAACCAAGAACTCGGCGTCGGTGACGCCACCGGTGTGCTGTTCGAAAACGCGCACGAACAACTCGCCAATAATTTTGCGTTTGGCTTCAGGTTCGGTGGTGCCCTTGAGACCATCAAAGAACTTCGCACCCGAATCAACATGAATCAATTCAATACCCATATTGCGTTTGAAAGTTTCGACGACTTGATCGCTTTCACCTTTTCGCATGAGACCGGTATCAACATACACACACGTGAGTTGTGCACCAATTGCGCGATGTACAAGTGCGGCTGCAACTGCTGAGTCAACGCCGCCCGACAAACCACAGATCACGCGCTTGTCACCCACGTGCGCACGAATCACCGCAATCTGTTCATCGATGACCGAACCCATGGTCCAACTGGTATCGCAACCCGCAAGGTTGTGCAAAAAGTTTTCGAGAACCTGTGCACCAAACGGCGAGTGCACGACTTCGGGGTGATATTGCACTCCCCAAATTTTGCGATCGGCATTTTCGAGAACAGCAACGGGAGCTTCGGGAGTTAACGCAGTTGCCGCAAACCCAGCAGGCACTTGCGAAATCGCATCGAAGTGACTCATCCAGACTTCTTGCACATCGGGCAAATCGGCAGTGAGCAAGGTTGATTGTGAACCAGCAATACGCGTCATTTGTGCGCGACCGTATTCACCACGTGAACCACGGCCAACTTCACCACCGAGTTGGTGAGCAATTAATTGGGCTCCATAACAAATACCCAAGATCGGAACGCCCGATTCGTACACCTTGGGGTCAAGCCGCGGCGCACCTTCAACATGCACGCTCTTAGGCCCACCCGACAAGATGATTGCGGACGGGTTCTTGGCCGCGATCTGTTCGGCCGTGATGGTGTGCGGAACAATCTCGGAATAAACCCGATGCTCACGTACTCGACGGGCGATGAGTTGTGCGTACTGCGCACCGAAGTCAACAACTAGGACAGTGCGGCGAGTAGTCACCTTACTGATCGTAGTCCCCCTGACCAGAACCCCTAAAACTGACCCCATGGACAAAAAATCAATTGTGATTCTGGTGTCATTTAATTCGGTATTGCCAATTAAACCGACACCAGAAGCACAGTTTGGTGGTGTGAAGTGGCACGATGAAGGGGTGAATATTCGCCGGATCCTGACCACCGCACTACTTGTCATCGCGTTGGCGCTTGGCATCGGGTTCGTGAGTTCATCTGCGGTGCTCGCCACCACGCCGCCGCCCGATACTCAACTAGATACCCAACTAGATACCCAGCCGCCGACCACCGAAAATGATTTCATGACACTTGACCGTGATGTCACCTCATGTGTTAGTTCAATCCCGAAGCCAGGATGCGGTCGTGAACCCACCAGTTCGAGTGACCGTGGCGGATGGCAACAACTGCTGTTGTTCTTCATCATGTTCCTTGGCATGGCCATCATTTTTTACCGCGTCTATCGATCAGTTCGCGCTCGCGATAAAAACATGGTTTGATAAAACTTAGTCCGAAAAACTACCTACCAAGAAAATCCGGTTTACGTTTTTCTGAGAACGCTTGACGTCCTTCACTCGCATCATTACTTGCCCACGCAGCGAGACGCGCATGTTCAACTGCTTCAAGAGAAATCTCAGCACCAGATAAACGTTCAAGCGCCATCTTGTGCGCTTTGATGGTGAGTGGAGCAAGTAACGACATCTCGTGCGCCCACGTCATCGCATCCTCAAGATTGCCAAGTCGATGTACAAATCCACCAACAAGATCATCAGCATCAATCGCTTCAGCCGATAGCAACATGTAGCGCGCCGCACTCCAGCCGGCTTCACGGCCGATGCGTTCAATCGTCCATGAATCAACAGCAAGACCCAGTTTTGCTGCGGGTACACCAAACTTGCTCTTCGGCGTCGCGATACGTAGATCGCAGGCAGCGGCCAATTGCGAACCTGCGCCGAGCGCTGGCCCATCTATAGATGCCAAGGTGAGACAGTCCATCGAGCCAAAACCGCGTAAGACCGACAACAATGTGTCGGTGAATTCACCGAGTTCAACACCACCTAAATCGGCACCGCTACAAAAAGCTGGCGGTGTGCCTGTTAATACCAGCACACGTGCGCCACCTGATAATGCCGTTACTTGAGCCTCATGCAGAGCCAACAACGTTTCTAGATCGACTGCATTGCGCTTGTCAGGGCGATCAATAACCACCTTGCATACCGATTCAAACCACTCCACAAAAACCGCCACATGCAAACGGTAGCCCGTCGTGAGTCTGCAAGCCTGCCCTCTAGGCTGGAAGGGTCATGAGTTCCCCCGAAAGCCCACATTCGTCGTCCGACCCTGTCCGGGCGCGTCGAGCGATGATTGCGTTGTGGACTAAGCGGGCCAATCGCGTCGGGTATTTACTTTTCGTTGCTTCGATCGCACTTTTCATCGTGGCCTTTATAGTTGACTTCAACGACACCATGGTCACACTCATCACCATTTGCATGGTGGTCGGCTCCATTCTTCTCGCTCCTGCCATCGTTCTCGGCTATGCCGTCAAGGCAGCCGAGAAAGATGATGTTGTACAGGGTTTATAAAGGTACCGTGAAGGCGTTATGTCTTTAAGAATGCCGGCGGCTGAACGTCGCGAACAACTACTTGCCGTTGCGCTTGACGTGTTTGCTCGTGAGGGCTATCACCAAACATCAATGAACGACGTCGCTGAAGCAGCCGGAATAACCAAACCAGTTTTGTATCAACACTTTGAATCAAAGCGCGAGCTTTACTTAGCTCTCATTGAAGATGCTGGTGAGCGCATGCTTGAAGTCATCACGACTCCAGAAATTGCGCAGAGTAACGGACGTCGTCGCACTGAACTTGGTTTTCGCGCGTACTTTCAATGGGTCTACGACGATCACGATTCATTCCAGTTGTTATTCGGTGGCGGCTCACGCCGCGATCCCGAATTCAACGAAGCGGCCGGCAAGTTTCAATCACAAGTTGCAGATGCGATTGAGCCATTAATTACTGCTGACATCGATCCCGAACACCGTCGCACATTGGCTCACGCATTAGTTGGTTTAGCCGAAGGTGTGTCGCGTCGATTGTTGCGTCTTGGTGACGAATTCGATCCCGAGTTAATCGCTCGGCAGGTGAGCGATCTGGCGTGGGCCGGATTGCGCTCAGCCCAACGCCCGGTCTAAGACTTTCTTATTTCACGCGGCGCAGTACGCGCAGACTTCCCGTCGCTGATATGTCTTCAAATTGACCGCTGTTAATGGCCGGCAAGTAAATCTGTTCATATGGCGGACGACCACCGTCGGCCGGATCAGGAAACACATCGTGAATCGCCAAAATGCCACCGACGGCAACATGTGGTGTCCAGAGTTCGTAATCAAGTCGTGCTGGTTTGACACCATGACCACCATCAATAAACAAAAACGCTAATGAACTCGTCCAGTTTTTCGCAACGATTGGCGATTGACCGACAACGGCCAACACATGTTCTTCTAAATCGGCACGAAACATTGCATGACGAAAAAACGGAAGCGTGTCCATTTTCCCAATAACTGGATCGACCAATGTTTCGTCGTGCCATTCCCAGCCCGGCTGATTTTCTTCAGAACCTCGATGATGATCGACGGCGAAGAGAACCGTGTCCGCTTGACGTGCCGCATCACCTAACCAAATCGTTGAACGTCCGCAATACGAACCCACTTCAAGTAGTGGCAAACCAGGAAACGAACGCGCCGCGTCTAGGGCCGCTTCATGTAATGCATCACCTTCATCAACAGGCATAAAGCCAGTAGTGGCAAGGGCTAGATCGCGCAGTTGCGCTGAAATCACCACTTATCCCAGTGGATGATGGTTTCAGCGTCGGGACGAATAGCCGCCTTGAAATCAGTGCCCTTAGTGAATGCCAAAGGTGACAAGCACACTTGCTGTACGCTGTCGAACGGAATTCCCAAGATGTCAGCAACTTGCTGTTCCATCATGAGGTGGACTGTGGTCCAAGCAGTTCCCATGCCACGAGCACGAGCAGCCAACATGAAACTCCACATGGCGGGCAAAATATTTGCCATTACCGACGAAGCCATCATGCCAAGACCTCCAGCGGCTTCAGTACGTCCACCGACGTTGCAAGGAATGACCAACACCGGGGCATCGCCCATATGGTCGCCGAGATAATCAGCCGAGTCGGCTGAACGCTGCTGCTGCTGGTTCAGTACCGCGTCACCCTTGTCGATGGTACGGATGTACACGCCGTCCATAGCCTGGTATTGCGAGAAGCACTCGCGGTATACGGCTCCGATGGCCTTGCGCTTGGCCTCGTCCTTCACGACGATGAACTGCATCGTCATGCTGTTCGAGCCCGACGGCGACTGCATGGCCAACGACACGCACTCGCGGATCAATTCGTCCGGGACCGGCTTGTCAAAATCAAGGCGCTTGCGTACGGCGCGGGTGGTTGAGAGGAGTTCATCTGGGTTCAAAGGTAAAAGTGCCACGGGCGAGACGCTAGCCAAGAACCACGTGTGAAACACGCTCCTGCGTGTCATGATGTAAGGGTGTTTGACGCCCTTGACGACCTGATCTCCCTTCTCGACCTCGAAGCCATTGAGGTCAACATGTTCCGAGGCCGTTCACCCCAAGAAAGTCGTCAGCGTGTCTTTGGCGGCCAAGTCGCGGGTCAGGCCCTCGTGGCCGCCTCCCGCACCATCGACGACCGTGATCGCCGAGTGCACTCGCTGCACGCCTATTTCTTGCGTCCAGGCGACCCGACTGCCCCCATCTTGTACGACGTCGACCGCATCCGTGACGGCAAAAGCTTCTCGACCCGACGCGTTGTCGCGATTCAGCACGGCCAAGCAATCTTCAACTTGCAGGCCAGTTTCCATGCACCCGAAGAAGGCTTGTCGCATCAGGTCCCGATACCTGAAGTCCCCGATGCCGAAAACCTCCCCGATTTCAAAACACGTATGGCTCCTCACAAGCACCTCCTCGGCGAGTGGTACGACCGCCCACGCCCGATCGACATCCGCTACGTCGATGGAGACCCCATGTCGCGTTCTCGCACACCAACAGTGCAACAAAAAGTTTGGTTACGCGCCGACGGCACCTTGCCCGACGACCCCACGTTGCATGCCTGCATTGTCACCTACGCCAGTGACATGACATTGCTTGATACAACTGTCTTGCCACACGGCCTCAACTGGACTGACAGCGGATTGCAAATGGCCAGCCTTGACCACGCCATGTGGTTCCATCGTCCATTCCGTGCCGATGAATGGTTGCTGTACGACCAGATGACACCGACCACTTCTGGTGCACGTGGTTTAGCAACCGGATCAATTTTCACGCACGATGGTCACCTTGCGATCACCGTGGTTCAAGAGGGCCTCATTCGTCGAGAGCGTTCGTGATAAAAATGGGGTACGTTCGCCTCGGCGTGTTGACCGCATTCACCGCTGCATCATTTGTTGCTTGTGCCTCAAAGACCGAAGTTCTTGTCAGCACAACTACTACTGAAGAAACAACTACTAAAGCAACAATTACTGAAACAACAACTACTGAAACAACAGACACTGTCAGCGAACCAAGTTTCATAGCAACACTCGGTACGCCGGTTACTGATTACAAAGATCCTGTTGACATCGCCATTCGAGCAATCACGACGCCTCAGTCGTACATCGCCGAGCGTGACGGCACGATATTTGAACTTGCGAGTGACGGTACAAAAGGCAGTCAGGTTTTAGATATCAGTGACCTCACGATTGCGGAAGGCGAACAAGGTTTACTCGGTCTCGCTTTTGCAAACGACGGTTCAACGGCTTACGTTAACTACACCAACCTTGACGGCGATACTATGATTGTTTCGTTCGCCGTCAAATCTGATGGCACTTTTGATGAGTCTTCGCAAAACATCATCACCACGATCAAACAGCCATACCCAAATCACAATGGTGGCGACATCATGGTCGATTCAGACGGAGCAATATACGTATTCATGGGCGATGGTGGACTTGCCAATGACCCCGAGCGCTACGCACTAGATATCACATCACCACTCGGCAAGATTTGGAGACTCTCCCAAACCGACGGCCAATGGAATACCGGAGAATCGTGGGCTGTCGGTTTACGTAATCCCTGGCGGGCGTCGCTTGACCCAGTCACCAATGATTTATGGATTGCCGATGTCGGTCAAGATCGTTGGGAAGAAATCAATGTCCTGCCGTTTGATCAAGTTCGAGGTGTGAGCTTTGGTTGGAGTGCGCTCGAAGGCACTCACGAATTCAATGCCGATCAACAAGCACTGCACGAAACCTTCATTGCAGTCAAACCCGTTTATGAATACGAACACATTGACAATAACTGTTCAATTTCTGGTGGTGTGGTGTATCGCGGCTCACAAGTTCCTGTTGCCGGAACCTGGTACATCTTTTCTGACTATTGTTCGGGCAAAGTTCAAGCATTGTGTGTAGACGAGCAGCGTCAGATCTGCGGAATAGTTGACCTCGGATCTGTTGAAAAATCAGTTGGGGTCGTGTCTGATGCTCAAGGTGAAGTGTGGGTATTGTCGCAGAACGGCCTCATTGTGCCGATCGTTGCTGGCTAAATCAGTAACAATTGATTTAGCGACGCTGACCCATGAACATGCGCTTCAAGGCGTCATAGTTCTCAATACAGTGCCCAGCACCCAGCACAACTGCTTCAAGCGGCATCTGCGACATGCGTACTGGCACTTGAGTCTCACGTTCAATGCGCTCAGCAAGTCCGCGTAGCAATCCGCCACCGCCAACTAGATACATGCCACGTGTCAAGAAGTCTTGCGCGAGTTCCGCGGGAGCCTTCGCCAAGCAACGAACCACTGACTGCACGATTTGTGAAACGACGTCATCAATGGCATAACGAATTTCTTCAGGCGTCAGAACAACCATCTTCGGTAGTCCCATCATCAAGTCGCGTCCACTGACTTCGGCTTCTACTTCATCAGGCGTCTGAGCAGCCGAACCAATCGCAACCTTGATTTCTTCGGCAGTGCGCTCACCGATCGCAATACCGTGCTCGCGGCGCACATAGTTCTGAATTGCGTTATCAATATCAAAACTGCCGACTCGCACTGCTTCAAGGGCAACAATGCCACCCAAACTAATAACCGCGGTTTCACTGGTACCGCCGCCAATATCAATTACCATATTGCCGACTGGTTCGTCGATGGGTAGCTGAGCACCAATTGCCGCAGCCATTGGTTGTTCAATCAATTGAGCGTCAGCAGCACCAGCACGGCGAGCCGCATCGGTCACCGCTCGTCGCTCAACTTCGGTAATTGCCGAGGGCACACAAATAACCACCTTGGGGCGGGTAAAACGGCTGACTCCGACTCGCTGCAACAGCAAACGAATCATACGCTCGGTGACATCAAAGTCGGTGATAGCACCACCGCGTAGCGGACGCACCGCAACGATGTATCCAGGAGTACGACCAATCATGTGCCACGCCTCGTGACCAGTTGCCAACACCTCGCCAGTCTGACGATTCAATGCGATCACTGAAGGTTCATTCAGCACAATGCCGCGACCCTTCATATACACCAAGGTGTTCGCTGTACCCAAGTCAATTGCCAGGTCACGCGCCATCGTCTAATTCCCCATTTTCTTCGATTGGCAACAGTTCCACAGACCTCTTGTCAGGATAATTCTCGATGGTGTGGCGACGTGCCTCGGGAGACAAAGCATGTAAATGACGCTGAAATTCGACGACGCTGTCGCTGCTTGACCGGGTTCGGCGACTAGTAGCGAGCGCAGTGAAGGCCACGACGCAGATCGCAACAACGCCGAGCAGTACATAAACCATTAGTGGCCAGCGCCTTCAGGGGAACGAACCTGCGCCGCATCGACGGGAGCCGTGGCACCTGTTCCCCAGTTACTTCCGCCATCCCAAGTCTCGTGTTTCCAAATGGGGGCCGACGACTTAAGTGCATCAATGGCAAATCGTGCGGCTTCAAATGCCTCGGGACGGTGGGCTGCCGAAACGACGGCAATCACCGATGACTCGCCCAGTTCAATACGTCCGACTCGATGCACTAAAGCAAAGCGGCCGATTTCGTTCCAGCGTTGACGCGCCTCTAAAGCAATTGAACGAAATCGCGGGACGACCTCTTCGGCGTAGGCCTCATAATCTAAAAACTCAACTCCAGTGCGAAGTTGGTCGCCCTCAACGGCGTGATCTCGAACAGTGCCCGAGAATACGACGACAGCTCCACAATCGGGACGAACTGCCCAGTCATACAACTCGCCAACCGACAATGGTTTATTGGTGATTGCGAACCAATTGTCGGCAGTTTTTTCAACGAGCACCCCATGAGCGTAGCGGTAACTAGTCAAAGGAACCCTCGACCGCGTCCCGCTAACGCCTAATCTTCACTAACCTTGCCTGCTTGTGGCAGTGAATGATGACTTCGGACCCAACGCAGGTGACCCATACCTCGATGCCGAGTACACCCCAGCCCCACAACCTCCCCACGAGCGCCCATGGCGCCACCCATCAGAGGTTGGCTTTGCGACGGTCGCACTTGAGGCTTTGACGCCTATTGATATCGGTCGGCGCGGGCGGGGGCTCGTCGGCTTTTCCTGCATCGCAGGCGCGGTGTTGAGTTTGGGTTTACTCCTTATTTTGGTCCCTCGAGCGGGCCGTCAAAACACGTCTGATGTCGTGGCACTCACTAACGCCAACCTTCAAGTGGCAGCAGTCGACAGCAACTTAGAAACAACTGAAGCAATGGGCATCATTCTTTTCAACAATCAAGTTCTTGTCACCACCACAGCTGCACTCGGCGAACTTGAAACAGTGGCAATACAACTACCTGATCGTTCAATGAGCACCGCAAATTTGGTGCATGTCTTTCCCGATAATGGAATTGCAGTTCTCCAAATTGAACAGCCGATTGACCCTCTGACATTTCTGCGCACACTCACCCGCTCAAATGGGATCAAATATGGCAAGGGTTTCACCTCTGGACAAACCGTTACTGTGTTACTCAAAAATCCAAAACGTTTCGTCATTAACGAAGTATCGCAACAAGCGATGATTACTTTGCGAACGAGCGACAACAGTGACTTTGACATTTACTCATTTACCGAAGGTGCACCGGTTGTAGATCAAAGCGGTCGACTCGTTGGGCTATGCACTCAAAGCAAATCTGAACTCGGATTCATACCGATCACGAGTATTGAGGAGCAGATCAGCGCGCTCACCGCCGACGGCGATATTTTCTCGCTGCAACCAACACCGTAATCATCGCGATCAATATCGCGGTCACCATTGCACCTAAGGCAATTTCTTGCTTACGTTTTGGGGTCAATATTGTCCACCATTTGGCATCAGTTCCCTCAACAAAAACTTGCTCATTCGTCACTGACGGCGTCCAACCTTCGGAACGAAGTCGGCCATTAGAAACAAGCCAGGTTGACCGCACATACGGGCGTAGCCCCGGTGGAATTGGCCCGCGTTGGAAACGCCAACGAATGTCACTCACGATTTCGCTCATTCGATCAGGTAGTCGTAAACGTGGAGCCATACCCCATAACGAACGCACACGGGCACTATGCACAAACCCATCAGGCGCAACGTTGTAAACCCCATCTAATTTTTTGCGGGTTGCTAGAACAACTGCCTGAGCAAGATCATCAAGGTGCACGAACTGGGCTGGCACATCATCTTCACCTAGTCGCCCGCCCATACCTGCCGCAAGGGCCCGTACCAAACTCGATGCACCATCAGCCGCCATCGCAGGCACTGGTCGTAGAACCGTTACGCTGCGATCGTCGCCCGATTCACGCCAATCGTCGACAAGTTGTTCAACAGTTGCTAATTGACGCGCAAAGGCAAAACCGAAATCGGGACGAAGCGCGGTGTCTTCCGTGAGCGGAATGGGATTATTTGGCCAAGCACCGTAAACCATTGCCGATGACAACAACACGATATGTTTGGCACCTTGCAGCGTTGCTTCTTGTAACAATTCGGGAGTTCCGACGACAGCACTCCGCCGACGTTCAACAAGGGCGTCATGGTCGCCAGGTGCGAGATGAATAAACACTTCAAGAGGTTCAGCAATGGCATCGGTACTCTGGTTGATCTCGCGTACGTCAAATCCACCATCAATCCTCAGACATTCAATTACCCTTTTGCCAAGAGGCCATTGCCCGCCACTTACAACAACTTTCACCAGATTTGCCGCTAAAACGTCAGCCGCCAAACCGGCAGGCCCCAGTTCATCGGGCTCCAGTTCATCGGGAGCATTCACTGACATTGTCACACCCCCGACATTACAGCGACAGGCGGCGCTGTATAAACCTCACCAATTAGTTCTATGCTCGCAATGTGTCTGGAGATTCCCCCAACCCTTTTGATTCTGACGACGACGACAACTCCAAAAATATGTTTGGCAACATGTTCGGAAACATGTTTGGCAACATACCCATGTTCGGCGACATGATGAAAATGTTCAACACCCAAGGGCCCATCCAGTGGGATACCGCTCGTCAAATTGCGTTGGTGACTGCAACTGATGGACAGACCGAACCCAACGTTGATCCACTCGTGCGTATTGAATACGCCAACCTTGCCCGCATTGCTGGAATGCATGTTCATCAAATCACCGGACTCGGCGACATCACCACTGCCAGTTCAGTCGAACCTGTCATGGTGACACCAGGCGCTTGGGCTCAACGCACGCTTGATGATTACCGCCCCCTTTTCACACAGTTGGCTACGGCGCTCAGTTCTCACCAAAACGATCCAACTGACTCGTCATCTGACAGCGATCCTTTCGCAACAATGTTTGCTGGTATCACCAACATGATTGCTCCGATGACAATGGGCATGACAGTTGGCTCAATGGTCGGTCACCTTGCCAAAAAATCAATGGGTCAATACGACCTTCCACTCCCCCGACCGATCAAAAATGAAATTGCCATCGTTTCAACCACTGTTGACGCATTCGCGTCCGCATGGGACCTCCCACTCGAAGATGTACGCATGTGGACTTTGATTCGCGAACTTGTTGTGCATCAGCTCTACAGCATCACGCACATTCGTGACGCTGTCACCAACATGGCTCAGTCTTTTATCGCAGGCTTTCGCCCCGACCCGTCGGCTATTACCGACAAGTTGTCCAATCTTGATTCAAACGATCCCAATGAACTGATGGGGTCGCTCCAAAAGATTCTCGGTGATCCCGAACTTATGTTGGGCGCAGTTCGATCAGAAGAACAAAATCGTCTACAACCACAACTTGATGCATTGCTTGGTCTCATCATTGGGTGGTCCGATCACATGACTGATGCAGTTGGCTCACGAGTGCTCGGAAATCCTTCCCGTATCGCCGAAGCTGCCCGCCGTCGCCGAATTGAGTCTGGCGACGAAACCGTGTTTGTAGAGAAACTGCTCGGCCTCCATATCAATCGTCAGCAAGTTGAACGAGGTCGCAACTTTGTTCAGGGTGTAATTGAACGAATGGGTGAAGGTGGACTCGCACCGCTATATGTCTCGGCAGCAAATTTGCCAACTCTTTCCGAACTCGATGCGCCCGGGTTGTGGCTCGCTCGACTTGAAATTAGCGAGTACGACTGAAGCGTTGCCGCAACTGAGCAACGACCGACGCAGGTTCGGCTCCTAACGCTATTTGTCGCAGCCCCACCCAGTTGATCAACGCACCGCTAAGGCCAATGCCAGCCACAATTCCAAATCCAACGACTCCTGGTAGTTCAAGCAACACCGGGATAATTCCGGCTGCGACCCACATCAATTGGAAACGCGTGTAGTAGTTGGCAAGCGCACGACCACGGTTGGCATCGGGAGCATCGCGCTGGACAATTGATTCGAACGCCATATTGCCAATCGCTGCCGCATAGTTCACCAAGGCCATCAAAAACACTGCGGTGATCGTTATCGAAGTCAAAGCGGTGAGCAAACCAGCAACTCCGATGATTGCCAGTGCCATGACGAGCAAGTATTCAATGCGCTGAATCTGATTCAATCGTTTGGCACTGAGGTTGCCCAGCAATGAGCCAATCGCCGCCATACTGACCGCAATTCCAAACCACATCGTGCCGAATTGTGGACCAAAGTGATATTTGACTTGAGTCCATAATCCGTTGGTATCAGTGCCCACCACTTCAGCCCGCTGTGGGTCAGCAAACCAAAAGGCGAGATGAAAGAAGACAAACCCTACGCTCGCTCGAACCAAACTCATGGCCGAAACTGCAATGACAACTCCAGGCTGTCTGAGTTCTTGAACTTCTAACTCGGCAGGTTCGTTTTTAGCAACCGTCTGTTTCGGGAAGCGCAACGCATTCAGTGCTGCAACAGCAAAGATGACTGCGCCAAAGATCAATGTCGCCTTCGAAGAAATCAAACTCAAAACGCCGGCTGGAATTGCTGCCATAAATCCAACGATGCCCGCAGTCACACCCAACTTGGCGTTGGCTTCAACCAGATTGTTGTCTGACCTAATCAATGCCGGTACAAGGGCCGATTTAGAAACTGAGTACGTCTTGTTCAGAACCATTGCCACGAAGGCCAGCGGAAAGAGCAACAGTGAATCAAGCTGCGACACCATTAAAACCATGACGATGGCGCGCAACACCGCAATCAACAAAATCAAAAGCCGACGACCACCCGGTATGCGGTCAATGACTGGGCCAATGAACTTGGCCAGAATCAAAAATGGAGCGAAACTTACTGCTAAGAACAACAGCACTCGGCCGCGAGCTTCACCTGGAGTGATGGATAAAAACAACGAGTCGGCCAAAGCAACCGCCATAGCGGCTTCACCGGCCGCCATCAATGCGTGCACCCGAACTAAGCGAGTAAACGGACTCACTTGAAAATGATGTTGGAGTTTGGGCGGCACATAATTCTTGCCCCGACCACGACCAGGTAACGGTTGTTCGAACGGCTTGGTCATACCTCTACATTAGGTGAGCGCGTGTGAAGCAAAGTGGAAGTTCAACTCTTCGTACGCTCAAATTTGTAGCCCAAACCACGGATGGTCACGATCCGTGTTGGAACTGCCGGATCATCCTCGATTTTGCTGCGCAATCGCTTGATGTGGACATCAAGCGTCTTGGTGTCACCGACATAGTCAGTCCCCCACACACGGTCAATCAAGGTTTCACGCGGAAGTACTCGCCCAGCATTAGCCAGAAGTAAATGTAATAACTCAAATTCCTTCAACGGCATGGCGACTTCTTCACCCTTCACCAAGACACGGTGTTGATCAGGGTCAAGGGCGATAGCCCCAATTTCAAGAGCGTTGTCATCAAGGTCTGACACCTTGACTCCCTGATCGGCGGTCGAACGTCGAAGAACCGCGCGCATCCGTGCCACCAATTCGCGCATCCGATAAGGCTTGGTGATGTAGTCATCAGCTCCAACTTCAAGACCGACCACAGTGTCAATTTCGGCACCTTTGGCGGTCACCATGATGATCGGCACCTGAGTGCGCTTGCGCAATTGACGACACACATCAATTCCAGAAATTTTCGGCAACATCACATCGAGCAACACGACATCAGGTTGAACGACGTCAAACTTTGCCAACGCTTCCATTCCATCGCGTGCAACTTCAACACGAAAGCCTTCTTTTTTTAGTCCGATTGTTAACGCATCAATGAAGCTTTCTTCATCTTCAACTAAAAGCACAGTTTGCATTCTCATTAGGCACTCTCCCTCATATCTTACTCTCGTCTGACGAACTTTGGAATCTTGAGTGAGAAGGTTGACCCTTCACCCTCAATGCTCGTTACCGAGACATCACCACCGTGGTTGTTGGCGACATGGCGCACAATTGCCAAACCCAAACCAGTTCCACCGGTGTCGCGCGAACGAGCGCGGTCGACCCGATAAAAACGTTCAAAGACACGGTCGAGATCACGTGCTGGAATACCGAGACCAAAGTCGGTAACGGCAAACTCAACCGAGTCGCCATCTGGACGAGCAGAAACTTCCACTGATGAACCCGACTCGGAATACTTCACGGCATTTTCCACCAGATTGCCAATTGCCGATACCAATTGGCGCCGATCACCGACAACTTTGAGTGGAGTAGACAACTCGGCCATCGCAATCTTGATTGAGTGCAATGAAGCCAATGGGGCCGCTCGCGAAATTGATTCAGTCAATATGACCGCAGCGTCAACTTCATCTTTCACGGCCTCTCCACCGAACTCGATACGAGACAGTTCCAGCAAATCGTCAATGGTGCGCCCAACGCGAATCGCTTCATCAACCATCTTCTCAGAGAGTCGATGAATGATCTCAAGATCGTCTTCTTGTGACAACGCTTCAGCCAAGACAGCAAGCGCGCCCACGGGAGTTTTCAATTCATGACTGATATTGGCGACAAAATCGGTGCGGACTGCATCAACGAGATACCGCTCGGTGATGTCTTCCGTCATCGCCACCGCCCCACCAATCGCTAACGGAGTAGCCGAAACTGCAAATACTTTGCGGGGAGGTCCGAACAAATCAAGTACTTGGCGCTTAGTTTCACCACTCAGCGCAACCGATAGGTGCTGTTCAACTACTTCTTCAACAAGAACATCTGAGTGAATAACGCCCGTGACGCTTTCGGCCAATTTATTGCGGAAGATCACTTTTCCGTCGGTGCCAACAACCACGACTCCGACACTTAATGAGTTCACGGCATCACGAATAAGTAGCAGTGATTCAAAGTTTTCAGTCGGTTGAACTTCCTCGGCACCAGAGTCAGCGTTATCGACAATGACTGAGCTGTTTCGTGAGGATGCGGCGAACAACAAGTAACTCGCGACGCCAGCGGCCAAACCCACCAAGAGGCCAAGAAGAAAACTCACGATGTGAGTCCTTCAAAGTTTGAGTCAGCATCACCAATACGACCACCACGACGGTGATCGCCAGCTGGCGGAATCTCGCCGGTAATCAGGTAGCAAACAAAATGAGCCACGTTGACCGCATGATCACCAATACGTTCGTAGAAGCGGGCGGTCACAGCCATTTGAATTGCCACTGAAAGATCAATTGTCCCGGCACTGTGTGATTCAAAAATACTTTCAATGAACTGCCGATGTAAATAGTCCAAGAACAAGTCCATGTCATCAACTGCCTTAGCCATTGGCAAGTCAAGATCGGCGTAGGCCTGGATGGCGTGACGGAACAAGATTTGGGCCTGAGTGCCCATGCGACCGATGAGACCTCGCATCTTTGGGTCAAGTTGAATTCCGTGAATCCGACGGGCGACCTTACAGATATTGACCACCAAATCGGCCGATCGCTCAATATCGGCGGCCATCTTCATAATCGTGACGGCGTGGCGAAGTTCGCTTGCGACAGGAGCATGCAATGCCATTAATGCGATGCAACGATCTTCAAGATCCATTGTGCGCGAATCAAATTCATCATCAGCGAGAATTTGGTATTCGGCGCCTTCAAGATCTTGCTCGAGCAAAATTTGAGTGGCCCGCGGAATACTTTCAACCAAACTTGCCGTAACCCGCAGAAGTTCAGAGCGTAGGTCTAACAGTTCGTCGTGAGCGAGGCGGTTCACTTGTTATCGTTCCGACGGGCGAATGAACTCACGGTGAATAAACCTAAATATGGCATATGTACCGCTACCTAAATATCCGTAAATTCGCAGTGAACAACGAGAAAACTCATGCACTAGTTGGTGGAACTTCCTGAGGTCGTGCAATGCCGCCGAGAGGGGTTGGATCACCAATAACCCGCTGACGATGCCGGGCCGCACCCGAGTGATCTGGAGGTAAACCGGTTACCTGGAAGCGAACTTTTTCGCCAATGTTCACCGCGTGGTCACCGATACGTTCGTAGAAACGCGCCACGACCGCCAACTGAATCGCAACCTGAAGATCAATGCGACCTGCCGCATGCGATTCAAAAATTGCTTGGATGAACTGGCGTTGCAGGTCATCCAAGAACGAGTCCATGTCATCGATCGCAGCAGCACGAGCGGCATCCATCGTCATATACGAACTCGTCGCTTCACTAAATAGGTGACGAGCCTGTTCGGACATCTTCAAGACCAAACCCCGCAACTTAGGATCGAAATCGTGACCGTAAATTCGTCGGGCGGCCTTACAAATATTGACCACTAAGTCAGCCGACCGCTCAATTTCGGCACAAATCTTGAGAGCTGATATCACTTGACGAAGTTCTCCGGCCACCGGAGCCTGCAGCGCCAAGATCTGAATACAGCGATCTTCAAGATCAATAGTGCGCGCATCAATTTCGTCGTCGGCCATAATCATGGTTTCGGCACCAGCTAGATCTTGTTCAAGCAAAACCGCGGTGCACTTCGGGATACTCTCCACAACCCCTGCGGAAATTCGCACAAGTTCTTGTTGAACATCGCCCAGATCACGATGAAATATTTTGCGAGCTTCAGTCATTTTCTGCTCCTCAGCCAAATCTTCCGGTCACATAAGACTCAGTTCGTTCATCTGACGGCACTGAGAACATCTTTTGCGTCAGGTCAAACTCAACCATAACGCCAGTGCGACGATCGCTCTCAGTATTCACTTCAGTCGTAAAGAAGGCAGTTCGGTCACTTACACGAGCAGCCTGCTGCATATTGTGCGTCACGATAATGATCGTGTAGTCCTTCTTGATTTCTTGCATCAAGTCTTCAATACGTGCCGTAGCAATGGGGTCGAGGGCAGAACACGGCTCGTCCATCAAGATGACATCAGGCTCGACGGCAATACAACGAGCGATACACAATCGTTGTTGCTGACCGCCCGACAAACCAAGCGCCGAGGCTTTCAAACGGTCTTTTACTTCATCCCATAAAGCAGCCCGACGCAATGAACGTTCCACTAAATCATTCAAATCAGACTTCGACATTTTGCCGACTAATCGTGGGCCATAGGCGACATTGTCAAAAATACTCTTCGGAAATGGGTTGGGCTTTTGGAACACCATGCCGATTCGACGACGAACTTCGTTGGGGTTGACCTCGGAGTTGTACAGGTCAGCACCGTGGTATTTAACAAGACCCTCAACCTTGGCCGAGTCAATGAAATCATTCATTCGATTGAGGCAACGCAAAACTGTCGTTTTGCCGCAACCCGATGGACCAATGAATGCAGTGATTTCGTGTTCACGAATATCGAGCGTGACATCACGAACGGCTCGGAACTCGCCGTATTTCACGCTCAAATCCTTCACCGCAAAAACCGGAAGTTCGTTGTTTTCAGTTGCCATGTGGCGCTCCTTGACCTCTGAGATAAGCGGAACTGCTGTCGCTGCCACACTGGATTTACCCGCACCTTCGTGATTCATCATGAACCCACTCGCTTCGCTTCAAAATGATTACGTAACAAAATTCCGACGACGTTGAAGGCAAGAACCAACACCAACAGCACAAGACCTGCAGCAGCCGCGGCATTTGACCAACCGATATTGCTCTCGCCCGAATCGGGACGACCTGACCAACTGTAAATCAACATTGGGATAGCCGTGAATTTTCCGGACAATGAAGTTTCGGGAAGTAACCCAGTGATCGCACCAATCATGATGAGCGGCGCTGCTTCACCAAGCGCACGCGCCAAAGCCAATACCGTCCCCGTCAGAATTCCGGGCATCGCGTACGGCATCACGTGATCTCGAGTCACTTCCCAACGCGAGGCTCCAATGCCATAGCCCGCATCGCGCAAGCCACTCGGGACGGCTCGAATCGCTTCCATACTGGTGATGATGACGACAGGTAAAACCAAAATAGCCAAGGTGAGAGCAGCAGCAATCACACTTCCACCATTGGTGATTGGCTTCAGCCAACCCACAAAAATGATGAGTCCGAGCACACCGTAAATCACTGCAGGAACACCAGCGAGGTTGCGGATATTCACCACAATGAAGCGCGTCAACACATTTTGTTTGGCGTACTCCTCAAGATAAATCGCTGCGCCCACTCCAAGTGGAACAGCAATCAATAGAACTCCGACACCGATTCCGAAAGAACCAAACAAACCAGGCCAAATACCGACTTTGCTGGCTTCAGAACCGATGGTGTCGGTCAAGAACCCGGTGCCTTTTTCCGTCAGTGCGGGAATGGCTTGGGTAATAATCCGAGCGAGTAGAGCAAACAATGTCAGCAAAGTAAAAGAGACAGCAACAAGAAGGACAACACCAAGCGCAATTGATGGCAAGTGTCGACTTTGCCGAGTAATGGCTTGTTGTACTTCACTACGAGTGACTGAACGCTGAGATTCGGTGACGATAGCCATAATGTCCTAGTACTGCTGCCGAACGCGTCGAACGAATCGATCGCCAAAGATATTGAGAGTCATTGTCACCAAGAACAACAACAATCCAACAAAAAACAAAACTTGGAATGGCGCACCTGAATTCACTTGATCGGTGCCACCTGCTGCGTTGGTCATCGCCGCCGTCATCGTGAGACCAGGGTCAAGCGGACTCAATGTACGCGGTCCTGAACCATCACGCCCGCCTGCCATTGCGGCCACCATGGTCTCGCCAATTGCTCGCGACGTTGCGATGATGAATGCAGCAACAATTCCTGAAACAGCCGCTGGGATAACGACACGAATAGTGGTCGTGCTCCTGCGCGCACCAATGCCATAGCTTGCTTCGCGCAACGATGACGGAACTGCGCGCAATGCATCTTCGCTAATCGACGCCATGATCGGAACAACCAAAACACCGATAGCCAAACCCGAGACCAACATGTTGCGCGGCTGATCGGGCGAAAAAATAGGGCTCACAACATTTGGGGCGATGAATTTCAAAGCGAAGTAACCAACAATGACCGACGGGATACCCGCTAAGACTTCAACGATTGGTTTGAGAATTTTGCGAAGTTTTGACGGCGCAAATTCGCTGAGATAAACGGCCGTGCCTAAACCAAGCGGTACGGCCACCAACATGGCGATCAAGCCCATGATGACACTGCCAAGAAAGATCGTGAGTAAGTCAAAACGTTCGCGCCGGGGGAACCAACCTGGGGCGGTGCTCATATCGCGCAAGATGCCAAAATCCCAGTTGATAGAACGTAGGAAATCAATGGTGCCGCGAGCCAAAACAAACAAAATCAGCCCGCTCACGATGATCGTGACAAGCGCTGATCCACCTAACAATCGACGCATGCGCCGATCATGAGCGCGGCGTCGCGGATCTCCTCGGAGATCCGCGACAGCCAGCAACCCATTCATAACTATTAGCCTCGCGCAGTCCATGCGTCGAGGGACAATTGCTGCTTGGCCGATTCGAGCTGTACGTAGCCAGCTGCGCTGACTTGCTCAATACCCTCAGCTGACAAGTACAGATCAACGTAAGCGGCAACGGCTGGGTTTTCAGCAGCGTTGGCCTTGTTCACGTAGATGTACAGCGTGCGGGAGAAGGGGTACGAACCATCGGCGATGGTCTCATCGGTCGGAAGAACACAGTTGCCTTCTTTGTCGGCAATGGCGATGGCCTTCATACGCTCTTGTTCGGCCTTGTAGTAGGCGTAGCCCACCCAACCAAGTGAAGTGTCGGCACTTTCGATGCCGTCAACGATGACGTTGTCGTTGGGGCTAGCGGTGTAATCGGCACGAGTTGCTTCATCGGTTCCACGGTCGCCAGCAATTGACTTGAGAGCGAATTCCACGAATGAGTCGTAGGTTCCGCTTTCTTCACCGGGTCCATAAACGCTCAACGGAGCGTCGGGCAATGTTGCGAACGCCGATTCCAACTCTGCAGCGATGACGTTGGCGTCAGCCCAGCTCGAGAAGCCTTCAGATTCGGGTCCGACCAAGGCGTACAAGGCGGCCTTGTCAAGACATTCAACGGCGGTATTTGCCGGGCTCGTGGCTACGGTCAAACCGTCGATTGCGACGGCAATTTCGATGTATTCAACGCCACCATCAGCACACATCGTGACTTCTTCTTCTTTGATGGCTCGCGAGGCACCAGTGATGTCACCTTCGCCAGCACAGAACTTCTTGAAGCCGTCGCCAGTTCCGGGTCCTTCAACAGTGACCTTGAGGTTGCCGCCATCGGCGGTTCCGGCGAGTTCGCCGACCTTGATTGAGATGGGTTCAACAGTTGATGAACCAGTCACGAAAACGCTGCCACCTTCACCAGTTGATGGGGCATCGGTTGAAACAGGGGTATCCGACGAAGCTGGAGCCTCTGAGGTGGTTGAAGCGCTGTCGTCTCCACCGCAAGCGGCAAGGGGAAGGGTGACGGCCAGGGCGGCGAGTAGCGACCACTGCTTGAGTTTCATTTGAATAATTCTCCTTAGATAGGTATCGCACGGGTTAACATTCCGTGCGCCACGAACCCTAGAAAGGCAATCTTTCGTTTACCTGTTGTTCAGATGAACGTGAGGTTAACTCACGGGAACATCTTGGGTTCAACCTACTCACGACTAATCCGTCGGGTTTGTTGGTGAGCGGCCCACTCATACAGGATTCGTTGCGGATGAGGCTCGAAAAGTGCTGGTCCGACGCGTGTCCAGGAATCATCGGGTAGCAATTCAAACGCGGCAGCCGTATCTGACAGCAAAGTTTCGAAGGTTTTGTTGAGCCAGTCTTGGTGTTTGGGATGTGTCAACGGGGTTAACACTTCGACTCGCTTATCTAAATTTCGCCCCATCAGGTCGGCTGAGCCAATGAGGTGCAGTGGCAGCCCGTCGCCTTGCCCATTGGCAAAACGGAAGACCCGGGAGTGTTCGAGATAGCGCCCCAAAACCGATCGCACACGAATGTTCTCGCTTAACCCGGGCACACCGGCCCGTAAACAGCACAGACCACGAATAATCAGATCAACTTTGGCGCCCTTTTGGCTCGCGGCGTATAGCTCTTCAGCCATTTCGGCATCAGCCAACGAGTTGACCTTAATCGTGATTTGACCACGCTCGCCCATCTCCCTTTCACCACGAATGAGATCAATCAAACGCCGACGCAAGTAATCGGGGGCCACCAGAAGTCGGCTGTATTCAACATCGCGGCTGTAGCCGGTGAGGTGATTAAACAACTGCGCGGCATCAGTGGTGATATCAGGTTCGCTCGTGATGTAACCAAGGTCTTCATATAACCGAGCCGTACGCGAGTTGTAGTTGCCCGTACCAAGGTGCACATAACGACGCAGACCGTCGCTATCTTCGCGCACGACCAAAACACATTTCGCGTGAGTCTTTAAACCAACAACTCCGTACACCACATGAACACCGGCGCGTTCAAAAGCTTTTGCCCACGTGACGTTGGTGGCTTCGTCAAAACGAGCCTTTAATTCAACGAGGACTGCAACTTGCACACCGCGTTCGGCTGCACGAATGAGGTGACGTGCAATGGGACTATCGCCACTGGTGCGGTACAAAGTCATCTTGATACTTTGCACGCGCGGATCATCAGCGGCCTGTGACAAGAATTCTTCAACCGAACTGGCGAAGCTTTCATACGGGTGGTGAAGCAATAACGCGCGCTCACGTACAACTGCGAAAATTGAACGATCGAGCTCTTCTGCCGCAGCCAATCGCCCTGCCGTGACCGGTTGCCACAGATCATCTTTCAGATCCGGTCGATCAACTGCGTGCATTTGCCACAAACAAGTCAGATCAACAAGTCCGTTCACTGGAATGACATCAATTTCGGTGAGATCATGTTCTTCAGCAATCAGGGTCAACATATGAGCCGAAACGTTCTGATCTATTTCAAGTCGCACTGCTCGACCAAATCGGCGACGACGCAACTCGAGTTCTACTGCCTGCAACAAGTCATCGGCATCTTCGTCTTCAAGGTACAAGTCGGCGTTACGAGTAATACGGAATGTCGTTGAATGGGCAACCTTCATGCCCGGGAACAGTGATTCAAGATTCTGAATAATCACTTGTTCAACGGGCACAAAACGCATTCCCCCGGGCAGTGCTAAAAGACGAGGGAAAAGGGTCGGTACCTTGACCCGCGCAAAACGCTCTTCATCGGTTGATGGATCACGCACAATGGTGGCAACACTGAGAGCCAGGTTCGACACATAGGGAAATGGGTGTGCCGGATCTACTGCTAGCGGTGTCAGTACCGGAAAAATTCGTCGCTGATAAAAATCATCGAGGTAGACGATTTCTTCACTGGTGAGATCGGTCCACTCACACAGTTCCACACGTTCGCGCTTGAGTTGCGGTAACAACACATCATTCAGGAGCCGCTGTTGACGCTGGGATAATTCTTGAACTCGCGTCAACACTTGAGAAAGCTGTTGCGCCGGCGTCAGACCATCAGGCAAGCGGGCTGTAATCCCAGCGGCTTCTTGATCTTTCATGGCTGCGACACGCACCTGAAAAAACTCGTCCAAGTTGGACGAGAAAATGGCACAAAATTTCAACCGCTCAAGAAGCGGGATGCCTGGCTCGGTGGCGAGACGCAAGACGCGTTCGTTGAAATCAAGCCAACTCAGTTCTCGGTTTAGTAAACGATGATCCACGTGGATCCCATTCAATAGTCAGCACCGACGCGATGTCGGCATATTTACCTGATGTTCAGGAAAGGTTCTCGTCAAAGCCGAGATCCCACTCAACGGTGACGTTTTCGCGCTCACCATCACGCATGATGCGCTCACGGTTGCGCTTGAACTGCGGATCTGTGTAGGGCAACAGAACTAAACGCGCCAAGGCCCGCGTGCGGAATTCTTCGACGACGACTCGATCGCCATAGTCGCCAACAACGTCCCAGTGCGGAGCTACCGGGCCGAGAAACACGATGCGGACATGTGCTCGAGATTGTGCTGAGGTGTGTAGATCGGACATGGAACTCCTTGAGTGCGAAATGCCTTCGGTCGGGCAAGATCTCGGCGAATTCTCGGGACTAGACCAAAAAACTTACCGATTTCTCACCAGGAAAACCGCTGGTCAGCCAAACCCTATCGGCGAGACTTGCGTGTCAGAACTAACCCTGACTGGTTCCCCCGAGTCAAACATGGTTAACTGAAAGCGGTTGGGAACGACAACAACCTCGGTGAACGTCTCATTGGGGTCAAGAAGTACTCAGCTTCTCATCGGGCGAAGCGGGCGGAAACCACCTTCGCACAAGGAGAAAGACCCATGAATCAAGACTCAGTAGCCTCCTGGATGGCCGATGGCGCTTGTCGTGCCTATCCACCCAATACGTTTTTCCCCAGCGATGGGGTGGGAGTCGATAAAGCCAGAAAGATCTGTGCGACCTGTTCTGTAACCGCCGAGTGCCTGGAATACGCCCTCGAAAATCACATCGACCATGGTGTGTGGGGCGGATGCAGTGAGCGCGAGCGTCGCCGCATCAACAAACGTCGCCGCATCGCCGTACGGGCTTTGTAAACCGTCTCTTTGTTCAGTTCTGAACCAACCCGCGAAGGTTGGCAGTACATCACTCAGACTTGGAGTCATCCTTTGCGCCGTCTTCAAGACCCTTCTTAAACTCTTTCTGAGCCTGACCAAGACTTCGGGCGAACTTCGGGATCTTCGCTCCGCCAAACATCAAGGCGACGACGACACAAATTCCTATTATTTCTGGTGTTCCTAAGGCAGCAAGCATGTTTGTAGGGTAGCACCGTTTATTGATCCCGAGTAGGGCGTCGTTGCCAAAAGCCAATGTGCCAAAGTAGGCAGATGCTTGAGTGCGTCATCAATATCAGCGAGGGACGCGATATCACGACCCTTCAACGATTGGCCGCCGTCTGCGGCGATGACCTTCTCGATATTCACTTTGATAACGAGCACAATCGCAGTGTTTTCACCTTGACTGGAGTTGACGCTCCTCGCCGGTTGACCGAACTAGCCGTACAACTTCTGCAGTTAGATGCCCATCAAGGTGTTCATCCCCGACTAGGTGTCGTTGATGTAGTTCCTTTCGTGCCTCTTGAAGAGTCCACGATGGACGACGCCCGGCTAGCACGCGATGAATTTGCTCGCTGGGCTAGTTCTGAATTGACGGTGCCATGTTTTCTGTACGGCACCGAGCGATCACTACCAGATGTGCGGCGCGATGCTTGGACGAACCTTCAACCGCACTTCGGATCACTAGTCGCTCATGCCACTGCCGGCGCAATCTGTGTTGGGGCGCGCAAGATGCTGGTCGCATACAACGTGTGGCTCAACTCAGCCACATCTCAAAAAGATGCCCGTTCTATTGCTCAATCAGTGCGCGGTGACGGCATTCGAACGTTGCCACTTCGTATCGGAAATCATTGGCAAATCAGCATGAACCTGATTGATCCTGAACGTGTCGGCCCCGACATTGCAACCGATCGCGTTCATCAATTTGCCAAGCAACACAATGTTGATATTGATCATTGTGAACTCGTTGGTCTGATTTCTCAGGACGCGCTCAACAAGATTCCGAAACAACGTTGGAACGAACTCAATCTCGGTGCAGAACGAACAATTGAGTTTCGCCGGCGTCAGGGCTTTACGTTCGTCGCCTGAAGGTCAAACAATCAGGCTGTGGCAATACGACGGTTTGACTGAGCACGTTGGCGACGCAGGCGGCGGCGTTCGCGCTCGGACAATCCACCCCAGATACCAAACTTCTCACCATTCACCAGGGCATACTCGAGGCAATCCATACGGACGACACAGCCGCGGCACACTTCTTTGGCCTCACGGGTGGAGGCTCCCCGCTCGGGGAAAAAGAGGTCGGGGTCAACGCCCAAGCAGTTCGCTTGGTCTTGCCAGTTGTTGTTCTCGCTCATCGATTCGTTCATGTGGCTGCCTGCCATCTTGACCCTGAGGTCACTCGTGTGTGGTTCTTGTCCGCGCGATGCGCAGGGCAGTTCCACACGTGTAACTACATGCTTGTCATTCTGCTCTACCGAAGACCCCTAATGCAAGGGGAAATTCGACAAAAGTCCTGACAGATGGCAGCGCGCAAGCGCACAAGAGATTTTCTTGACACGAATCAAACCGAGATTTCTTCAGCTGCGAGTGAAGTACGGGTTGCTCGGTTGGCCACCAGCAAGATGTTCTAGGGTTGCCGCCGATTGACGTGGTGCGGCTGAACCTTGCTGTAAAGCCGCCAAAGTTGCCCGATGATTATTGCGGTAGACCGCTTCGGCGTCGTTGGCCTCTGGGTTGACCCACACCGCTGTGAGCAGGACAAATGCGTCACTTTGACCAATTTCAACGAAACGTGTCGAGGCATATTCGGTGACTCCATGGGCAACCCCGGCTTGAGCGGCTCCCCACGTGAGCTCACCATGACGATCGTTGGCAATCGCTGCCTTGTTGACGAACACAGTCGCCGGAGTAACTGGCACATTGGGTTTCCACACCACCAAAAAAGGGATATGCCCCACTTTTGGAGATCCCAAAGTCGTGACAAATGCCCCGCCCACTGGTCCAGATTTTTCTCCTAAAACAGTGTTGATGTGCGCTGCATTTGCTCCCTCGCCCGCAAATCCCTCACCAACTTCAAAACCTCCGTCACTCGTTTCACTCATGAAATATCTCCGTTTGCTCGGCTCGCAAGGCGTCCATATCGCGACATCTTGAGAGTGTCCGTTGAATCTGTTCCGGGTTTGGTGTCGTAAGCCAAGAGTGCCACGTAGCGCGGCACATCACCTTCAATCTTTGTGACTCGATGCATGCTCCAGCGACCATTGAACAACATCAAAGTGCCTGGGGTCATCGGTTCGGTGCGCACAGACTCTGGCGACTGTCCATTCATGACTTTTTGAACCTTCTCGTAATTTGGTTGCTCCGCATTCCGAATCTGTTTGGCATTTTCAAAATGTCCGCCCTTCATTGATGACTGAATAGCAATCGACACCACAAAATCAGTCATATCAAAGTGCCAACCCAGTGAATCGCCAGCCCGCATCACAGCAAGATTGAGCGCACCGAGAGGATCGGCATATCGAAAGAGTTCGCTCAGCCCAAGACATTGACGAATGAAATCGAGTAGCGGATCCCATTCGTAGAGCAATCGCAAACCATCATCATGAGCAAATTGGTCATGCGCAACAACTTCAACTGAACTCTGAGTGATCGTGTTACGCGGATGCCCTTCAGGGAATGACTCATCGGCTGGCCCAAGATAAGGCGTGGCGCGTGAAGCCGACCGAAATGCCCGAGTAGCAAGTACGTCAGATTGCTCACGCAAAACTTCCACCGCCTCGAGCGTCAAAAAGTCGGGCAAAACACATACGCCTTGCGTCGTGACTTGTTCGAGGCACCATGCAATCAGGCCCTGATCATTCAGGTTGTAGCGGTGCGTATTGATCATTTGCACAGGGAGCACAGTATGAGAGTAACTGACTCGCCTACGCTGAAAACATGCCCATTCATTTACGTGCCGAATCAGGCGATTACGCCCCCGCTGTTTTGTGTCCTGGCGACCCCCGCCGCGCCAAGTACATCGCTGAAACTTTCTTTGATCCGGGCGCTCGCTTGGTGAACGAAGAACGGGGCATGTTGGGCTACACCGGAACATTTGAAGGTAAGCCCATCAGCGTGCAGACCACTGGCATGGGCGCACCGAGCGCCGGCATCGTGTTTGAAGAACTCTGCATGCTCGGAGCCAAGCGACTTGTTCGAGTTGGTACGTGCGGCGGCCTGCAAACCAATCTGCGTATGGCCGACACCGTGATCGCCATCAGCGCGTCGGCCGATGACCAAACGCCAATTCGTTATTGCGGCATGAATGGTTTTGCGCCAACCGCAACATTCTCTTTAGTTGAAGAAGCTGCTCGACTGAGTCGCGCTGTGAGTGATCGAGTCTTTGTTGGACCAATCGTGACAAGCGGTTTGTTCTACGACCCAGACCCCAACACATTTGGGATGTGGCGACGTTTGGGCCACCTTGGTGTGGAGATGGAAGCATCGATGATGTACACCATCGCCACGCTCAAAGGTATTGAAGCATTGGCAATCATGACCGTCAGCGACGTGATTGATCCTGATGGCGGCAATGTTGAACGAATTTCTGACAAGGACTTGAAAAAAGGCGTCGATCAAATGATGCGTATCGCCTGCCAAGTCGCAGTCAGCTAGTTCTTGTGATTGAGATCAAACTTATTTAAATCAGACCGAGTTCGCGGACGGCGTCGCGCTCTTCTGCGAGTTCGGCAGTTGAGGCATCAATCTTGCCGCGACTGTATGCGTCGATGTCGAGACCCTGAACGATTTCGTACTTGCCGTCCTTGCACACACACGGGAAGCTCGAGATCAAACCTGCGGGCACGCCATAGCTGCCGTCGCTCGGGATAGCCATCGATACCCAGTCACCAGGTGCAGTGCCAAGAGCCCAGCTACGCACGTGGTCAATTGCAGCGTTTGCCGCCGAAGCAGCCGACGATGCACCACGCGCTTCGATGATGGCGGCGCCGCGCTTGGCGACGGTTGGGATAAAGGTTGAGTCAACCCAGGCGTGATCGTTCACTGCCTGATAAGCGTTCTTACCGCCAACTTCGCAATGGAACAAGTCGGGATACTGCGTCGTTGAGTGGTTGCCCCAAATGGTCATCTTCTTGACATCAGAAACGGTCGAGCTGAGTTTCTGAGCGATCTGGCTGACGGCACGGTTGTGGTCGAGGCGAGTCATCGCAGTGAAGCGACCCGGATCAAGATCTTTGGCGTTCTGCTGAGCAATCAGAGCATTGGTGTTGGCGGGGTTGCCGACAACCAGCACCTTGATGTCGCGCTTAGCCGAACGTGACAATGCTTCGCCTTGCGGCTTGAAAATGCCACCGTTGGCGCTCAAGAGGTCGGCGCGCTCCATTCCGGCTTTACGAGGCATAGCGCCTACGAGCAAAGCGACATCGGCGTCACCAAAAGCAACATCGGCATCGTCGGTGCCGACGATGCCTGCGAGCAACGGGAACGCACAGTCGTCAAGTTCCATCTTCACACCTTCAAGGGCTTTCAGGGCGGGGGTGATTTCAAGAAGCTGCAAGATGACCGGGGTATCGGGTCCGAGCATCGCTCCTGAAGCAATACGGAAAAGGAGGCTGTAACCAATTTGGCCGGCAGCACCAGTCACGGTAACGCGTACGGGGGTTTTGGAAGTCATGCGCTAGATCGTATGTCGCCTGAGCCTGAAACCTGAAAACTCAGCGAGAAAAATGAGCGTTACGGGCGTGAAAAGAGCCTAATTTGACACGATTTCGCGCCCCAGAGCTTTCCAGATTTCTTCGGCGTAATAGGTGATGCCTTCGCGCTCAAGGTGAATACCGTCTGCAGTCAAACAGTTACCAGGACACAACGTCGCCACCAACTGCCAATCAAGCACGATCGCATTCGGATACATCGCTGGCAAGGCCCGAATCTTTTCGTTATTCGCATCGGTCCAATCGCGATACGCCTTACTAGTGAGCACGACCACTTGAGGGACATCACTCAACGCCTGCATCATGGTGTCAAGAGTTTCTTGGCTCATTGGGCCGTTGGTGCCGAGGTGCACGACGGCAGCGTCCATCGTGACACCAAGTTCTTTCAACTGCACGAAAATATCGGCGCCCATTTTTCCCTGGCGATCTTGCACTGCGTCAACAACGACTCCTAAACCAACCAATTCTGGCGCCGCACCTTTCATAACCGAATCTCCAAGTGCAAACACGTCGTAATGCGGCGGCACATACGTCGTGGTCGTCGTGGGGGCGGCAGTGGTTGTCGGAGCATCACTTGCTGTTGGCACCGCTGTTGTTTCAAGCTCTGAAGATGGTGTTGATGATGAAGTTAATGCGCCAAGTACATCAGTGACAGCACCCTCTCCGGCATCAAGCGAAGCTTGAACATCATTCGCCTTGTATTCGGCGGTTGCCAAACTAAATGCCGCGAATACTGGCAAAGCAATCGAGCACGAAATGATCACACCGAATGATCCGCGGCGACGTAATGCACCAGGACCGTTGCGCAGTAAAGCTTGTACCGACTCTTTGAGTCGTCGTTCGCGAATTGGCAATTCAACATAGCGATAAGACAATTCAGTAATTACCGCAGTCACTAACATTGCTGCTATGAATTCATGGAGCTTCAACGCAATACCGGTTTCGTGACGCAATGCTTGAAATACCGGCCAGTGATACAGGTACAAACCATACGATCGTTCGCCGATAGTTCGTAACACAACATTGCCAAGCACACGCCCTGTGAATGCTTTTTGGTGGGCCACTGCCGAGATCACCATCAATGTCGCAATACCCGTTAAGAACAAACCGCCACGAAACAACCACGGGTCGGCGTGTAAACCGTCTTCACCTACGAGGTGAACAATGTGAACCTTCCACATGAAAAAGCCCAATAAACCCAAGCCGATAATGGCCACTGGGTCCATCATTGGACCTTTTCGTTTCATGGGCCCGCGCAACAAGGCGTACGGCCGCCAGACAATTGCCAATGCCGCACCCAACAAAAGTCCGGTCGCGCGAGTGGGGGTGGACAAATACAAAAGATCTACTTTGCTGATGCACCGCTCGCCTATCGTCCAGTAGGCATTTGGTGTTGACTCACAATTTTCACCAATGCGACCTGTTGGCATCAATAACGCAACAATACCGATGATCGTAGTTGCAATACCTATAAACCACATCGCAACGCGTGGCAGTCGATCTCGACCTGCTCGCAAAATGATCAACATCACAACAGGCCACAACACATAGAACTGCTCTTCAACTGCGAGTGACCACAGGTGACGCAACGGCGCAAAGTCATTAACCGCGGTGTAACCGGCGCCTACCCACACTTGGAACCAGTTCGAACCATACAGAACGCCGGCAACGACATCGCCACGTAACGCTCCTAGAGAATCACGTTCACGAATTGAGGTCCACATGACGAGCAAAACCATCATTGTGAACAACGCCGGAAGCAAACGACGCGCTCGGCGCGCCCAGAAGTCACGCAAACTGATTGCGCCCGAGCGCTCTTCTTCAGCAACTAAGAGCAAGGTGATGAGATAGCCACTGATGACAAAGAAAACTTCGACACCCAAAAACCCACCTGGCAACCATGCCGAGTTGGCGTGATAGATGATGACGGCGAGAACAGCCAAGGCACGCAAACCGTCGAGGCCGGGTAAATACGGCACTCGACTGATCTGTTGTGATCGAGAGGTCTCAGTAGTCGGGGCCATTAACCCCCAAGTCTGCCGTGAATCAGAGTTGCATTGACTTCACTTCGCAGAACTCTTCTAAACCGAATTTTCCGGCTTCACGTCCGAGTCCGCTCTGCTTGTAACCACCAAAAGGTGCGGCCGGGTTAAATGAGCCACCATTGACCTCAACCTGACCAGCCTTGAGGCGACGAGCAACCTGCTTGGCCCGCTCGGGGGTCGCACTCCACACACCAGCGGCCAGGCCGTAGATGGTGTCGTTGGCGATGCGTACTGCATCGGAATCATCATCAAAGCCCATCACTGACAGCACAGGGCCGAACACTTCTTCGCGCGCGATCCG
>SXGQ01403654.1_pt1 | contig 37785 bp, 54 predicted proteins | sample 3178371 | NCBI WGS metagenome assembly SXGQ01 (sample SAMN11356859, study PRJNA531348) | freshwater metagenome | isolation source: freshwater sample F1-20 | place: China: Fuxian Lake, Yuxi | collected 2017-12-25 | reverse complement strand
TTCGGGGCAGGATCTGTCTCAAGTATAAATTTAACACGGTCATCTGCACTTTTGGATAGCTATAGTGAGAATAATCATGCTACTACTTTAACATTCTCTGCTGATGCTTTTAATAATGGAGGTCAATCATTCATGACTTCTACTGATTCTGAGAAACTAACAAGCTGTAAATTCTATGCACAGAAATCAGGAAGCCCTACAGGAAACGCTACTGCCAAACTCTATGCTCATACAGGTACATTTGGATCAGGAGGAACGCCTACAGGTGCAGTTCTGGCTACTTCTGATAACTTTGATGTATCTACACTTACAACAGATCTAGCTCTTATTGAGCTTACTTTTACAGGAGCACAACAGTATGTCATGAGTGCTAGTACTGCTTACTTTATAATATTCAGTTACTCAGGTGGTGGTGGTTTTGATCAGGTAAGAGTAAGCGTAGATAATACTTCACCTACTCATGGAGGAAACGGTGCTACAGGATCATGGACTGCACAGACATATGACTTTTCATTTTATGTTTACTCTAAAAAATATCAGAGCTTTACAAGTATTAGAAATGATACAAACGGTGTTTATCGATCAGAAGTATGGTCACTCGTAGCACCACTTACAGGGACTATAACTATTACAGTTAACCTTTCTGCTTCGTTAACTTCCATCGCTGGTGCTACTTCATACTGGAACGTCGATCAGACGAACCCGACAAGTGCAAATAATGGAGGAAATGGAACAGGAAACCCTGCATCTGCTTCAGTTACCCCTACAACTGCAAGAAATAGGGTATATGGAGGAATGGCTACACTTACTGCATCAGGAGTAAGTAACCAGATAGGTCAGGCTAAAAGATTCAGAAGTGAAGGTGCGCTAGGTACATTATCTGCTGCTGAGAAAGGAACAATTATAACTGCTGCCTCTACAACACTTCAATGGAACGGCATTGGTGTAGGTAACTCTTGGGCTGCAAGTCTTGTAGCAGTTCAACCCCCACAGGCTGCAAGCTCACCTAGTAGCTCCGTATCTCCTAGCACATCTGTAAGTAGTTCTGTATCAAGTTCTGCATCATCCTCAGTAAGTCCTTCAACATCCGTTAGCTCATCCGTTAGTAGTAGCCCCTCGTCCAGCATAAGCCCTTCAACTTCTGTTAGTTCAAGCCCTTCTACATCAGTGAGTTCTTCAGTTAGTAGTAGCCCATCATCTTCTGTTTCACCTAGCACATCAGTCAGTAGTAGCGTTAGTGATTCGCCTTCTACATCAGTATCGAGTTCACCTTCATCGTCTGTATCTCCTAGCACATCTGTCTCATCCTCAGTATCGAGTTCACCGTCTACATCAGTCTCAAGTTCTCCATCCACTAGTGTTTCAAGCTCAGTATCCAGTAGCCCATCTTCGAGCGTTTCGCCTAGTACTTCCGTCTCAAGTAGTCCTAGTACATCGGTAAGTTCCTCAGTAAGTGATTCTCCATCTAGCTCCGTCTCTCCTTCAACCTCCGTATCGTCTTCAGTAAGTTCCTCTCCTTCGTCTTCGGTATCCTCATCACCTTCAACATCCGTTAGCTCATCCGTTAGTAGTTCAGCATCTAGCTCCGTCTCTCCTAGTACATCAGTATCTTCTTCTGTCAGTTCAAGCCCTTCTACATCTGTCAGTAGCTCTCCATCGACATCTGTATCAAGTAGTGTATCCAGTTCCTCATCATCTTCTGTCTCTCCGTCTACGAGCGTCAGTAGCTCCGTAAGTTCATCTGCATCGTCTAGCGTTAGCTCATCCACATCAGTTTCTTCTTCTGTCAGCTCATCCCCTTCGAGCTCTGTATCCCCCTCAACGTCTGTCAGCTCATCAGTTAGCAGTAGCACGTCCTCATCTGTATCCCCCAGTACATCGGTATCGAGTTCAGCTTCGAGTTCAGTTTCAAGCTCCACCTCAAGTTCAGTATCGCCCTCTACATCAATATCATCATCACCCTCTACAAGTGTTTCATCCTCAGCCTCTTCCTCGCCTTCTAGCTCTATCTCATCAAGTCCTAGTGCGTCAGGAGACGGACAGATTACCTTTATTCGATGTCACGTTAGAGATGTAGTAGCTAATCCTAGAGTTCACGTACGAGAAAAGATCAAGATTATCCGTTCCCGAATGTGATACAATCTCTCTATGAAAATCCAAGTCTACGAAGCAGAGCGCGGATTCATTGATTACACTCTTATGTATGCTCCAAATTGGTCTGTTGTTGCAAAGCGCAATACTCCAGTTCTACAGGCAGACGTAACGACTCTGTATTTCTTTGTAAAAAATCCATCGGGTACAGCAGTTCTTTCTCTGACTTCTGCAAGTTCTTCACAAATAGAATGGCTAAGCTCCACAGCAGGAACAATCAGAGTAAAGCTAGGGACAAATACAGAGGGGAAGGTAAACGACGATAACGATTATGAATTAAGAATCCTTTTCACAGATAATGGATATGTAACAGCAGACGCAGGAAAGCTAGATATTCTTGAAAGTGTTGTTGACACACCTTAGTAAAAAGTCAATTGCATGATATATTTTCAAGATTATCCTTTTCGCACTTCCCCATTATTACATGACACCCTCTAAAACTCGAGTACCGAATCTTCCTCTCAAGGCACAACAGGAGAAAAAGAAGCTCGTTCAGATTGTTAGAAATCTCTTCTTTCTATTTTATAAGCAGAAGGATGATGTTTTGGAATCTCGTCGTGAGGTCGCGGATATTGTTGAGGAAGCACTCGACGATGCAGAGTACTAGACGCTGATAATGTTTAAGGAAAGACCGCTCAGTGAACCGAAGCGGTCGATCCTTATTTAAGGATAATAAAGTCCGGATTAGTTGTCTATACCTATAGAATGTCACAAGGATCGTCTAGGTGAAGTTTTTTTATATAAAGCAGGAAAATATAGCTTAAAAAGATAAACAGCCCTATAAACGATCTATAGGATAAATATCGAGTATTACAAAATAATCCCACGGGAAAACTACTGTTCCTTTTTAAAGGGAATGAGTAGAGTTCCGGTTGGTTTCAAACAACGGACAGATAATACCTATCCGTTGCTCTGATTCAAGTAGTTATTGGATTATCCAATGATGAAGAACCGCGCCTAGTTTGCGGAGGGGTATAGTCTACAGACTGCTTTTAGAGCCGAAGAGTGCGCCCGCTGCCAATAAGGGCATGTGGTAAGCTAGGAAGAGTCTCCTGCCGTGGTAGCTTATAGAAGCTGCGGAAGAGCCCAGATGAAAGTCTGAGCCCAAGGGGAACGGTGAAAGCCCGTTCCGAGACTCTGGAACTGCCATCCGAAACGCTCAATCCGAAGGAATGGATGCAGCTTCTCTCCCACAAGGGGGGAGACTGTACCCTCAACAACTCATCCTATGGAATGAATTTTAAATAGGAGTATTATTACTACATGGTCAATTTGCTTTTAGAAGCAAAGAGATTAAATGAAGAACAACAAAGATTGTTTAGAGAGAATATGAAGTCGCAATCTCCGAAAGATTATCGAGAATTTCAAGAAGAAATTAAGAATCAAACAAGAAAGGAATGGCTTCATCTTTTTCTTCCTCAAAATGCCTCTTCATGAGTTTATTCCTACAGAGCACTTTCTTCAGGCTGCGGAGAATGAAAGAACATGTCTTTTGCAAAAGCTACAATTGTTAGGTATTCTTGATGGAAGAGAACTCGATTCACAGCAGAGAAGACGCATGTTTGTGGTACATCATGAAGTTCGGATTCGTCTGACGACAACTCTTGAGGATCAACTGGAGAATGATTTAGATGATAGATGTAATGAAAGATAATTATTTCGGCGGCATGATCTTTCCGTTTAATACATCGAAAAGGCAATCTTTTTGATCTGTTGTTAAGTTTTTTAATGGATCCGTAATATGCGCTTGAGCCATATTCATATGTAGTCGAACGCTGGACATTGGTGCTTTATATCTTGCAAATATAACTTCATCCATTACTGCTTTAAAATCACTTGAGGAGCGTGACCATTGATTCATGGTTTCTGCATCCATAAGTGAATTATACCTGAAATCGACTATAAATGGTTATAAATGAATTTATTATTATGGAATAATTCTATTTATTTTAAATATAAAATAGTTGCAAATAGTTACAAGATAAAAGATAATGGAGTCACTTACTTCCTACCTTTTAATTATTATGACTAACAGATCAGAAATCATTAATACAGTCACCTTTGGGACTCCCTACCTCCCAGTAGGGGAATGGAGTACTCATAATATGAAGCTCTGTCTGGATGCTGTAGCCAAGAGATTCCCAGAGTTCCTTCCACATGCAGAGCCATATATCAATATTCTCTCTTATAATGAATGGCTCAAGCGTGGTTATAAAGTAAAGAAGGGAGAGAAGGCTATTAGAGTTGCAGGAGCAAGACCTATTATTAGAAAAGATGAGGAGGGAAAAGATGAAGTCCTTGGAATTGTGCCTACAAAGGCATGTGTATTTGCTTTACCTCAAGTTGAGCGTATTTAATTTTTTTATCTCTTTCTTCATTTCATATGACAAGTTCAGTCGGAAACGTATACGAGAAATGTATAGCAATGAGTAAGGCAGATTCCATATTCGATGCAGTATGGGAAAATACTTTCGGTCTTAGAATTACTTTAGAGTGGGATATTGCATTAGCCTTTATCGAGCGCATAGGTGAATACAATGATTTCGACTCGAAGAAAGTACTACAGGCACTTCAATATATAGATGAGATTATCCCTCGTATGAAGTACGGAGACGGAAACCCAAATAACGGTCTACGGGATTTTAAAATCAGTGTAGGTAGAGAATATAGTCCTGTTATTTATATAGAGAGATTTGAATTATATAGAAGCGACTTTCCTAAAAATCCTCTCACGGGAGAAATGGTAAAAAGAATATGCGGCATTATGACCGATGTAGCTTTAGCGGATGAATCCGATTGTGAAATTATAGATAATCAAGACCTCGGCATGGGTAAAAGTTTCGAGTTTAGATTCTGGTGGGATTAAAACCACTTTCCCCTATTTTTATGACTTCTCCGAAGAAATGCGAACAAGTGGACTATGAGCGTAGTTGTGCATGGAAACGCCCTTATAGATATAGGAAGACTGCTCAAGACATTATTAATTCAGCAAAGAAGCAAAGCCAAAGACTAAAAGGATGTGTAGTCTATGAGTGTATATGGTGTAAACACTTCCATATAGGCCATCCCATAAAGAAATAATGAAATGGAACCTAGAAAAAGAAAGTGAATATAGTTGCAAATAGTTACAATATAGGAAATACTCTACTTATTCCCCCATCAATATGAACGATCAAGACATCATCACAAGTTCAAGACTCCCTGTAGAGTTCACTGCTGATCAGATTAAGAAGCTAGAGCAGAAGACACCTCCTGAAATGGTAAAGGAAGTACAGAAGGGAGGAGGGAAATATAAGTACGTCCCTCATAGCTACTTTACTGAGAGACTGAATGATATTTTTGGGTATAAGTGGACGTTTGAAATTAAGGAGTGGAAGGTCTGGGAGACTGCTACAAAGGTAGTAAGGACTACTAAAAGAAACGCACCTATTCTCAATACAGAGGAGCAGAAGAGACTTGGTAAAACATTCCATGAGCTTACCGAGTACGAGGAGGAGGTCGTAATGGTTCCCGATCAGGTAACAGTTATTGGTCGTCTACAGGTTATGCTCGGTGACGGTATTGTTATCCGTAAGGAGCAAGTAGGTACAGCTCATGTAAAGAAATATAAGGCAGATCATGCCAAGTACCCGAATATGGCTATAGATATAGGAAACGATATTAAGAGCGCAGCAAGTGATGCCAAGAAGAAATGCGCTAGTGAGCTTGGTATGTGTCTGGATGTTTATGCACCTATCCTCGACGAGTACTACAACCAAGAAGAGAAGAGGCAGACCGTAGAGGATATGGAAAGCCTGAATATAGCCATTGATCTTTGTACTAGCTCTGAGGATTTGAATAAATTAAAGCCTGAGATAGCAGAGTCTATGAAAGATATGGACTTGGCTCAGAGACAAACTATTCTTGATAAATGTGTTTCTAAGGCTAATTCTTTTGATGATAAACAACCTAAAAAGAAAAACCAACAGGATACTCTTATTTAATTCCCCTTTATTTAATGCTTAGTTATCTCAAATCATCGGCTAGTCTAAGAGATAAGTTTTTATGGATTATCGGTAGAAACCCAGAGGATGATAGGAGAGGTTTAGCTATCGGTGAACCACCACTACCCTGTTGTGATCGTTTCCATCGTCCTCTACCGAACCCCCTACTAAAGCACTTTCAGAAATTTTGCTTTCGTAGCAACAGATGGGTTCAGAATGGCTGTCCTATCATTCCCTCCTTCCGTATGAACTCACGTAGTCCTCACTTTGTTATTCTTGTCCTTTCTCTATTTGCCTTCGGCATGATTATTCCTGAGATTCTTAATCTCACTTCACGATGAAAATACCTATTACTCATGAACGGCAGTCATTCTCGGATCTTATTTTAGAAGAGGAAAAGATTTGTCCTCACTGTGGACAGTCCTGTGTAGCAGAGAAAATTAGCTTTAGATCAGAGTCAGTATGGTCCTTAAGAATTTTAGCTAATGAAGAAAGAGCTATGACATATCTTGAAGTAGCAAGAGTAAAGATGATTGCAGGATATCCTGCAAATAAGGTAAAGGATTCTTGCCGTCATTTATCTCAAAATAGATTCTGGGGATTAGTAATTGAAGGTGATATTAAAAGAGACGGATGCTCAACGTGGATGATTACGGATCTAGGTAGAGACTTTATACGAGGGAGATTAGCTATTCCTAAAAGTGTATGGATATTTAATAATCAGAGAATCGAACCGCCAGCAGGTCAGCTAAACGGAGAGGCTATATGGGTAGGTTCTGTAAAGCCATCGGATTACTCCGATAGGCAAGAACACTGGGAGAACTCTGTAGGTATGATTAATTCTTCACCTCAATTTATATGAGTGCAGTTATAGGTCTATGGATGGCTCTGAAAACAAGGGATACAGTTACTAAGCAACTACGATGAAAGAAACTCGTCCACAACTAATACGGCCTTGGGATGAGGAAAATTCCCTATTAGGAATATGGAGTTATAAATATGAAATTAATGGTAAGGATTATATTGTTCCAGCTACTATATCAACTCTTGAGGATTTAGAGGAAAAATATAATAAAGAACAGAAGATCATTTATTGGCGTAGTGGAGAATTTGATAAATATATGAAACTGGGTTGGGATTTACATGAAGGATCTTCGGGGAAGATCAAGGGTCTACCATGCCCTGTTTTACAATTAAGAATGATTGAAGAGATGGATAATTTCGCCAAAGGGAAGGTATATGAAGTATTAAAATTATTTTTGGATAAGGAGGGTAAATGCTTGAATATGGTTCAGTTTATATATGAGGAGACTTACCCATCAGAAACAAATAAATATGATTCGGAAAATTATGGACTATATGAATGGCAATGGTTCGCTCGACTAAACTTGAAAACAGGTAAATGCGGAATAAAGGCCCTTCATGCATTTCCAGAAAATATAGATCGTCTTGGTGATGATTATCCTTGGGATGAGTTAAAAATGATTGAAGCAGCCGAAATTCTCGGTGAAGTAAAAACTGTTGATGATGAAGCCATAAGCTCTATTCAAAGAGCGTATGCACTATTCTGCGGATTTAATGCATATCTTCTTCAGATGAAACCCGAGAAGGCTAAATATAATACAGATCGACAGAATCATGGAGAGATGAATATATTTGATCGATATGAATTAGGTCAGACCGAGATGAGGGATCAGGTATATGTTATTAAACGTGGTACAACTAAAACAAAATATACAGGTCTAGGAACAAAGCATAGTCACCAATACACAGTCACAGGACACGAAAGGATAATTTGCGGTAAAGCAATTTGGGTAAAGCCTCACATAAGAGGCGAGGGGGAATTTATAGCAAAGAACCTTGGCACTGATGCTATTGTAAAGAAAACTGTTGAGGCGAATAAGTTTTGGAGATCTATGATTGTTGTAAAGAGAAATGCCCGTGGGGTATTCAGACTGCTGAAATCCGGAATAAATTGGTTTAGAAGAATCCTTAAAAATTGGTCTATATGACTCAGCGTTGTGTTACGTGCGGTAAGCCCATAGGAAAGACTCGAAGTGAAAGAGAGAATAAATACTACTGGCCTGTTGTTGTAGGGATTATATCTGATGTAACAGGGAACTCTCCTAATGTAGTGCATGAGTTTCTGAAGTCAGAACACGGAAGCAAGCAAGTAGCCCTCTTCAATGGTAAGGAGTTTCATGTACCGAAAAGCACAACGGAAATGCTTACAACAGAGTTCGAGGATTATATGTCTCGATGCCGTGTGTGGGCGAGTGAACAAGGATGGTTTATTCCACTACCAAATGAAGGAATAAGAAAGTAATAATAGTTGCAAATAGTTCTAATTAAGAGAATACTAATCATAATCTTATGAGTAAACTTGATAACCTCATCGTGCAATGGTCTAAGTCTGAATCAGAAGCAGATGAGAAAGCTGTATTGGAATATATGGAAACAACTGAATATCAGGAAATGCCCTATGAAGATAGGAACCATCTATTTATTACTTCATCCAAGCTACGAGGATATGAGGAGTGTCCTTTAGCAATGAACCTAAAATATATTGATAGAGAGAAGGTAGATGTAGAAGAGGAGGATAAGGATTATTTCATTTTAGGTAGAGCAGTGGACGATTATCTAACACATGGGAAAGAAGCCTTTGATGAGAAGTATGAATTTGTATCCCGTCGATCAGAAGGAAGTGAGAAGATCCAAATGACGATGAGCCATAAGTATATAGTTGAGAATGCGATAAAGGAGTTTTACCGCCAGAAGATGTTTCCTAGAGATATTACAAAAAAGAATATTATATGGGTTCAAGACGGTTTCCCTTTTAAGGTTGAACTGGACTATTTTAATTTAGAAGATTTAAGAATAGGAGACTTTAAATTAGTAGCAGATGTTCTGAATTTCAAACCAGAGGACTATCTATTTCAGATGGCAGTCTACTTCTATGCAGTATTGAGAAAGTACCAAAAGAAGTGCTGTGCTGATCTTTTCGTACTAGATAAGCACAAAGGATGGAGCCGTAGCCATATGTGGAGATATTCAATTCCCACATTAGAAGCACAACAGGATCGTATAGCTCTCCTTACAAGAATGTATATTGGAAGTCTCAGAACAGGATTATGGCCTATGGTAGATACTAGTACAGAGAAGGGAAGGAAGATAGCCTTTGATAATCCCTACTATACGAAATATGAGGAGTTCAGAACTTTTACACCCAGTATTTTATGACACATCACTCAACACTATCGGCAGAGATCAGAAAGATTGCAAACTCCTGTGATCTAGGGTATTTTAATAAAGACTTCTTTATCGTAAACACCTTCATTAGTGATATAGCCTCTTACGTTCAGCAGAAGGAAGATCAGGCTTTTCAAAGAGGTTTGAATGATCATAAAACTTCCCCAGTAGCACATGGATCTTGAGGACTTCATTATCGAAAGTAATAAAATAGAGGGGGAACAAACCCTTATTGAAAGTGAGTTACCTGTCTATAAATGGTTACTTGATGATGATATAGATGAGAAACGCCTAAAGGAGTTCCATAAGCGTATTTGTGATGCGAGAGGACAATTAAGTGAGGGGTATAGAGGTCACTATAGGAAAGTACCTGTATATATAGGCAATAAGGAGTTTCCTAAACCCGGATCCCTTAATAGACTTATGACTCAATTCTGGGAGGATTTCTGGAATAATACACCATTTGAAAACCATAAGAGATTTGAGAATATCCACCCCTTTATAGATTTAAACGGAAGAACAGGACGCGCTCTATGGCTATGGCAGATGGGAGGGGAATGTGATTTAGGTTTCCTACATCAATTTTATTATCAATCTCTTAGTTCAAAATGAATAATATCTGTACATTATCGGATAATTATAATGAACTAGTTTTAAAGATTGAGGAGGTAATTCCCTATATTAGAAATTGTAACCAATATCATGATTTCAGTGAAACAGATATTTGCTGTATTTGTAGAGAAGATAGAAGAATAAAAGGATGGTCTCAGAATTGCTTACGATCTTTGACACTAGAAGATATACTTATTACTTTAAGGTCTAACCCTATACAAACTATCGAGAATTATAGAAAGATATGGAATGAAGATATTTTATATTCAGAGATCGAGACAGTAATTCTTAGAAAATATGATCTTGGTATACCTCTAAGTGAGCAAAGACCTGTAACTATTGAGTTATTGCATTCTCTTGTTTGTAAATAACTTGATTAGTTGTAACTATATGCTATTATTTTCCTAATCATGACTCAGAAATTATTTACTATTAAACAGGTGGCAGAGATCCTAAATATGAATAAAAAGACTGTTTATAACTATTGTCTTAGTAAAAGAATCAATGCGATTAACCTATCTGAGACTGAAAGAAGTCTATGGAGAATCCCTGAATCCGAACTTAATAGGTTCTGCGATATAGATGCAGGTCAAGAGAGAGCAGATAAAAGTCGTTCTATGGTAGGTAAGAAACAACCCAGATCATGAATACTCCCCTCCACAACTATGGCAAAGACCTCAGACTATCGGCTGGAAGGTTATGTAAACGGTGATTCACTACTTGCATGGCTCTCTGATTTTACAGAGTCCCCATTACTTCCCCATGAGCAAATTATCTACGCCGAAGAGGGAGTGTCTATCAATCCCGAAGCCAAGAAAGAAGGATCGACCATCAGTTATCCGAAAGAAGAATTTGGAAAAGGAATGGAAAAGATTACGAAAACTGGTAGTCGATTTAGCAAAAAAAGGGGAAAAGTATCAGTGCTTCCACTGTCGGGACACATTCCTATTCGGGGAGGTATGCGCGGATCATTATCCTTTCAGCAGAGGGAGCCGCCCCGATTTGAAGTACAGCCTCAGCAATTTAGTGTGTAGCTGCAAGAATTGTAACCGTTCTGATAACTCTAATCGCTTGAAATAGATGTCACTTTTTGATAGTATTTTACTATGGATATTCCAGAATTTATTACCGAGAATGTGGCTATAGATAAACTAAAAGAGCATAAGGATAACTATAGAGAACACCCCGATGATCAGATAAAACATATTAATCAGAGTCTATCAAAACATGGCTTCTATAAAAATATTGTAGTAGCTAAGGATTACACCGTTTTAGCGGGGCATGGCGTTCTCAAGACTGCATTGGAAATGGGACTAAAAGAGATTCCTGTATGTAAATTAGATATAGAACCAGACTCCGACGATGCTATTTCTATATTAGTAGGAGACAACGAAATGTCTAAACTAGCAATGGCTGATGATAGAAATATGTCTGAGCTCCTAAAGCAGCTTCATGAAAACGGAAATCTATTAGGAACAGGTTACGATGAAATGATGCTTGCGAATCTGGTTTTGATTACAAGACACTCAAAAGAGATTAAGGATTTGAATGAAGCCGCAGAGTGGGTTGGGATGCCAGATTATACTGCCGGAGAGTCCGAGATTAAGGTTATTGTGAATTTTAAATCTATGGAGGATAGACAGGAGTTTTTCGATCTCATACAGCAGGAATGCACAGACAAATCTAAATCGATATGGTTTCCTGAGAAAGTAAACGCAGATAGAAAATCTATAGCTTTCAAATGAAGTATCCAATTTACGTTATTTCAAAGGGTAGATTTGAAAACTGTCTAACAGCCAAGTTTCTTATTAAGGACGAGGTAGATTTTAAATTAGTTGTAGAGCCTCAAGAAGAGGAGGAATACGCAAGTCGATACGGTAGAGAGAGAGTACTTGTATTGCCGTTCTCAAATCTTGGTCAAGGAAGCATCCCTGCCCGTAACTGGGTATGGGAACATGCTAAAGAATCAGGCGCTAAGAGACATTGGATCCTCGATGATAATATCCGTACTGTTTATAGAAGATATAAGACACAACGTATCTATTGTAATAGCAAGTATGCTTTTATGGCGACAGAGGACTTTACAGATCGCTATGAGAATATCGGTATTAGTGGACTGAACTACGCTATGTTTATCCCCGACAGACAGAATAGAAAACCCTTCTTTCTGAATGTGCATGTCTATAGCTGTATGCTTATTCTCAATGATCTACCGTATAGATGGCGTGGACGCTATAACGAGGACACCGATCTCTGCCTTCAAGTCCTCTCGGGTAAATGGTGTACGGTTCTTATCAATGCTTTTGCCGTTCATAAGATGGCTACTATGACTATGAAGGGAGGGAATATGACAGAACTCTATAAGGGGGATGGAAGGTTAAAGATGGCACGATCCCTTGAGAGAGTATGGCCGGGAGTTGTTACCGTAGATCGTAGGTTTCAAAGACCTCAGCATGTTATTAAAGACTCATGGAAAGGCTTTGATTTCCCTCTTATACGCAGAAAGGATATTGATTGGTCGAAGATGAAGCCGAATGAGTACGGAATGAAGCTAAAGCAAGTATCGAAAATAGTGAGGGATGCTAACCTTCGAAAACTTATGAAGGATCACCAAAAGATAACTTCTCAGAAATAATATGATCTATATACGATTTCCAATCTGTAACTTTCTGATACTATCTTCACATGACAGCAGGACGACCAACAAAGTACACGCCAGAGATGCGTGAAGCTCTTCTCTCATGGATTAGAGGGGGTAGTACATATACAGATGCCTGTCGTCTTGAGGGGATTTCCTATGAGACATTCCTTCAATGGCAACAGAAATATCCGGAATTTTCTGAAGATATAGAAAAAGCCGATGCACTTTGTAAGCAAACTAGAGTAGCAACTATTCTTGTTGCCTCTAAAAAGTCATGGCAAGCCGCAGCATGGTATCTTGAGCGTAGGTATAAAGATGAGTTTGCCCTAAAAACATTGCATGACATTAATCATTCAATCACAGCAGGAGTTGAAAACGCTCTATCAGTGGTCAGCGCAATCATTGGAGCAACGAAAGGATCAGGCACAAAGACTAAGCGCAGGTCACGATAGATTCCTTTCTGATGTTCGTGGTGTTCACTTCTACGACTGGCAGAGAGAATGGCGTGATGAACTCTATAGAGCAGTAATAGTCAGGGACTTCACAGAGCTATACCTAGAGGTAGCTAGACAGTCTGGAAAGACAACAAGTGTTGTTGAGTCAGTTGCTTATCTTCTTTCATTCGCAGACCTCATATTCGGCAAGCCCTTTAATGTGGGATTCTTTGCTCCCAGAAAAGAACAGGCCAAGACAGACTGGGATAGGGTAAAGGAAGTCATGCCAGTGATTGCTGATCTATTCGGTCTAAGAGCCGTAGAGGAGAACGCAAACACAATGACATGGATGCGCCCGAGAATAACCCATAGGACTAAGCTAATAACAAGATGGGATAGAGCGGCTACTATGTTTTCATTCTCTTTAGGAGAGACGACAAAGCTGGAAAGTAAAACTCTGGATCTTGCTATATGTGAGGAGGCGCATGAGATAGATGAAAGAAAATTCGAGAAGGAAGCTAGACCAATGCTTGCGTCTACAAACGGAGTTGCATGTTTTATAGGTGTAGCTGGGTATCGTCTCTGTAATTTTAAAAGAGGTGTGGAGGAGTCTAAGCATTCATTTATTATACCTGTTAGTAAGATTATTGAATCACGTAGAAGGGCATATGAGGAAACAGGAGACCGACTACATCTCGCATACGAGGAGTTTTATAAAGGTGTTCTAAAGAAAATAGGGAACGTCCCTACTGATGAGATTAAAACTCAATATATACTTGAGTGGGTTACCGAGAGAGGTAACTTTGTAAATAAGACACAATTAAATAAGTGTCGCAAGGAAGAAATGCCAGAGAATGTTACTGATGTTATTGTCGGTATCGACTTCGGAAAGCACACAGATCCTACCGTAGTTACAGTCTGTAGCTATCTCGGTCAGAGACTACGGAGTATGGAACTTCTCGGAAGTAACTATACGGTACAAATACCAGTAATTATTCAATGGCTACAAGAAGAGTTCGAGGATAAGGGAATGCGGATATTAGTAGTTCGATGCGATGCTACGGGCGTAGGCGATGTGGTAGTCGAAATGCTTGAGCAGCAATGCAGATGGAATGTGGAGCCATTTATATTTACTCAGCTATCAAAGGCTCTGATATTCCAGACTCTTACAAATCTAATAGCCGTCTCCGAGGGTATAGCTGATGGCTCCGTAGCAGATACAGGTCAGAGAAGATTCGAGTACTGGGCTGGTGATCCTATGGTAGAGAAGTTCGAGCAGGAGATGCTTGATCTTGAGAAGGAATATGTGGGAGAGAAGCAGATACTATCCTGTCATGCACCGGATAAATCAGGGTGTCATGATGACTATTGTTGCAGCGCGGCTTTGGCTGTATCGTATGAACGCAATACAATGTCTATGTCACTATGAACGAAACAGTAATCATATGTATCGATTGCAATTGCGAGTTCATGTATACTGAACGGGACAGCACGTTCTTCTTGGATCAAGGTTGGGCTCCTCCCAAAAGATGCTACCCTTGTAGACAAGTAAAGAAGAAACGCTACAATGATCGTAAACCTTCCTAGCCACTACCCAAAGAACCTATGGGAAAACTCCGCGAACAAGCATCGAAACTGACAGGAAGAATTATTATAGGCGGTGCAATCGCTACAGCAGTTATCGGTGGGGGTATCAGAATGGCAGACTTTGATGATAGCGGAAATGTTATTGAGAATAGAACATTTATAGCTGAGGATCTTTTGAATATTGATCTTACATCCTCTGGTGGAGTTGTGCAGTACGATGCTGCAATTGTTAGCAATCCTCTTCTGGCTGTGGATGGTACTCGAGGGGGAACAAACGCAGGTTCAGGAGTTATTCTATATGTGATGTATCAGAATATCCGAAACCCAAAAGCTGTATCGCATGATATTTGTTTCGTTACTGGTACGCTTACAGCAACGGGTGCTACGAAGTCTTGCGTGCTTCAGAATACTTGTACAGCTACTGGGTGTATCTCCATGGCAGTTCTTACTCTCACATCAGGAGTACCCGATCGTCAGTTCCTTTGGAACGGCGCAGATAAGTTAAAAGCCGTTACTATGGGAGGAGTTGATACTAGTTTCGATGCACGTATCCGATTGAAGTACGCAGACCTCGCGGGAGAATAGCGCACACATCATTGCTGGTGTACGATATGCACAATGTCGATGCTCGATACAATCATCGAACGCATGGGGAGCCTCCTGATAAAGAGCGGTTCCCTTTTAAGTAGAGACGCACCACCGATGGCTCAAGGGGTTAACTGGTTCGGTGCTACAGGAATGCCAGCACATCCAAAGGCAGCAGAGGGTCTAAAGGTCTATCAGAGAAACCCGTGGGCATATGCTGCTACGAACTCCATTATCAATGCTATCTCTACAACACCTCTCTTTCTTCGAAAGAAAGTTTTAACAAAGGATGGTTTGAATTATGAAATGGTACATGAGCACCAAGCTCTTGAGCTTCTATCTCGACCTATGCCGAAGGGTCAGAGTCTACAGGGAAGGACTCACCTTACTCAGACATTACTCAAGCAAATTACATGGATCCATCTTCTCGCTAGTGGCGAGGCTTTCTGGGCTGTCGGTGGTCGTATGGGTGCGTTCTCTGGTTTCGATGGAGTACCTACAGAGATGCATCCTCTCATTCCTGAAAACGTAGATATTCGCATGGGAGCAAATAACTATATTGATTCGTACGTCTATCGCGTAGGTGGAAGACAGTTCACGCTTCTTCCTAAAGATGTTGTTCATTTCAAGCTACCTGATCCGATGAACCCGTATAGAGGTCAGAGCGCATATCTCTCCGCTGGTATTCCTATCGATACGGAGCTTGAAAGCGATAAATATCTTTGGCACTGGTTCAAGAATAGAGCTATGCCAGATACTGTCGTTGTATCAGAGAAAGAGCCACGCGCTGATGAGCAGGATCGTGTACGTGAGGCATGGAGTAAGAGGTACCAAGGCTCTGAGAATGCAGGGAAAGTATCTTTTCTCTGGGGAAGCAAAGAGATCAAAGACCTATCGAAGTCGCAAAGAGATATGCAATTTAAAGAACTCAAGGAGTATAACCGTGATGTTATTATGGCTAACTTGAGAGTTGGAAAGGGAATGCTCGGTATGATGGAGGATCAGAGCAGGGCAAACGCTGACGCACAGGACTATATTTTCGGTAAGCGTGTGATCTATCCGTATATGGCTATGTGGTGTGATCAGCTTACTATGGACTTCCTACCTCTTTTCGGGGGATCGGAGGGGGTAGAGTTCTGGTTTGATGAGCAAGCTGTTATCCCAGCGGATGAAGTAGGAAAGAGTGATACAGCAGTAAAGCTCTTTAATATCGGTGCTATATCGATCAATGAAGCACGTTCAAAGTTTAATCTCCCTGTAAGAAATGAAGATGGTGCAGATACGCTTTGGATGCCTATTGCGAAAGTATCTCTTGAGGACGCTATAGGAGGTACAGATTTTGAGGATCCGGGTGCGGAGGGTGAAGACGATCTCGAGGAGCCAGATTTCGAGGAGGAAGAATTTGAATATGAAAATCGTGATCCTCCTAAAGTAAAGAACTCCTCTAGTCTCTTTAATGATCAAAATGAGATTGAGATATTCACAAAGAGAGCTATACCACATGCTGAGGCAAGTGTACGTGCTGGTATTCAGCTAATGCTTGAAACAGATGCATCAGATCTAACAGTAGATTTCGTCTTTGATCTTCCTGCTGCAAGGGCTGCTGTGAAGACTATGGCTCTACAGTTTGCTACTAACACTCTTAAGACAACAAAGGCAGATTTACAGAAAGTAATTGAGCAAGCAATACAGGAGGGTCGAAGTAATCAAGAACTCGCTACTGCTATCAGTCGTAAATATGGATCTGAATATCGGGGCTATAGAGCTATGAGAATTGCCCGTACAGAGACTACAAAGGCTGTAAATACAGGTAAATTCGAGACGCTAAAGGCAGAAGGTGCTGAGTATAAGGTATGGCAAGCTACAGACGATGATAGAACCAGAGAGACACATAGAGAGTTAGATAATGAAGCAGTTCGAGTACACGACAAGTTTAATGTCGGAGGACATCTTGCTGATGGCCCTGCTGACGGTTCACTCCCCCCAGAGGAGAGTGTAAACTGTCGTTGTACAATGACTTCCGGAAAGTTTCTTGATACAATGAAGAGTAGAGATGCGATTCAGTTATTCCTTAGAGCACATGGATCGCTAGAAAGGTCATTCGCACGTACAGTCCGTTCACTCTTCGACGCTCAAAAGAAACGAGTACTTTCCAAACTCTCATGACTAAACTCGCCAGTACCATAGAAAAGCTCACGAACGTCCGAGACGAGGCAGGGAAGACAATTAAGTTTCTTTCAATGGATGAGGCTGTGAAACTCAAGAGCCGAGACGGTCAGTATGTCCGTCTGACAGGAGATGATATTAAAACGGAGATTCGGCAGGTTGATAGAGATAAACTACAGGTGGAGTTTGTAATTTCCAGCTATCGCCGTGATGATTATGGTACTCGATTCGAGCCTACAGGTTGTGATCTATCGCAATATAGGATGAATCCTATTGTCCTCTATCGTCATATGCGAGACGGAGGGGAATACACGCTCCCGATTGCGCGAGGTCTGGTAGAGACTCTTTCGATAGATGCTGATGGAAAGATGCATATGGTATGTGAGTTCACACCTGAATCTACTTTCCCATTTGGTTTTCAGGTCTATAAACTCGTTCGTGATGGGTTCCTGAATATGGCTTCTATAGGAGCTCAGATTATGGGTGAGGAGATTCTTGAGGAGGCTAACGGTATGAAGACTATTGTGTTTACTAAGTGGAAGCTCTTTGAGTGGAGTGTTGTACCTATCGGAGCAAACGATGATGCGCTTGTCGCCAGTCGTGAGAAATCGGGGGAACAAGAGGCAGAGGAGAAATCCAATGAGATCAATGAATTTCTCTCTCAGAGAATACAGAAAATGAATACCTCAGTAACGGTTGTCCGTTCTGACTCAGGTTCAGGTATTGTAACAATGACGACTAATGGAGAAGTTACTATCTGTAAGGATGTAGAGATCCCAGAGACAGAGGATCAGAAGAAGCACCGAGAGTACTTTACGCAGTTCTCCAAAGTATCGAAGGCTTACAGATCGCTTATGGAAAAGCTCTATAAGAGAGTTGGATTAGTCCCAAATGATAACGAGGAGGATGCCGTAAAGAGGATCACGGAGCTTGTATTGTGTGCAGGAACCATTACTGATACTATTCGGACGAAGGTACGCGAAACCCGTGTACCAACGCCCGATGAAATTCGATCAGTCTCAGCAAAACTTGTTGCGACTGTGGAGGGAAAGAAGCGCGAAGCTCTGCGCTCCGGTACCCCGCTCAGTAAAATAGATACTCTTGTCCCTCAGTGGACAAAAGAGGCCATTGATTCCATTTCCTCCCCCACACCATGAGTCCAATCACTCTCACCAAAGAAGAAGAGGCTGCAATTGAGAAGGAACGTGCAGCCAAGAAAGGCAGTTCAACCGAGCACAACGAGCAGATTCTTCAGCTCTCTCCGGAGATGCGTGAAGCTCTTGCTACGGGTGTCACGGAAGCTGTAAAAGGCATGTACGCGCAGGAAGTTGAGATGCGCCAGAAGATGTTTGCCGAGTCTGCGGAACAGGCTAGATCATTCGTCACAGATGCCGTTGATATGGCACATCAGAAAAAAGAAAGGGCTTCAAAGGAAAACGCAATCATTTCCAAGTTCCTCTGTGGAGTAAAGCAGAGGGATCGCGGAATGATTGAGGATGCTTACGCTGATGAGGAGAAATTCCTCAAGCGCAAGACGATGAATACGGATAAGGATCTCAAGCAACGCGCAATGGGAGCTGCTACGGCTGGTGATGAGCTCGTTCCGGAAATCTGGACGAACCAGCTTATCGAAAACATTGAGCGTCTTGGTCTTGCCCGTAAGTTAGCTCGAATGATTCCGATGGTATCGGATACGATGAAGTTCCCGAAAGTATCAACCAACCTCATTGCGTACGAGGTTGCTGCTGGTGCTCAGATCACGGCTTCTGATCTTGTCACTGCTACTGTGACGCTCTCACAGCGCAAATTAGCAACGATCACGGCGATGCATAATGAGCTCCTTACGAATGCAAACCCTGCTATTGTTCCTCTGCTTACGGAACTTGCTGCTGCGGCTATTGCTCTTAAAGAGGACACGCTGGCATTCACGGGTGCAAGCTCGTCTGTCAGCGGTATTCTTGAGTCCTCGACAAATAACGTCATTAACGGAGGTTCGTCTACTTCCGGTAACACGACGATTGGAGACATCGACTTCGACGACTTGAGCCGAATGATCGATGCTCTGAGTTCACAGTATATCGATGATGGTTGCGCCTTCTTCTTCAACAAGAAGGTTCTCTTCCACCTCCATGCTCTTACATCCGCAAACGGATACTTGTGGGCTCCTGCTACGGCTGGCGCACCTGCTACGATCCGTGGATTCCCCTACTACACATCGAGTGTTATGGGTTCTGCTCCTGCGGCTGCTACAGCGTACGCATTCTTTGGTAACCTCAAGCACCTGTACTTTGGAGATCGTGGTGTCTATACGGTTGCTATCGGTACGGAGGGTACCGTTGGATCCGATAACCTGTTTGAAAAGGCAATGAGCGCAGTCCGTGTGACTGAGCTTGTCGATATGACTATTGCTGATGCAAACGGCTTCTCGGTCTTGAAGACTGCTACCACGTAGTCACTTACATTGATCTTTTCCTTCCTGCGCCGTAAAATGGCGCAGGAGGAAGCGATTACCCCCTCAACCTTATGGCACTCATCGAAGTTAAGAAATACGAGGCAAAGTTCCTAGGAATGCCAATCGGCAGAGAGCCGTCCGTTGGTGCTAAAAAGGGGAAAATCATTCGGTCTACTGCTCCTGAGATTCTTGGGGATGTTGGTGATCTGGACGGTAAAAAGGACTCTCCGACCTATGGTTATAAGTCCTGTGTTGTTGGTAAGACTTATATTCTTGACCAGTGGCAGATTGCAAAATACGGTGCTGCCTTTGAAGTCGGAAAGGAGGTAAAAGGATATGTTATTGATGATGGTCGTACTGACGAAGTCGAGGAGCTTGCACGTAAGCAGTATAAGAAAGACAGTGCGGATCGTGCAGCTAAAGAGGAGGCAGATAGACTTAAGGAGCTCAAGAAAGAGGAGGCTGAGAGGCTTGCTGATGAGAAAAAGACTCTTGATGATGCTATTGCAGCTAAAGAAGAAGAGAAGGACAGAGTATTGAAGGAGGAAATGAAAGCTGCAAAGAAAGCAGATGAGGAGAAGAAGAAAAAGTGATAGACTCCTTGTATGCCCGTATCTGCTGAAGCTCTCACAACACTTAGCCGAGCAAAGATTGCTCTTGGTATTCCACAGGCTACTACAACGAATGATGCACTCGTTGAGATTCTTATAGATAGTGCTACACAATGGATTCAAAGCCAATGCAACAGAAAATTTGGTAGAAGAGATTATAACGACGATATCGCACAGCATTCTGTGACGGGTATTGGTGATGAGCCGCGATATAAATTTAGTGGAGACGGAAGAACCGGAGTTGTCGTACTTCCGGACTTTCCTGTTGATAGCGCGTCATTCACCCTTGAGAATCTTGTGAGTCGAGACTCAAGTGGTGCTGGTTCTGATACATGGTCAAGTACAGGTCTTGTAACAGGTTATGACTATATCGTGGACTGGGAAACAGGAGTTGTAAGACTTCTCTCCGGCGCATTCAGTAAGGGGATTATGAACTATCGTATTACTTATGAAGCAGGATATGAGGATCCAAAAGCACCAAGTACACCTGTAGCCCCTTGGGTTCCTGCTGATCTACAGCGTTGTTGTGATGAGGTTGTAAAGCTGATGTATGAGGGGGGAGGAGGAAGAGTATCTTCAGAGAGTATTGGTACATGGAGCCGTAGCTTTGATCTATCGAAAGATAATCCCCTCGTAGAGATGGTTATTGAGAAATATAAGGCTATTTCCAATCTCCTATGATCTTTCCTCGAGAAAGACAGAAAAGCGTGGCACTCTACCATATACCAACGACATCAACGTCTGGGCTAAAGTCCTATCCATCTACAGCCAGCGTAACTATAACAGCAGGGATGTTACCTATAGATCGTAAGGAACACGCCCTAGAGGGTGGAGATTACGTAGATCCTCACGAACTCTACTGCGAGGGTACTGCGGATATACGGGTTGGGGATAAGGCAGTGATTGAATCAGTGACGTATTATGTAAAAAAGGTATTCAATGGAAACTTTGGTGGTATACCCCATAAGAGAGCATCTATATCAACTCAGGCGTAGAATAGTTACATGATAACGGTTTCTATTGAGGGCTTAGATAAAATAAAAAAAGCACTTGATCCTAGCGAATTTAAAGACCGTGTAGACTCAGGACTTTGGGAGTCATCAGAGGTTCTTATGAATACCGTAAAAGGAAATATGCCCGATATTTCAGGGTTCGGATCGAAGGGTATTCCTGTAGATACAGGCAGGTTAAAGGGATCTGTAGACCGTAGAAGAATACAGATGATGGCTGCTGAGGTTTATGCAGGAACGAACTATAGTAAATTTGTGCATGATGGTACTAAGAGAATGGCAGGAAGACCGTTCTTTGAATGGGCTTTACAGGACTATGGAGCACTTAAAAAGATGGAAAAAGTCTTAATTGAACACGTTGGAAGCGGATTAAGACTAAGAGTGGTATGATAAATTTATGCCAAATAACTCTATAGCATCTATAAAGACTGCGTTAAATACGCACCTTAGTGCTGTTTCAGAGCTTAAACAGGTAGTAATAGGGAGAAGTTTTGATCCTAGCTCTGGGTATCCCTTCTGTAGATTCTATCTTGTCGGCGTAGGAAGTGAGGCTATAACAAACCAACCTTCGGATTATCGTACATATAGATTCGCTATAGATATTTTCCAAGAGATTAGCGCACAGGCTAAAGCTGATGCTGAGACAGATTTTGAGAATGCTGTAGATGCAGTACTCGATAAACTCAACGTGCAGTGGCAAATAAAGGATGGAAGTAATGTAGCGACAGTTGATAATTCTATTATAGATTCTAGCTTTATTGTACAAACCGAGCCTCCCTTTGGACCATGTGTTTACCTACAGCTATTGTTGCAATGCAAGACTCTGATATACTGAGTCTATGGCAAAAGAAAGAAAGGCGGCAGTACAGGAGGAGTTAGTTTCATTTTGCTTTATATGTCCTGATGGATCAACAGTATCTCTTCAAGCAAAGGATATAAATGAAGCTACTGAAAATTTCCATAAGCTCCATCCCCCTCTAAGCAATGGCAAATGAGATTATTGGAAGAGTACATAACGTAGGCTTAGGAAAGGAGAGTACTGCTGGTACAGCTGTATCTGCTACAGACTGGCTACCGAAGACTGAGGGTGTCTTAATGGCTCATTTTGAGGTGGCTGAGGATCCATCCTCACACGGTGTTATCGACGGAGTAAAACAGGTCAGTACAACAAAGACATGGACAGAGGTGGAAATGGAGGGAATTTTACAGGATAACATGTTTGGACATCTTCTCTTGGCAGCATTCGGTCTTGAGTACTCCTGTGTTAGATTCCCAGTATCAGGAGGTTCTGGGACATTTACTGAGGGCGAAACTGTTACTGAATCCACTTCCTCTGCTACAGGAGTTCTAAGAAGGACAGATCAGAGTGCAGGTACACCAGTTCTATATATCGCCCCAGCTACAGGTACGTTTACGGGGGGTCAGACTCTAACAGGTGGTACTTCAGGAGCAACAAAAACAGGTGGTACTATCGAGTCACCTTCTGCTGTACGGTCACATATCTTCCGAAGAGCTAATACGAATACACATCAATCGTATACTCTCTATGGAAAAGACTTAGTAAGTGACGATAGAGCTGCATACTGCATTCTTGATATGCTAGAGATAAATGCAGCTGTAGGTGACTTTACGAAGTTTAAAGCAAAGTGGATGGGTAAGGTTCTATCCTCTACGAGCTCCACTGCTACCTATTCTTCTCAGTATCCTTTCGTTGTTAAGAGCGCAACATTTAAGACTGCTGCTGATCACAACTCACTGGATGCAGCTTCTGCTGTAAGTATTGAAAGACTACGTTTGACTATTGAAAAGAACGTAGAGCCTTATTATGCCTTTGGTTCTGCTAGTCCTAGTACACTTCATAACCGACAATTTATCGTACGTGGAGACTTTGATATGCTTTATAACGAGATCACTACTAGAGATTTACTGACAAACTCGTCGAATAAAGCACTTCGCCTTACAGTTACCAATGCTACTACTATTGGATCTGCTACTAATCCTACAATTCAGTTCGATATTCCTGTTGCAGGATTCTCTGATTGGGGTCGTTCACCCGGTAATGATGATCTTATGCGTCAGACTATAGGATTTGTAGCTACATACGATCTTACTCGCGCACTGAGTATTGAAGCATTCTTGACTAATACCAAGACTGCTGCATACTAAAATCTCAAATGTTAATTACATTACCGACCACAGGCTGTGAAGTAAATCTCAACGAATGGTTCACTCATGGTATGGAATGCGCCTATAAGGACGCACTGACTGGAGGGGTAGGGTTTGGTGTACAGGGCGGTAGTCATGTTGTGAAAACAATACCCGGAGGAGCACTTGATAGAGCTGCTGAGGCTGCATTAAGTTTAATGATCGAATCCGTAAAGAAAGATGGTCAGGATTTACCATTTGGCTCTGATTGGTTTAGGGACTTACCTGAGAAAGATTTTGCAATTCTTAGAGATCATATAGAGAGAAAGAGAGCTGAAAATGAAGAGGAGAAGTCAGTGGGGAAAAAAAATTGCAGATAAAGTAGGTTCTGTTTTGAAGTCAGAAGGTGATCTATTTCCTTATCAGTATGCAATATATAGATTCTGTCTTGAATTTAGATGTATGCCGAATCAAGTAATGGATATGAAAGACTCGGACTATCACCTTTTCAGAGAGTTTATGCATCAAGAGGCAGAAGCTGGTAGAATACAAAGTAAGCGCAGTAAACAGCGCAACTATGGCAACTAGCGGCGAAGCCAGCATTATCGTTCGAGTCATAGACCAAGCCTCTAAAGCTCTGGGTGAAATCCAGAAGAGTATAAAATTAAATGAGGAAGGTCTTAAAAAGATCGGTCAGACTGCGACAGTCGCTGGTGCTGCTATAACTGGAGCTATGTATCTTGCAGTTGAGTCTGCTGCTGAGGCTCAAACGCAGATGGCTAAATTTAATGTCACAATGAATAACTCAAAAGGAGCAACAGAGGATGTAAAGAATGAGTTACTAAAGGCTGCTGATGCAACATTACAACTTGGGTTTGATAACGAAGCTGCTGCCGTATCTCTTTCTAAATTCTTTCAGGCTACAGGTGATGTACAGCAAGCTATTGATCTTAATAATCTTTCAATGGATCTTGCCAGAACAAAAAACATTGATCTTGAGACAGCAGCAAAGGCAGTAGGTCTTACGTATCACGGTAATGCAAGAGCGTTAAAGGAGTTCGGTATTGAAATTGATGAGACAAAAACACCTTTAGAAGCTCTTTCTGAGCTACAAGTAAAAGTAGCAGGAGGTGCTGTAGCTTTTACAGATACATATAAAGGTCAGCAGGAGATATTGAAACAATCAATGGGTGAGCTTTCAGAGGTCATAGGTGGCGTTCTTCTTCCAGCCCTTACAAGTGTTGTAGAGGCTGTCACACCTGTAATTTTAAGGATTAAAGAATGGACAGATAAGCACCCTAAACTTACAGAGTCTATTGTGATGATTGTAGGAACAATAGGACTTCTTCTTGCTGTTCTAGGGCCATTATCGTTAGCTGTTATTGCGGTAAATACCGCACTGCTTGCCGTAGGTGCAACTCTCGCAGTTGGTGGAGTTTTAGCTGTAGCTCTTACAGGTATTGTTTCGTTGATTGTTGTAGTTACACAGCACTGGGAAGGACTGAAATGGATGGCAGGTAATGCTGTGGATTACATGATTGAAAAAATGAATGCCTTTATAGCCATCGTTGAGAAGGCTATTGCAGCTCTTGCGCGTATGGCTGCAAGATTTAATGTTGTACAACAGGTAAAAGATGCATCAGCATTGATAGGTGGTGCAGGAGCACGAGTAAGTTATGCTGTACCAAGAGCAAGCGGAGGTAGGGTAAACGAGGATATGACTCTTGTAGGAGAGCGTGGGCCAGAGCTTGTGTCACTTCCTCGCGGGAGCTTTGTTCATACGAATGCTCAGACTAGAGGAATGATGGCTCCGCAAATCAATGTGCGTATAGGTTCAGTGAATAATGAAGCAGACGAGGATAGGATGGTTTCAAAGATTGCCCGTATGATTCAATTACAGAACCTAGCATCTATATGATCTGCTCCTATAAACTACGGGCTAAACATAAGAAGTATAATGCTTACTGGGAGGCTACTATTCTCGCGCCAGATCTTCTTACGGCTGCTTTATTCCTTCAGAAAAGGGCACATACTGAAGATATACCCTCTGTAACGCACAAGAATCGCCGTAGATACACTTTGAGTGGTAATAAGGCATTCTATCGTAATGTGAAGCTAGACCTCCTCAGAAGCGGAAAGAAAGTCACTACGGCGAAGAATAAAAAGGAAATGGAGGAGTTCGCACAAAAGGAAAATGATATTGCAACATCTAAATTCTATTTATGCAAGATTATTGAAGAAACTCCCTTCGTATTCTTCTAATGGCTCCTCAAAACTTCCAGACTCGGTATAACGTTACTCGCTACAACGAGCGTCAGTACAACGGAGGTCTGATTTCTGAGGTTCTATCTACAGATCTTATTGTCTTTGACGGTTTCTCTATATCGGATAACTCAGCAATGATCTGTACCGATCTTCTCGATAGTGGCCCCACACGGGAGATTATAGGAGGAAGAGTTCCTAGAGACGATGGGGAATATGTAAACGCCGATTACTGGCGTGAGAAAACTATTGTTGCTCAGGGTATTGTTGTTAGAAGTACTAGTACTCTTCTTGAGGCATATCTCGATACTATTAGAAAGAACCTACGGGCAAGAGAGGCTAATCTTGATATAACTCGTAATGGAGTAGTACGTAGATATGTAGCCACACTCGAGGGAATGGATCAACTATTCGGGGAACGCGAACGCTATCACGTTACAATATGTCCTTGGAAGGCATCATTCCTATGCAAAACTCCTTTCGCAAAAGCTAGATCATATACAAATACAACAGAGAATACTTCTACGTCACCTCATACGATTACGATAGAGAATGCAGGGACGTATAAGGCTAAGGCTGTAGTCTATGTAATCTTCTCTGCTGCAAGCTCTGTTACTGCTGTAAATCTAAAGCGTTATGACTCAGAGGGTACACTGGTAGAAGAGATAGAATATGCAAGCTCTGTATCAGCAGGGGATATATTAGAGTTCGATGGTGAGAACCGAACAGTTAAAAAGAACGGTACTCAGGTAGCGTATACAGGATCTTTTCTCTTTGCTGATCCGGGTTCAAGTCTATTCAAGCTAACAGTAACAGGTACAAGTTTTACTGCCGATTACACGGTAAAATTAAAGGACACGTATCTGTAACCATTCGAGTCTCAAATTTCATTGATACTTCGGGTATATTTACTCCTCCGCACTTATCACATATTTTTGGTGCAGGGTGGTTATATTGCTCTCCGCAGGTTTGGCAAACAGAAGGCATTGGAGAAAGTATACTCCGTAGTGGTATACTTCTGCCATGGCGAGAATCCTGTACGCAACAAAGGACAACGCTGAGGGGAGACTAAACGCTGGTATATCGGCTGGTGCTACCTCTATTGTTCTTCAATCGGGGGAGGGTGCAGAGTTCCCACAGCCCTATACAGGAGACTGTAGCAGTACAGGAAGCTCCACAGTCCTGAATGACACAGGAGCCCTCGCAAGCCTTGCTGTAGGTGACTTTATTAGAAACGTCACAGACGGTAGCTGGGCTTATGTAACCGTTGCTGGGACAAACAGTATTACTACTACAAGACTTAGAGGGGGTACATTGAATATATGGACTAGTGGAGATATTTGGCAGGTAAATGAATTTATTATAACTATTGAAGTTAGAGACGCAGATGGTGATGTTACTGCAAGAGAGAAGGTACTAATTAAGGATCGAAGTACAGATACTCTTACGGTTCGTACGAGAGGCTATGACGGAAGCACAGCACAATCCTTCTCTACAAATGACTACGTAAATCTGCACGTTGTCAGTAATACCATTGAGCATTTTATTGATTGTATTTATGACGCTCTTGTAGCTATCAATACTAATCAGACAGATATTGATAATATTGAATCAGGAGCCAGCTTTTATGCTCTTGCTACAGGATCATCTAATGCGTATGCGATAACTATTAGTCCTGCACCGACAGCATATGCAACAGGAAATATTTTTATATTTAAAGCTAATTTTGCTAATACAGGAACATGTACATTAAACGTAAATAGTCTAGGAGCAAAAACAATTAAAAAGGCTGATGGTGCAACTAACTTAGACTCAGGAGACATAGCAAACGGTCAGATTGTTCAGGTCGTTTATGATGGAACAAACTTGCAGATGGGAACACAAATAGGTAATGCAGTAATAACATCATCTACAATAACAAAAAGTATAGGATTCTATGGTGATGGAACTACAGGGGCAATTACATGGTCTTCTAATACTAACCTTGATCCTACAACAGCATTTAACTATACAACTTCGACTCTTGATGTAAGTACTACTCTCTCGGTTTCATCTGTAAATACTCCACTTGTTATTAAAAGTAGTGGAAATGTTACTATCAATGGAACAGTAAGCCTTTCAGGAAAGGGCGGAGCAGCAGGAGCAGGAGGATCATCTGGTGGTGCAAATGCAGCAGGTCAGGATGGAACATCTGGAACAGCAGGGGCTTCTATACATAGTTCATTTACAAGTGGTGGTGGTTCTGGTGGCGGTGGAGGTGCAAGAGTAGTTGATAGCAATGGCGGAGGTGGAGGAGGTGCTGGAAGTGGTGGAAATACAATTACGAATGGTAGTGCAGGTACAGCAGGTTCTTCATCAGGAGCAGCAAGCGGAGGTAGCGCAGGATCAGCAGGTACTGCAATAGCAGCTAACCAATTAGCATTTATTACAAACTATCTTAGGGGTGCTGTATGTGGAGGTGGTGGAGGTGGTGGAGGTCAGGGAGGTAGCGGAAACTCAGGTGGCGCAGGAGCCGTAGGTGGTGCTGGTGGTGCTGGTGGTGGATGTCTTATATGGCTTATTGGAGGAAATCTTACATTAGGTGCTTCATCAACTATTACTGTTTCAGGTGCTGCTGGAACAAGTGGAACATCAAGCGGAGGAATAAGAAGAGCTGGTGGCGGTGGAGGAAGTGGTGGAACAGGAGGAACAGCTATTATTATTGTTCTAGGATCTATAACAAATAGTGGTACTACACTCACAGTTACAGGTGGTGCTGCTGGTTCTGGTGGAGGTGGAGGAACGAATGCAGGAGCAGGAGGAAATGGTGCAGCAGGTGCTTCAGGTAATATTCTTATTCATTCTCTTACTACAGGTACAACTGTATTAGCATAGTGATGTAGAATATCGTTATGGCACTTCAGAAGGAGTACACCATTCAGGTATTCGACCAAGACGGTACGACTTTTCGTAAAAGCTACTCTATAGGAGATGGTAGTTTAAAGAACTCTCCTAGTTTCTCTTCTCAAATAAACGGGGGTTATGGTCAGTGTGAGTTAGATTTAGATGTTCCTTTTGACTCATTCTCTGAGGGTTCAGGAGTAGACTTTATGAATATTGTAAAAATCTATGCAGTCGATCAGACAAATCCTCGAGGTAGATTGATCTATACAGGTTTTATTTCACGTTATGAGCCCTATATTGATGCTCAGTCCGAAGAAGGAGTAAAAGTAACATTACTAGGATTAGTAAGTTTACTGTCATTCTCCTATTATAAAAATGGTAGTACATATGCAGTAACGCACAGTGCGGTTGATCCTGAAACTATAGGTAGAGCTGTTATAGATCATTTTAATACGATCTATGGTGGATCACTTCTTTCATATAGTGGAGATACTACTGATCCTGTAGGTGCCAGTGTCAGCTTTGTATTTACAGATCAAAAATGGATTGATTCAATAAAGAAAACAGGGGAGCTTGCCGGTACAGACTGGTGGTGGAAGATCGATGAGACAGGGAAATATTGGATTAAAGCAAAGCCTTCTACGGCTACTCACGTATTTACTATAGGTAGAGATATACAGTCTATTAGAGCAACTAAGGACTCAGAGAAGGTTGTAAATGATATTCAGGTAAGAAGATCAGGAGGGACTACTACAGACTACAGTGATGCTACTTCTCAAGTAACATACGGTACGGGTGGTTCAGGAAAAAGAACAAAGATTATTAGTGATACAAGTATCACGGATGCAACAACAGCAAATCAGAGAGGAAATAAAGAGATAGCTGACTTCAAAGATTCAAAGATTAAGGCATCAGTTACAGTAAATAATAAGTATGATATTGAGAGTGTAAAGGTGGGTGAGACATGCAGGATTCAGGCATACGATAAGTCCAATACATTCTTTGGAACTAATATGTTTATATCATCAATAAACTATAGTGCTGATTCAATTCGTATTGAATTGGAGCAACAAGCACAGTCGTTCGGAAAAGAATTGGATCAATTTGTAAATGGGTGATATATTCCTTCTATGATTTCAGAAGAACAGACTCAGCAAAACCTTCATATTCTGGCAGATGCAATATCCAAGGCAATAGGAGAAAATAAGGGGGATCAGAGGTTTATAGATATGAGTAAAATACCTCTCATCTGTTTATCTATTACAGGTATTCATGAATCTCTTAAAGAATTAAAGGAGATTATGAAGGAGAATAATTCAAAGTTTGTTACACATGATTATTTTTATCCGTATAAAATAGCAGGGACAGCTATTATAGTTTCTATTGTTGGAGGATTCATTACATTACTTTTTAAATGATCTACGAAAAGCGCAATATAGAGAAAATCAATACCCTTACACAAAAGGGAATACTGATGGCGAAAGAATGGATCGGTAAACTCAAGACAGCTAAGAGAGAGGTTTTAATTACATCTGGATATAGAACGAAATCAGAGCAGGATGCTCTGTATGCTCTTGGTAGAACAAAGCCGGGTAAGATTGTGACAAATAATAAAGGCGGTACCTCATCTCACAATTTCCATATAGCAATAGATTTTTGCCCCGTTGACAATAAAGGTAATTTACTTTGGAGTGATGTAAAAAAGTTCAAACAATATGCAGCAGTAGCCAAGATGTGCGGCTTTGAATGGGGTGGAGATTGGAAGAAGTTTCCTGATCAGTGCCATTTGCAGTACAAAGATTAGTGCTATAATAAGAGTCCATTCCCCAGCTATCTATGCTACCAAGCGGATCAAATACTTACGCAGGGATTATCGTGACTCTTGCTACATTAGTATTGCCTCTCTTCGGATACGCACCCTCTGCATCCTTTCATGCAGATTTTCCTGCATTCTTGGCTCAAGTAGTACAGATTGCAGGTCTGCTATATGCAGCTTGGGGTAGGGCTAAGGCAACTACTCCGGGTTGGTTCGTAAAGGCGTAATCAGGATTTCCATATAAGGGCTTTCTCCTTTATCAGTTTTCCGCTGATCAAATGAAATCCTTGCCCATTTTCTTGAATCGTCTACGATTATTTGTTCTTTCTTTAGCGCATCAATCAAATACTTACAACCACTCGCTACGTTCCCATCGTCTATTAGCCTTGTGGATACACGCAGGATTAATATTGATCTTGGTTCTTTTGTCCATTTTGAGGGATCCTGTTTACTATTTTGCACAGCCTCCTTTACGCGATAATACCAATCATCCCGTAATGCGATCCTATCCCATCGATTTATACGATCTACAACATTCTGGGAAGGAGTAATAGCAGGTATATAAAGATGTATTGTCTCTTCTTGCATTGTGCTAGTATACATACATGCAGTTTCGATTTGCTGACGGCAAGATAGCTACTGAGATAAAGATAGCTACACCTTTGAATATCGCAGCAAGCCAAACGGACACTGCTCTCGTCGCTGCTGTTGCAGGAAAGAAGCTACGTGTTATTTCTATGAATATGAAAGCAGGTGGAACAGCTACAAATATTACCTTTAATAGTAAGGGTGCAGGAGCAGGTACTGCAATTTCTCCTCTATATGCTCTTGGTGCTAATGGTGATCTGGTTTTACCTCCCGATATTACAAGAGGTTGGTTTGAGTCCGCTGAGGGGGCGGGTGTGTCAGTTACCAGTGGAACGGGCGCAACAACGGGTATTCAATGCACATATGCCGAAGTTTAAATATGCTTTCCTGCATAATACCAAGCTATAAGGATCCTCTTTTGCAAAAGACATGCGATTCACTTCTTGAGAATGCAGAGGGTCAGATTGAGATTGTCATTGTTATGGATGGCTACTGGCCTAATCCTCCTCTTTTATTCTCAGAGGAGGATAATAAAAAGGTTATACAGGTACATCTAGGAAAGAATCAGGGTATGAGAAATGCAATCAATACAGGGGTTTTAGTATCAAAAGGGGAGTTCATTATGCGTACAGATGAGCATTGTATATTCGATAAGGGATACGATAGAAAGATAACGGAACGATTCAAAGATGATTGGATTGTTTACCCGAAGAGATATTACCTAGATCCTGTAAAGTGGGAGATTATGGATATAGAGCCTAATATTTATAATAAGCTGGTTATTGATCAAAATAGACATAAGTTCTCCGGTATCAATTGGAAAAGTAGAGAGAAGGAAAGAGCTCATAAGATGATAGATGAAAGTATGGCAATGCAGGGTTCTGTATGGATTATGAAGCGCAGCTGGTGGGATAAAGTAATCGTAGAGCTAGACAGTATCGGCTATGGAACACACTACGGGGACTCTCATGAGATGGTATTCAAGACATGGAAGGCAGGGGGAAGGCTTATGGTCAATAAGAATACTTGGCACGCGCATAAGCATAGAGACTTCCCCAGAACACATAACTATGGAACAAAGGAGGCACAGCCAGGATGGAATTACTCTATAGGTTTATGGGGTGACTATTATAATTCTGTTATTAAACCCAGATGGAATATATAAATAAGGTTTCAACACTTTATATACGAAAGTTCAAGCGAAAGCTGGGACAATATAACGTACCTATGCCACTGCCGGATTACTTTGAGAAGATGATAGGTGAAAAGAAAAGTATACGTATAGCGGAGGTTGGTTCTGGACCTATAAATACCATAGGTAATTACTGGCTTCCGGATGTAAAAGTGGAAATTATAGCATCGGATATACTACAGCATCAGTATGAGAAGCTATGGAAAGAATATGGAGCTACACCAATAGTGCCTATTGAGTATCAAGATATGGAGAATATGGCATATCCTGATGAGTCTTTTGATATTGTTCATTGTGTAAATGCGCTAGATCATACAGAATATGCTGCTAGTGCTATAGGTGAATGCAGAAGAATATGTAAAAAAGTCGGTTGGGTATACTTTAGACACTCACCGAATCAAAAAAGTAGATTCAAAGGTAATCATTATTGGGATATACGATATGAAGATGGGAAATGTATGTTTTATGGAACAGGGGTGAAGTTTCAACTTTTACCAGAGTTCAAAGTTTCTTTAGAGAAAAATTTAATAGTAGCAACATGGCAAAAAACATAACTGTAATTTATCTTACGGCTAATCAACTACCTCCACATTGGTCATTTTATCAGTGGTCAGTATTAGATAAAGCATTAGGAGATAGTCCTGTAATAGCAGTAACTAGAAAACCAAGAGGATTCGGAAGATTAAAAGGGGATGTACAGGTCATACTGGATGATAGAAAAAAATGTCTATCCAATATTTATTATCAAATGTTACAGGCTGCTAAACTAGCAACTACAGATTATATAGCTACAGCAGAAGATGATTGTTTATATCATGAATCACATTTTACATTCTTCCGTCCTAAACTGGATGAGTTTGCCTATGACCAAAACAGAATGGGTTTATTTACGTGGGGGAAGCCTATATATAATTGGAGAAACAGAAAGTCTAACTGTACTCTTATTGCACCAAGGAAATTACTCATAGAGGCACTAGAGGAGCGTTTTTCAAAGTGGCATGACGGTACTCCTGATAATATTACAGGTGAGGTAGGTCGATCTATGTGTGAGAAGAATATGGGTATTACAAGACGAAAGTCCGTAGAGGTATTTAATGATATATCCGTTATTATGCTGAACCATGATTTTGGCTCAGAGGAGAGACAAAAGACACATAGAAAAAGTATGGGACCAATAAGGGCATATGATATACCATACTGGGGTAACGCATCTGATATTGTTTCTAACTTCAAATGACAAGCTCAGCTAAGAAAAAGGTAATAGCGGCAAGAGAAAAGAAGAATAAACCCCTCAATCACATCAGTCTTGAGATGGAAACAAGTACACACTTCCCTGTTTTAATACATCTTGTACAGAAAGTACTATCTGTTGAGTTTCCCTGTCTTCCTATTCTTGAAATGGGATCGGGTCTATTCAGTACACCTCTACTACATTGGCTATGCTATGAGAGAAAAAGGAAGCTGATTACATGCGAGTCCTATAAACATTACCTAGATTTTGCTAATAAGTTTAAAACTCTTTGGCATGAGATACGATTTGTTAAGGATTGGGATAAAGAGAAATTTGAGGATAAAATGTTTGGAGTTGTCTTTATAGATCACAGCCCTAAGAAGCCAAGAACAAGAGCTGACGATGCTTTACGATTTAAAGACAGTGCTGACTTTATTATCCTTCATGATGCTGGATCGGACTCTCATGAGAAGTATGGCTACCATAAAATTTATCGTGAATTTAAATATCGTTACGATTGGATGGGTTGCTTACCGCACACAACAGTTCTTTCTAATAGACATGATCTAAGTGATATTCATGTATGAACTTTCAATACTAATACCGGCAAGATCGGAAATGTTTCTACGTAAGACGGTGCAGGATATTCTTTCTAATATCGAGGCTAATACTGAGATAATTGTGGTATTAGATGGAGAGTGGGCTGATCCTGCATTAGATTATCATGAACGTGTTACCGTTATTTATCATCCAGTATCAATAGGTCAAAGAGCTGCATGTAATACTGCTGCGAGAATAGCCAAGGGAAAATATATTATGAAAGTAGACGCGCATTGCTCTTTTGATAAAGGGTTTGATCGAAAGATGATTGAGGATATGAAAAATGATTACACAATGGTTCCTGTTATGCGCCATCTATGGGCTTTCGATTGGGTATGTATAGACGGTCACAGACGCTATCAGAGCCCTTCTGGGGCGTGTAAAGAGTGCGGTAAGCCTACTATTAGAGAAATAACATGGAAGACCACAGCAAAGAAGGGAGATACTGCTAGAGGGCAATGGAAGGGCGAGAATTGCCCTCACAATACTTCTTACTGTTTCGATACAGAGCCACACTTTCAATACTTTAAGGAGTTCAGTAAACGACCAGAGGCTCAATGGGATATTACTGAAACAATGTCCCTTCAAGGATCGTGTTTTATGTGTACTAAGAAAAAGTACTTTGAATTGAATCTCTGTGATGAATCTCTAGGAAGCTGGGGATCACAGGGTATTGAGGTTGCAGTAAAGACTTGGCTTTCAGGAGGTCGAGTACTGGTAAATAAAAAGACTTGGTATGCTCATATGTTTCGCACTCAAGGAGGAGATTTTAGTTTCCCCTATGAGCAGTCAGAAAAGAAAATACAGGATGCTAAGGCTAAGGTAAAAGATATATTTTTCTGTAATAAATGGGAAAAGGCAATACATCCACTATCTTGGCTATTAGAAAAGTTCTGGCCTGTACCCGGATGGACTGATGAGGATTTAGAAAAACTCAAATCACTCAATCGTTAAATTTTAAAAAAGAGTGTATGCTTTAGGCATTCTCTTCCCCATATTCTATGTTGTATACAATCTTTAATGGCCCTATGCCTACAACTGCTGCTCAGGTTCCAGTAACAACCGGAACAGCAATTAAAACACTTCTGCAATTAAAGCCATTTAATATAGTAAAAATTAAGGAATGGGGTATCTCATTCGATGGATCATCTGCTGATACTCCAATTAAGTGTGAGCTTTTGGATACAGGTACAGTGTTCGGTACGGTTACAGCCTCAGCAGACGCTGATGTGGCTAAGATGGAGAGCGTAGAACAGGCTGTTGCTTCTGTTGCAGGTCTTACTCTTGGTACATCGGCTACGGGTTATACATGTACTTCAGAGGGTTCGATTACTTCTGTTCGTATGTTTGATGCTCAGCTTGTTGCACCTACAAACCAGTACGTAAAACAGTTCCCTCTTGGGTGTGAGCCGAAATGTATTATCGGTAATGCTGTTCGTATCAGAGTTACAGCAGGAACAGCAGTAAATGCCTATTGCTATATTGTTGTTGAAATTTAGTACTAATTTTTATTTAATTTAGTATTTCTCATTAATTATATGAAAAGAATAGAGAATTGGAATCCTGATACATGCGGCTGCAAATTGACAGATGCTTGGGAATATCTGGAGGGAGGTCAGGCTATATGTTTAGGCTTCGGGGGTACTGTCCATAAAAAATGTGAAGCTCATAAGAATGTTCCTGATGAAGAACTATACGATGTTCTTCTTGGTGCTCCGGACGGTTCTACTATTGGTGAGAATAGATTAAAGAACTATACAGAGGCATATCTTCTGGGAAAGGTAGGAATCGATTTAGGATTTCATGAACCTAAAAAGAATAAAGATGGATCAAATGCAGGGGTAGGATGGAAGGAAGGATTGAAATATAAGTGGAATTTCACAGGCACAGGTAAAAATAGGAAACTAAATATTGATGTTGAAGGTGGTGATATTACTCCTCATAGAAAGAAAATTAAGGATGCTTGTGACGGTAGATTCGGCAGAGATCGAGTTTCCTTCTTATAAGCATGAATGGCTACTTCTCAATTCCTCAATGTAGGCTCAGCGTTAGGTCTTGCGGCGGCAAACTGTTCCATTGTAGGTATTACAAATGCTATTGATACATCTGCTGTAGTGGAATTACCTATACGATATGCAGGACAATTCCAGATGTTATATTGCTATGCGTCTGTTGCACCTACAATGACTACTGCAACAGTAGCTTTATGGAAAAACCAAGCTTCAACTACTTTATCAATAAGCTATACAACAGGACAGTCTGGTATTAAGGAAAATACATCTACAACTATTACTGTTGTTAATACAGATGAGGTTCACTACAACGGAAGCACTTCTGATACTTCTTTTCGATTAAATGTATTAGGTACAAGATTCAATCCTACATCTCCTGCGAATATGATAATCACTCTTGTGGCAGCAAGGAGTTCTGCGGGGGTTGCTGTAACTGTAGGTAGCACCTATTACTGCGCCGCAAACGGAGAGCTTTTAGCTACAACTACTGAGGCAAATGCTAAGTTCTCAGCTGGTAAAGCTATGACTGCATCTAGGTTATATACATATGTAAGTGCAAATGCAGCTATGGCTACTCTGACTTGTAGAACAAGGGTAAACGGAGTAAATGGTGCTCAATCTACTGCATATACATCAGGTCAAACGGGAGCCAAAGAAGATACAACAAATACAGATTCTATTTCTATAGGAGACGATTTTAATTACTCCATAGCTACAGAAGGAATGGGGGGAGGAAGTGTAACAATAAAAACTTTATGCGTTCATCTTTATGCTTTAAATGTAACATCAGCAACACAGTTTTATCCATTAATGGCTTCTTCTACTGATGGAGTGGGAGTTTCATTTAATACAACAACATATTGTGGATGTGCAGGAGATCTTTTATTTACAACTACAGAAGCTGATACTCAATTACGACCACGATTTACAATTATTATTGCGAATATAGGTGCTTATGTAAGTGCAAATACTATAGCTACATCTGCTTCAACAATTTATTTAAGAGACAATGGTGCTGATAGTTCTGTTTCAGTTTCATATAATGCAGGTCAGACTGGTCTTAAAAGTGACTCAACTCTTACTGCTACAATTACATCAGCAGCAGATAAAATGAATTATAAGGTTGCTACTCCGAATACTTCGGGAACTCTTACAATTACTTGGATAGGAGTTTTTAGTAAGCAGGAGGATCTTTCAGATAATCTATTTGTAAAACAGGCAGTGAATCGATCTTATACTTACTAACCTTGAAATACTTTGGCGAGACTTGGCAGATCACAGCGATTCAAGCCGCGTGTCGTCAGACCGACGTTATCACTGCCATACTTTGACCATGCCAGTACATCTGCATATCAGGCTTCACTTTCAACATATAACTGGTCTCATGTTGTAGGTACAAATACGAATAGAGCAATCTTTACATCAGCAGGTATATTCGGGGCAGGATCTGTCTCAAGTATAAATTTAACACGGTCATCTGCACTTTTGGATAGCTATAGTGAGAATAATCATGCTACTACTTTAACATTCTCTGCTGATGCTTTTAATAATGGAGGTCAATCATTCATGACTTCT
>SXGQ01162463.1_pt1 | contig 37792 bp, 60 predicted proteins | sample 3178371 | NCBI WGS metagenome assembly SXGQ01 (sample SAMN11356859, study PRJNA531348) | freshwater metagenome | isolation source: freshwater sample F1-20 | place: China: Fuxian Lake, Yuxi | collected 2017-12-25 | reverse complement strand
GTAAGATGTTCCAGCCCTAACGTCATTTGGGTCATTAAACGATAATAAATATGCGTTTCTAAGAGCTTCGCTCATACATCTAATCCCTCAAAGTTTATTAACGATAAAAATTTCCATCTGCCATTAGAAGTTCCATTTCCACTAACACATATATATAAGTTGTTAAAGTCTAAGACCATTTGTCCGCTTACACCTGGATAAAATTCTGAGGTAGGTATGGTAGACGTTTGTATAGCTATTCCATCTTTAAATGTTTTGAGATCGTAAACATCTTGGTCACCAGTATTTCTAACATACCTAGCGTCTAATTGACCGCTATTAGTCAGCTGTTCTGTAAATATCTGTAACCCGTTAAATGTACGCATCTAACTATTTACACTTTTAAATTAAGATTTACTATGATATAATAGACTTGCTAAATAATTTGTGACTTGATGTTCTGAGGCTATGTCTTGAATTTTTGTAATTTGTTCTTGGTTTTGATCAAATGGCTTATCTAGATATTCTTGAATTTTAGACTTCCAATTTTCTGGAAGTTCATTAGCTATGATAATTTCTGATATCTTTTCTGCATCTTCTTTTTGTTGGTTACTTAATTTTTTAACATTAAATTTCTTTCTGACTGCAGATTTTACTTCTTCTTCTAGATCTTGAGCCACAAGTATATTTTCTTTAATTTTTGTAACAGAGAAATTAGAGCTTGCCCCAATTGGCTTTATGTTTTTAGTAGACTGAGGTATTCCAGTAGAACCAGATGGTCTACCAGCTTGATTTGCTCCTCCACCAATAACTGGTTGATAGAGTCCTTGATCTTTGAGTTCTCTAAATTTATTTTGAGATTCAATAGATTCTTGAGTTGTTGGGAGTCTACCAGTCTGAATAGCTTGAACTCCTTCTTCTGGAGTAAGAATTCCAAGTTCAATAAGGCGATTATATATTCTTGAATATTGAACGTCATCTTTTAAACTTATATCTTCGAAAGCTGGTGTTGGGAAATTTTTAAACCCAAGATCTTTGCTCATTCTACGAATTTCTGGTATTAAAAATTCATTAATAAATACTTCTCTGGCTTGCTTTAATCTTTCAACAAATACTTGGATTTTAATACTTTGATTAGCGAATTTTTCGCTACCAATAAGAACATTGTTAAGTCCAATTTGAATATCTCTATCAACAACTTCATATTTTTGTGGCCCAATAAGATTGCCAATATCTGGAATAACAAATTGTGCTTTTGTTGTATAGTCCGCAATAAGGACTCTACCAACACTTTGATTTTCGAAAAGACTTTGCATCGCTTGTAGATTCTTTTGGTTTACGCCACCTTTATCTGGATCATTTCCCATTGTTACAAGTAAAACAGCTTGTTGCATTGTTCTTGTTACTGCCATGTCCATTTTTTTCATTTCAAGTTTCCAATTGATATCATCAAGAACTGGAAAGCCCATCGGAATAGATAATGGCTCATAATCTTGTTTTTTATAAAAAACAGCAGCAAGCCTTTTAGAGTCGAGAGGTAATAAAATATAAGAATTACCTTTATTTTTAACTTGCTCTTTAACTTGTGGAGGAAGTGATTCATAAACTTCTTTATCTTCGTCTGTTTTGGGATCTCTTAATCTTTCTAATTCATAATCACTTAAGAGTTTGTAATAAGTATTAAATGCGTAATTTACTGTGCCACCAACGTAAACATCTGCAGGATTAATAATGGTGTATCTTGCAGGAAGTTTTACTGCTCCATCTTGGGCAATTGATTTTAATTTTGAACCAAATGTTTGGGTAACTCTAAGCAATTGCTCTGGCGTTAAAGAAGTATCAAATCTATAAATAAATACATTTCCACCTCGGTAATATTCGCGAAAGAACTGATCTTGAAAACTAGCAATATTAATTTTCTTAAAATAAGCTTCGAAAAACTCTCTAGCTTTTTGACTACCGCCACTTAAATATATTGGACTACTAGAAAACTCTGTCATTAAGTCAATAGTATTTCTGAATACTGCAACATTATAGTAAGCTTTTTGACAAAGAATAATTGCATCCCTAACGTCTAGAGTAGAAAGATTTTTAATATAGTTTGAATATCTAAAAGGAATTAATCCAGTATCAATATTAGTGAATCTATTGGTTTTCTCTATCGTGGAAGATGCATTTCTGCGCATTCCAGTAGCAGCAGCTCTTACTTCTGACATTTTAATTTTTGCTTTGTCTGTGTCACTACCATACACCATAAGCGGTGTTGCCTCTGAAGTGGGTACAGCTAAAGAAGCCTTGATTTCTTGGATTTTTTTGGTTTTCTTACTCATTTAATTACAATATTACACTTATTTTATCATTATTGGTGTGAAAGTGTTGGATATCTCCTCTTTTGGCGCGTTCAATATATCATTATAGCACTTCAAGCCCCAATTTGCTAATAAAAGTGCAGAATAATTATCTTTTCTGGCTTTATTTGCAGAAGAGCTTCTTTTTAGGTGCTGTGGTAAATCAAAAGATTGAGTGCCTCTTGCTGTAGATGAATGCTCTACTAGAGTACATTGTTTTTTAGTTTGATAAATAAAGTCATCTTGATTTTCAATAAAATCAAGAGTAGACCAATCATCTTTTCCTTCGCTTTTCATTAAATCTAATGGTATATTTAAACTAAATTGACTTTGAAAGAAATCATCGTCGGCGCAAGCTTTGCTAGCAAACCATATTCTCTTATAATCAATACAAGCCTGTAAGTGTTCGTTCGCTTTTCTAATAAAATTACTTGTAAATACTTGATTAAAAGCGATTTTTTTATTTTCTAAATTATAAGAATTTCTAGCTTTTCTAACCTCTTGGTCGTAATCAACACCCTCTAAATCTGAATTAAATTCAAAAGAATTAATTTTAAGGTTATTATTTTTAAACAACTCAGATTGATTGCATGCAGAAACAAATACATCTGCTCCAGCGTTATCAAGAATAGCGAATACAATATTAAAATTAGTCATTATATAATATAGATATTGAACATGGTTTTTTAAATTTCCAAGGCCTGCGTATGTATGAACTAAAGTTCCAGTTTTTGTTTCATCATCAACTTCTATAACAGCCATAGCAAAATAATCTGCATTCGGGCTGTCACTCATATTCGGATCTATACCTAAGATATATTTTTTATTAGGTAATCCCTTCATTAATGTATGAGGAGCTTGACCATTTGGAATGGTACACTCCTCCATTTTCTTTGCGCTGAAATAACTATCACTGCCATCAATAAATCTAGCGCAATATTCTCTAAGAAAACTACTATGACTAGATCCTCCTGCTTGAGCTTCTTCAATAATTGTTTTATCAATCATTTCTTCTGGGAGAGCTTCGTAACTCATTTGAGAAATAAAATATGTAGCTTCACTTTCTTCTTTCGAAATAATTTTTTCTACCCACTCGTTGTGTGTTTTATATAAATTTTCAAAAGTATAACTTGCAGATGAAAGAGCAATCATTTTACTGTTATTTGTAAAAACCATTCTATCCTCTTCTTTCATTGCACCTTCCTTAATAAGGTTATCTTCCATTTCTCTAATATCCATTCGTTCTTTCATGTTTTGAGGAGCAACCAAGAATGGCATAAGAACAGTTTTAACTATATCTTCTGATAATAAAAGAAACTCATCAAGCACAAGAACATTAGCGCGAAAGCCTCGAATTTTTTCACCACTTAATGGAATTGCAACAATACTTCCACCGTTAATCTGCCATTCATATTGATCATTTCTTTTACTCTTTGCGCCAAAAGCTTGTTTTAGTAATTCTCCACCTTTACTATCAACAATTTTTTCTAAATTATTAAAAATAAATCTAGCAGTTCTAAAGGTGGGTCCTGCAATTAATATTTTTGTATTTGGTTCAAATACGCATTGGAGAAAACAAAATACAGCAGCAACAAACGATTTTCCGCAACCCCTCCCCCATATGCACATATTAAAGTTTCTATTTAGTAAAGCTTTTAAATGTATTTCTTGATAGGCCGCAAGTTTAATTCCACTAATTAGTTCAGTAGTAAAACCTAAATTAGATCTTAAAAATTTAGTTAATGTAATTTTTGCTTCTTTATCATTAAGTACGCCTTTTAATTTAGAGAACTCAAGGTTAAGGTCTGGGTAATTTTTTTTGTATTTATCTGGTGAGTAAATCATAAAACTTTCATATCATAAGCTAGTTGAAGATCTATTTTCTTATAGAAGCATTTGCTAGCGAAAATTGATTCTATTACCCTAGTCATCTCTTTTCTGCCATCAACAAAAACAAATTGTAAGTTACTATAATTTTGTAAAAGTTCGCGAACATTATGAAAGATATACTCTGGCGTAGCTTTAATTTTCTTGCTAATATGTGGAAGATATTGAAAACTTAAAGCATTGGTAAGCAATTCCTCTACCATAACTATAACATAAGAGTTATTTTTCAAAGCTTTTTCTATTTCATTCTTGAAACGATCATAATTCTTTACGCTTAATGTGCTAATAAAATCACTTAGACTTTTTCTTTCTATAAAACATCCACAATTATCGTTAGAACAAGAGTAGTCACCAAATGGAAGGGTTTTAATTTCAAAAGGTATATCAAATTTTAGCCAACTTTGTTCTCGAGTATCAACGTAAATTGTATCTTTTGTTGTTAATTTATTTTTAAATTGGTTTATTATATTTTCTGGATGCACGAATTTATTCTGTAAACCAATTTCAGAACAAACATCATAATAATTTTTAAATATTTTATTATAGAATATAATAGATGGCGCCATGATTGTTCTTAATTCTATTTGACATGGGGAGTAGGTTAGTTTTTTGCTCTCTTTTCTTTTTATAAGTAATTGCCTGCAATATTCCTGAGCTTTATCGCTTGGTTGAGACTTAAGCCATTTCTTCATGTTGTTCTTATCATTAAAATCGCTACTCAAGTATTGCTCTTTTGTTTTAAAATTAATTAATTCGTTAGTTAGTAAGTCTCGTCTTTCAAAATATTTTTGATAATATTTTACTTTACTTAAGCCATAACCTCTTAAAGAAAGATGAAGACTTTTTTCATCTTTAAACTCCTTACCGTCAACTTTGCATATAACACTCATCCATTTAAAATATCTTCTTCTGATATCCCTAATATTTTAGACTTCAATTCATCCATAGAACCAAGTCTTTCTATTTCTTTCTTAAGAACAGATTTTCTTAGTTCTGCCATTTTGATTAATTTTTGTCTAGATTCTTCTTGCTTCCACATTTCAACAAGATTCAATATACTCGCATTTTCTTTGACTTGCTTGCTTAATCTTTCGCTTCTTTTTACTTTAAGATCTTGTAATAGTTTTTGTTGACGATTTACGCAATCATTGTATTCTTTTCTTGCAGTACTGCTTGCCTCTACCACCGCCATTGGTATTTTGCCATCTTCTTGAGTCGCAACATCTATTTGATTTTGAAGCGCGGTGATTGTTTGTTGAATACTAGAAGATATGACTACCTCTGTTGCAAGCACTATATATTGATCTACTTCTTCTTGAGTTAGATCACTTTTATCATAAGTATATCTAACGAAACTGCTTTCAAAAAGATCTCTATCATTTTCATCACTATAAAGATTAATTTGATGAGTAAACCTATAAGTATTCATATAGCCAATTAAAGAATTAATTTCCTTCTTTTGTCTTGGGGTAATTTTTTCTTTGTCGATGCCATCTAATATATATTTATTTATTTTAACAATCGTTCTCTCTTCACTCCTTGGCGCTTTATAGACTTCTGTAGCAATATTATCATTAGTGTCATTAAGATATTTAATATTACTTGGTATAGTTTTCATATATTCTAAAACGCTTCTAGTTTCTTGACTAAGATTTGTTAATGATTCATTTTTAAATAATATTTTAGATATTTCTAAACCAGTCATTGTAGCGCAATTATTGCTAACGTATTCTTTTTGATCTTCTGTTAATTCTATTAAACCTTTGGCTTGATATTCGTGACTTTTCCTTGGCTTAATTTGTCTGGAAGCAAGAAAATTTTTAACAGCTTTTCCCTCTTTACTTCTCCCGTCAAGATCATCTCTATCAAAAGCTAATTTGACAAGCTCAACCAGCGAAGGAGGATTATCTGGCCTATTATTCCACTCTTCTAGTAATTTTAATTGTTGTTCTTCTGTAAGTTGTGGTAAGTTTTCGCTCATATTAATTTAAATCAATATCTCCGTTGTATAAATGTTTTTTGACTTTAATCATTATTGCTTTTTTTAAATTTTTAATTTGTTTGTATCCTATTTTTCGATTTTTTTCAGTTGTTTTATAACCCAATAGCGCGGCCGACTCCTCTTCTGACTTATGTTGAATATAATATAAATTATAAAACCTCCACTCTACAGGCTTAAGTATTTTTTGCATCTTTGCGTGAATATTTTTAGCAGCTTTATCTATATCAAGATCATTTTCTTTAATGTTATGCACTTCTTGAGTATGATTTTCGAGTGTCACTGCTAATTTAATATCATGAGCAGATTTTTTACTCTTTTCCCATTTGGCATACAAAGGACACTGGCTGCATTGGTTTCCATATATATTGCAACCATCTTCGCCTTCTGCAGCCGCACATTTTAAACATGGTCTAGAATAATTTCCGTAATTATTTCTAATAAGATTTTTTATTTGATTACTGACAATTCTGTTTATCCACGGTGCAAGAGGCTGCTTTTGATCATACATTTTCCATTTTTTATAAATATGTATTCTCAGTATTTGAGCAACATCACTAAAATCCATCCAAGCAAGCGTCGTAAGATTCCATTTATGTCTTCTTTTGATTATCTCTTGGTCAATTTCCGAAATTTTGCTTTCGAAACTAGCTTTCGGATCGCTCATTAATTATCTCTTATTTTTTCTTAAAGAACCTGCTTCTTTAGCAAAATCTTCTAAGATCTGTTTTTTTGAAGTTTTTTTACCTTTTACTTTTGTTTTATTTCTTTTTGTATTTTCTCCTGTTCCCATTAAGTCTTTTAATTTTACCCCTCTGTTCGGTATTTCGGAGGCTGTTTCAACTTGTATTTTTGATATTTGTGGTACTCTTGTAATACTTTCCTCATTATCATCAAAATCTTGATTATCGTCATTGTCAAGATCTACCTCTGGATTATATGCTTTTTTGGCAATCGTTGGTTTTTGAAGCTGTACTTTTTGAACTACTGGTTGAGAGAATTGATTATTCTTTTCAAAAGGATTACCACAATTAGCACAAAATACTGGTTTTTTTAAACTATATTCTGTAGGCGCGCCACAATCTAAACAATATCTTTTCATTTAATATTATTATATAATAAATGAATAATTTAATCTAATTTTAAATTAAGTATTGTTTTTAGCTTTTTTAAAAGCTTCCGTCTCGGTTATATCTATTTCTAAAGTCTTGATCTTATCGGCGCGATTTTCAAATGTTATTTCTTTGTTATTAATATCTAGTTCAATCTCAGCTTTAGCTTTTTTTTGTGGTCCGCGATAAGTATTTAAACAAATTGCGACTTTTTGTTTTTGAGGATATTTTTCATCTTTCATGAATTCCATACAGCGACCCATATATTTATCTTGTTTCTCGTTATCTTTGGGTGAGGGTATAGGCATATAGATGATTACACATATTTTAATCTAGTGTAAGAAGTAATATGACCTTATCTACTAGTTTAATTTGTTTTGCTGTGTTAATTTATATATATTATTTAGTAGAGAGAGTTAAGTAAAAATTAATATTACTGGCAGTTAATTACCGTGTCCTCGTTTTTCTGTAATCTAAACCCTATGCTATATCTACCAGATCCACCATATACACAATGCCAATAAGGGTTAAAAGAATCTCCCACGTAAAAAATTCTATAAGACCATCCAATCGGATCATATTCTGTTATAATTTTATTGTCTTTAACGTAGCGAAAAAAGCTATCTCCTTTAAGACTTTTTACAATATAAATACGCCAATCATTGCGAGTATGATTTGTATGCCAACTCATAAACCCATTTTTAGGATAGAAAAAACATCCAGAAGCCATATCCTCGACTGGTGTAAGTCCTAACTCATTAAGAAAACTATCTAGTCCTTTAATTTCGGAACATTTTGTCTTTGAAATAATATTGTATAAATGCTTGTGTTCGCTAACAGATATTAACTTCTGAGTTTTAAGATATTCTTCCGAAAGATAGTACTCTGCATTCTTTTCTCCTTGAACTTGAAGTGCTTTTTCTTTTGAGTCAAAAATGCATTCAATACTCTGGATTAAATCAGAGTTCATTATGTATTAAATGTGATGTTAGTAATAGATCCTAGATTTGGATAGTAACCAGCCATCCTTGTCCAATTAGCAATATTTGAGGAAGGCAAAGTTAATTTGCTTTGTAGTGCTGTGTAGTATCCAAAGTTTGGATAATATCCATCATTATCCCCTGAGTAACTGTAGCCATTTCCTATAAACCATCTTCCAGCAGAAATGTTTTCTGGATAATAACCAGCTGTACTATTTGCAAGATAGATCATATAAATGTAATCATACCCATTAGAGAAATTTGGAGCTGTGGAAAGATAAATTCTATATGGGATAGTTATTGTACCGCTTTCAACACCTGCCAATGATTTTATTTCAGACAGAAATGTATCAAGTTGAGATAGGTCGGTAATAGGAAAAAGTGTTGAGGGGGCTGAATTCAATGGTCCAAAATCACCATCAAGACTGATGGACGCAGGGAATGCTTGGATGGGAGATCCTGTTTTTGGAATTTTGAAGGTTGTATTTTTTTTAATTATTAAGCTCATATTTTTTAAGGTATTTTTTTTAATCTAAATCCAATACTATATCTTCCTGATCCTCCATTTACACAATGCCAGTAAGGATCAGAAGCATCTCCAACATAAAAGGCTCTGTACGACCATCCAATAGGATCATAATCGGTTACAATTTCATTATCTTTTTTATATCTGAAAAAGCTATCACCCTTGATACTATTGACTATATAAATTCTCCAATCCTTATCGCTATAGTTGGTATGCCATCCCATAAAACCATTTGCAGGATAAAAAAAACATCCAGCAATCTTATTGGTGGCTAGCTTAAATCCTAGCTCATGTATAAACTCAGGTAAACCATTAATATCTGATGCATTTTCATTACGTGGAGTAATACTATTTAAAAATTTATGATCACAATAACTTATCAATTCGCTCTGTTTTAGAAAATTCTGTGATAAGTAAAAATCTGGAGCTTCTTCACCTTTTCTTTTTTCGTGCATTTCTCCTTCTTGAAAAATGGTTTGCAAAGCTTGAGTTAAATGGTCTGGTATTTTCATTAAAACGTTATTACTGCACCGTTAGGCCAGTTTTGTAACGGAATATTAGCTGAAGTTTGATTGGCAGAGGTGTTAACAGAAACTATAAATATAGAACAACCTCCATCGCCACAGCCTCCATTTAGCATGTACCATTTATTTGCTTCAAGATTTATTGAGCTTCCAATTCCGCCACCTGCATCTCCAGCAATAGCTGAAAATACTAACCAGTTGTGGGTCGGGTATTCTTGGCCAGGATTACTAATATTTACATAATATGTATTAGCGTTTTGAGCTGAAAAACTTATGCTAGCTGGAAAACTTGGCGAAATATATTTTAAATACAATTCACCATTAATATAAACATAATCTATTTCTCGCTTTACAATTGTCATATTGCTATTGAATACAGTAGTTTGTATGTCTCTGTCGTATAGATAATAATTGTTTTGAGGGATATAAGAAGCATTTATACTGTCGTTGCGATATACTTGATCGTAATATGGATTAACTATGCCATTGCCATAAATCATACTACCATCATCAAAATAAAGACTTGCAAATGACCAATAATTATTATTAAATGTTAATTGTACCCAATTGAAAGTATCGTTCCATTCTAATGTAACGTTTGGTGGGACAAGAACAAAGTAACCGCCTCTATAACATATTCCACCATTAGAACGAATTGGATAATAATTAAATTCTGAGTATGTAAATTCACTTAAACTATTTATTTTAATAAGATCTCCGTTAAATCCGTCCTCGTTTCCAGCTACAGTTACGCTTACTGTAGTTGCCACAGGAATTACAATAGGATCTCTTTTAACTATAAAAGCCATAAATTATATTACACTACTGTTTTAAGTAGTTTTTTATATCTTTTATTAGCTTTTTTCTATTATTGTTTTCTAAAACTGTTACTAAAGTGGCTAGTGCTATTGGAAAAGCAAACCTAAGAAAGAATTGAAGGTGATCTTCCTTACTTAATAAATCAAAGTAATTAAAGTAAAGGTCACTTAGCCCCCAAAGTGTAAAAAGCATCGCTGGCACAAATGAGATAAAAAAGAACTTATCATAAGTTTTTAAATTAGCCCACCAGTTTTTGATTTTAAAAAGCATATCATAAGAGCTTACACATTAGTTTGATCCAATAGGCGTAGCAAGTGATGGATTTACAGCTGATGTGACTGGTGGAACTAATAAAGCAATTGGAGGTACTACTGCTGGTGGATTACCTTTACTCTGTTCTCCTGCCTCTGTTTCTATATCAAACGAATTAGATTCTATTTCTACTGACCCACCACCTGCTGGAACATCGTAACTTTTGCCCATAATATCGAAAGATATTGGAGTTGAATGACCAGAACTAACAAGGGTGATTCTGCCGTTTTGATCTTTGTTTATTGATATTTTAATTTTATCTTCACAGTAAGAAGTTTGAATTAAAATTGCCGCTAATAGTATAGTTATTAATTTTTTCATTTGAGCACTAATTTATTTGTTTTTTTCTTGAGTTGATTTAAAGAGCTATGATTATCCATAATAACAAAAGGATGATTTACTGCTAATTCGTTATAGTATAAATCTTCTGCTTTGTTTTTATCTTGTATCAAAGCAGTTATTTTAGAGTCTGTATCTCCTGACCAATACAACGAGGTCATCCAAATTGATATTAATATAAATAAAAAAACAATGCCACAATCTGTTAATATTTTCTTCATAAAGCTTTAGACAGTGGATATTGAAAAACATTAGATTTATATTTTAGCGTTACTTCTTTTATCATGTAGCCTACTGACACATAGATTGCTTCATTATAAATTGGATTAGATGGTTTGATGCTATTTAAATTTAATATCCATTTATGAGAATCTAGTCCTAAAGGCTCAATACCTCCAGTAAAGCATGAAGCTTCTTTTGTAACGTATCCAAATTCTAATCCAGATTTTTCTATATCTTCTTTTAATGTAGTTTGAGGCATATAAGCTAAACAAAAAATAAGTCCTGTTATAAAGATGCTAAATGTATAATAAATTTTATTCATTGAATTGTAAAAACCGAATATCTACCTTTGCCTAAGCATTGATAATAATAAATATAAGAGTCTTCTCCTTGTTTATGCACTCCATAAATTTCATCTTCAAAATATTGTTTTAAGCTCACAGTCTTATGATCTCCTACGTTTTTTTGAATCCAATCAGTTACTTCCCTGACGTTTCCTTCAAAGACTACTACTTTTCCATGAGTTGCGTATTGCATTTTTCTAATCCAGCTGATGTTTGTATATCTAATTTATTTGTTGTTTCTTTTAGAACTATTGATCCTAATGCAGTTAATATTAATATAGCTAATAAAGCTAATCCATAATGTGTTTTTTCTTGAGCTTTCTTTTTGCTTCTATATTGATGAAAATTAGTTATAAAGTCTTCTGTGTCCCTTTTAGACGGAAGGCTTCTTTCATAATTAGTCAATAATAGGTTTCTCAATTGATTATCCATTTCTTTTATTTATTCTATGACAAGCAATCAAAGAAATCAAACCTATTCCAAATAATTGAAGAGCTGATGGTTCTGGAATATTTAATACAACGCTAACTAGTCCATCTGTTGTAAAAGAACTTGTATTCCAAGCTAATTCATTTGAATTTAAAGTTGGTAATGCAATATCTAATTTTGTTATATCAAATCCAGTTGCATCAATGCTTCCAAAGTTCAATAGATCATATGAGTCTCCAATAGAAAAAACATAATTATCTAGTACTTCAAATGTAAAATCTGTATCTGTTCCAAGGATTAATGAAGTAGTTACATCTATTGCGTCGTAAGTAATCCCTCTAGAACTGGGTGCGCCTAATTCAAAAACAAAATTACCATTACTTGCATTTAAACTATTCATGCTTAATAAGCCAGCGCTATTTCCTGCTGATACAGTACCACTATTTAAAATTACTCCTTGTAGCGAACCAGATCCGCCTAATATTGCTCCTGCGCTAACTGTAGTAAGAAGACTTTGTAAAGAACCGTTTACTATGAGTGTGCCTCCTGCAACCACAGTATCTCCATTGTATGTGTTTGCTGCTTGCATTGTTACTTTGCCTGTGCCGTCTTTTCTTAATCCTCGTGCACCAATACCAGTATTTAGCAATGATCCATTGAGTATAAAATCCCCTTCGCCTCCAATAACGCTAATGTCTGAAACAGTACCACCAATATCTATTGTACCATCAAATTGTACAATTAAATTTGTACTATTATTAAATAATCTTCTTCCTCCACTACTCGCAGTGGAAGCTGTAAGTATATTAGCAGCGTTAGTGAATTGTAATAGAGTTTTATAACCTCCATGATTTGTAAAATTCATATTGTTGCCTTGATATTGATTCATAACATAGGTCGTAATAGAATTAGAATTATCACCTAACAAATCTAATGTTCCCATGGTAGATAAACTTGTTGAACCTTTTAAACTATTAAGATTAGATAATCCGTTAGTTGTATTAATTCTCAATATGGGCATGTTAGAAGTGCCACTTGCTCCTCCTAATGTCACTAATCCTTGACCAACGCCAGTTCTACCATTCACATTAACAGTTCCACCGCCTGTTATATCAAATCCACCACCTAAAGTATTAGTGCCATTAAATGTAACACTACCATTGCCTGTGTATATAACTTTACCAGCTGCTGATAAACCGCCCTGTTTTAGTTCATTGTTGAATGTAAATGAACCATCTCCTGCCAGAGTCAGAGTTCTAGATGTGCTAGAAGATGCAGTAGTAAGAGAAGCTACATTGTTGAACACCAATGCACCACCTGCAGTTTGAAACCAAGTGTTGCTAGCGTTAGCATTTTCTACTAATATATTAAATGTTTGAGTAGCAGTAGAATTATTTGTAATACCTCCACTAGATGATAATATTTGAGAACCATTGAAACTATTAATGTTATATGCATTAGCATTTGTGAGAAATGTTATATTTCTTGCTGATCTTGTTGAAGTTAATATAACAGTATTATTATTCGCTCCGAAATTACCAAACTGAATTTCATCTGTAGTAGTACTAGAGCTAGTTGATGATGGTTGTACGCCATTAGTCCAACTTGTTGGAGATGTCCAATTTGTTCCAGTATTATTCCACAAGAAGACTACTGCTTGAGCATTATTAGCTACAGTTAATAGCGCTGTTGTTAGTATTGTTGTTATTAGTTTTTTCATAAATTAGTCTTCTTGTTATATACTCTGGATGCTACAAGTCCAGCAAATCCTACCAACAAAAGAGTGGCTGTGTCAGGTTCAGGAATCATGGTCAGGGATTGAATATCTGACTGGGAGAGTGCGGAATCATACAGACGGGATTCATGAAGGAGCGCATCCAATGCTCCAGCACCGTGATTGATGTCGATATAGTAGAAACGCTGGCCAAAGATAACTTCTTGCTCGTTTGCACCCCAAGAAGCGAAGTTGCCCGAGGTGTAACTGCCCATCAGGTTCCCGTTGCGGTAACCAGTGATCTGTACATTTCCTCCACCGAGGTCTTGGTAGGTGATGGCCAGCTGGAGCAGGGATCCCGTGGAGGACTCCACGGCTTCAGCCTGGTTAAACTGCCCCCCCTGAGAGCGGCTCCAACCATTGCTGCCGTTCATCCACCGATTGGCTGACTGCTCCCCAAAAACAATGCCATCAAACTGGTCTCCGATCACGCCATCAAGCGTCATGGCGGATCCTGCTGACGCCGACAGGCTTTGTAGGGTGATCCAAGAAACTAGCGTTTTGCTGCCGAGGGCTACGCCTCCTCCCCCTCCCGCACTAAAAGTTCCTGATGTTCTTGCCCAACCAGTGGCAGTGGTGCCGAAGCCATTGAGGTCAAGGGCCCCATTGCTGACCACGGCGTCCCCGTAAAGAACCAAATTACCGAAATTACCAGTGGAATCCTCCAAAGAATCGTTCTCGAATGTCCAAAGCCCAACCAAAGCAGATTGGCAGGGTGAAGAGAGACTCAGGCAGACTACCCACCCGATGATCACAGCTGCAATGACTTGGTTTATGAAAGCAGCGGCAATTAAGCTCAATGCTTTCTTGATTATGTTTATTGGTTTTTTCATAAATTTTTAATCTTTTTTAATGCACACAATGATAATGCTGCTCCTAACATCATTAATAGTGTAGGTGATGGTTCTGGAACAATTTGCAAAGTCATATTATCTACATTAATTGATCCAGGACTATAATTTTGTTGAGTCATTTCTAAACCAAATTGAGCGACAGATACATCATTTGGAACTATTACTGTAAATTCTCTATAAGTCCAAGTATCAAGTGGAGTATCTTTTAATGACAATAATACAGATGCCCAATCATAATAGTATGAATAATCTTGATTAAAAAATTTAGCATACATTAAAACATCTGTAGTTGCTGCAATTGGATCATAACTAGAAATATATACATCCATAGAAAATTTAAGCTCTTTACTTTGGATATATGGAATCCAACCATTTGCATCATACCAATCGTCATATATATAACTATTAGATGTTGTTACATTTCCTGGACTCCAATATAAAGGCCACATTTTACCTAACTTAGATCCACCTGGAGCAACTATATAAGTTCCATCTACACCAGTAGATGGTGCTCCATATATTGTGTCTCCAGAATTTAATACTGATACATTTGCAGATGGATAAGCGCTAAATCCAGTCCATGCATCGTCTTCGAAATCTTCAACAAAAAGTATTTCAGATTTTAATGATGCTATTGGCAATAAAAAAACCGCAATTAATATTGCGGCTTGGCTTCTTAGTAACCTTTTTAGTAGGTTTATTTTCATGATATTAGTTTACTCCTTCTTGTTTTCATCTAAATGTATAGACACCTCTTCATAAGTTTTGTTCATATTATTTTTCTTTGTTTTTTGAACATATGTCCAATCATTTAGCATAAAGTCCTCTACTACTATTATAGGGTAAGTGCTATTAATATACAATCTTATTTTTTCTTGATAAGTATTTCTATCTGCTTTTTGGCATATAGGAGAAGTTCCCCAATTAGGATCATATATCCATAAATTATTCTGATATTCAAAAACACAAACTGCGTGACCTAGTTTATTTTCTTTGTCATCTTTATAATAAAAAGTATAACTGTAAACATTATTCCATATTTCGCTAGTTGAATTTAAAAGCAAATTACATCTAGATGAATATATCATTGCATCAACAAAACAAGAATTAGGTAAGTTTGTTATTGAATAATCTTTTTTAAGATCAAAACCAATTTTTACTCCAAAGACGAGAGAAGCTATTAAGGAAACACAAATTAATATTAATTTAGTTTTAAAGAATCTTTTATTTGTTTCTTTTGTAGTCTTCAAGACAAGATTTGAATTTAGTTTTATCATCGCCTTGTTTGTTAGGGATGCATTGCTTTAAAAATTCATTAAATTTTTGACCTTCGGTAATCATCATCTTTTTATATTCTTCATCATCTTCATATCCACAATTTGAAGCTTTATTTTGACAATATTGTTTTTGACTAAAACCTTTTGGATTGTTGCAATCTATACTTCTTTTATATTTCATGCTCCATTCGGCTTCAATTTTTTGTAATTGGACTTCTGTTTTACCAAGCATATCGCCTTTTTTCCAAGTAGCGCCATCATTTGTGCATTCATAAACTACTGCGTAACCCATATCTTCTGGAAGATCACGAATTTCTTTTACTATACCTTCACTACCATAATGTTTACATTTAGCATTAACATTTTTTACTTTATCGCCAACTTTAAACATTGTTGAACCTTCCATCTCGTCCATTTCCTCCATCTCTTCAACTTCTGCATTTTCTTTATTAAACATTACATAATTATGAATTGTAATCATATAGTCTTCTGCTAAAGCCGCCATTGATTGTAAAAATGGTTCAGTAAGATTTTCTTTTACCATTGGATCATTAACTTTGTCCATTACATTCTTTGCGTGTTGATATATTGAATTAATTGAACCAACAATCATTCCATAAAAATCTTCTTTATAATCTTCATATTCGTCTTCAATATCTTCCATTTCTTCAACTTGAGCAAGCGAAGGATCTAGTCTTAAAAGTTCATTTTGGTCAAATTCTGTTTCGCCATCCCATTCGTAGTTTTCATTTAAGTAGTCTGATGCTTGAGCTTTTTTAAGTGCTTCTTGACTTGGGCGATCAGGAGATCCAGGTTTGGCTGGTTTATAATTTTTGCCCATTCTTTTTTTCTTTTGTTGAATATTGTACCAAAGGCCTTTATTCTTGGCTTGAACATCTATTTCAAAATTAATTTCTTCTGGAAGCATATGTAGATATTACACTTTTTATCTTAGAATAGACTATCCCATATTTTACATTTTCAGTGTAATAAATTGAATGGAATTGTCAAATGTAGATAAGAATAAAAAGATAGTAGTCTACTGTATAGAGAATAAGTTAGACAATAAAAAATACATTGGTATTACTAAAAATACCTTAAAATCTAGAATAATTAATCATAAAGCTGCATGTAGGAAGGGATATAAAACTGCAATATACGATGCTATCAGAGCATTTGGGGAAGAAAATTTTAAAATATATATACTAGAACAATGTAATTCAATCGAACATTTAGCCCAATCAGAATTAAAATGGATTGATATTTTAAAATCTGCTACTTATCAAAATGGTTATAACATATTAACTGATAAATATATTTTTTCAAAAACTCGCATTGGCAAAAAAAATAATTTAAATCATATTAAAATACTAAGCGATAGAATGCATAGATTAAAAAATGAATATATAAAACTACACGAAAAAGAATGGGTTGTAGTCAATCCTTATAATAAAATATTTTATATAAAAAATTTACAAAAATTTTGCAGAGAAAATAATTTAGATCCAGCAAACATGGTCAAAATGACTACGTTTAGTAAAAAAAGTTTTTATAAAGGATGGCAATGTTTCAAAAAAGAAGAATTTTCAGAAGATAAAATTAGAGTATTTCTTAATGGGATAAAGATTTATTTTGATGATAATAAGCCTTTTATTTTTAAAGGTACATTGAGAGACTATGCGTTAAAAAATAATTATGATAATTCATCTTTACAAAAATTAAGAAAGAATAAAATTAGTCGCTATAAAAATATTATAAAAATTGAAAAAGTAAAAATTAATTAAGCTGCAACTTTTTTACTTGGATGCCATGACCACTGACAGCTCCAATATCGTGCGCGATATTTTGGACCTGGATTATCACAATTATGTCTAGCCCTAAAAGACTTTCTTCTGGCTGGATCTGATCTTTTTATAGATAAGTTTGGATCACCAAAAGTAACTTTAACAATATTGCCTTTATCATTCTTGACATAAACTCCAAATTTCTTTTTACTACCAGAAGGAAGACGAAATGGTTTGTTAAGTGGGGCTTTGCCTTTTTTGGCTGCTTTTAATTCCTCTGTAAAGTCTATTTCCATATTATGTTAATGGAGCTTTATTTAAATTAGCTCTTTCCCAAGCAATATATCTTGGTGTTTGAGAGTATACGTTAACATCGCCAACATAGGCTTGATCACTTAAAGTTCCACCATTTCCAGCATTCTCGAAAGAAGTTCCTGCTAAGACGAAATTAAAACTAGAATCACTAGCGGCGCTACTACCATATTTTACAAAAAGTTGACCTGTAGCTAAATTTTGAATATATAATTCTCTGCGGTATTGATTATAGTTTAATACTTGCGCATTTGATGTTCCGATTGTATAATTACTAATTCCTGTGCTTTGCTCTGGGAAAGATGTTACTGCATCAAATTGCTGAGTGAGATCTGCTTGGAATACTATTGTACCTTGAACGCCAGCTGGATAAGGATCGCCAGTTACAAATAGTTTATTATCAATTGAAGTTGTGTCTTCTAAAATACCACTTAAATAACTATTTGGGCCAGTTCCACCAACCCCAGTTAGTATATCTTCTATGCTATCGATTTTTGTAAAATCAAAACCTTTATAACCTGTAAAACCAGGCTCTTCTACGTATACCATTGATACATTTTTATTAAAATTTGGATCTTGAATATTAGCCATAAAGATTATTACACTTAGTTTTAATTAATTTATATGATAGATTACAGATACTTTTCCTGAACCAGAAACATATAGATTAAATCCATTCCCAACTTTAACTGTAGCAGGCAGATCGTAATTTCCTGCTCCTACAGATAATATTACATCTCCGTCGTTACTGTCTCGTTTTAGGGTGATATTTTCATGACAACTAACTCCTAATATATATATACTTTTACTTGGGTCTGTTAGAGTTAAAATTACTCCACTACCATCAATATTTGCGCATAATGCTTCCGCTTCAAATCCGCTATCTCTAAAAAAGTATTTGCTCATAAATAATTTTACACTTTATTTCTTAATATCTAATTCTTCAAATTTTTCAATAATATAAGCTAATATATCATTTCTCATAATATCATCTGTGCCAAATTTAAATGTCATAATCCCTTTATCGCTACTTTTTTTATCATCAAATAAATTATATATTTTATCAAATCCACTATTTTTAATATCTGATTGACGTATATCTCCAATTAATATAAGTTTACTAAATTTACCCATTCTAGTCGCGATAAGAAGAAGATCATGTACGCTTAAATTTTGAGCTTCGTCACATATAATATAACTAGCATTAATACTTAATCCTCTTAAAAAGCCCACTGGTAAACCTTTTACTCTTTCTTGTTTTAATAGCATCTCAACTTGTCCTTTTGGTAATAATTCATGAAGTTTGTCCATTAGTGGTTGAAGATATGGATCAAGCTTGCTATGAAGATCACCTTTAAGGAATCCAAGATTGTGAGTAGAGCTTTCTACTGGATTTCTAACATAGAATATTTCACCAATTTTTTTCTGATTTATAGCATTTAGAGCTGCGTATACACTAAGTAAACTTTTAGCTGTTCCTGCTGGGCCTTTACAAAATACCATTTTAGTATTTTTATCTTGCAGTAATTGAATGAATTTTTTTTGATTATCTGTCCATTGTAATTCGCGAATATTTAGAAAACCTTCAATTTTATCTCTTTGAGGAACAGGAACTGACTTATCTTCTTTTTGTTTATTTTTTTTAGACATGCTACTTTACCTAAATAATTACACCCCAATTGTAGTATATTAGACTAATTTAATCTAAGAATAAAAAACTAGGCTAATTGAAAACCAGGTTTAAAATTTAAATTTAAAACAAAAGAATTAACTGCTTCACCTTTATCAAATCTTTTGATAAAACTTGCACCAATTTCTGGCATAGTAGCGGTATAGTTTTTATTTTTTATTTTTATATTAACATGAGAAGGAAGAACTGAGACGCTACTAATTTTTCCTTTCATATTTTTTTTGATTGCTCTGGCGATTGCACAATTTTGAGGATTAGCTATTTCTCCTTCAAAAATGTTTCTTTCAGTTATGTTTATTTTTTTATTCACTTTTTGTTTCCTGTATTTTGTAGTCATAGTTATCACTGTCTTCTGTAACCCATTTGGGGCTATTTTCAACAGTGTAAATATGAGAGTTTATTTTTCTTTGCAATAAAACTTCATTTGGTTTCGTTGCGAAGCTTGGATCAAAAACTTTTATTCTATTATTTGGTTGTATTGCGAAATTTCCATTATCAAGTTGAATTATATGACCAGCTTTGTGCTGATCTGGGTGTTCGCTAAATCCAAAATTTAATTCATTATAATCGCTATGCGCCCAGTCTAATGTAAAAAGATAGCGGCCCATGTATTCTTTTCCAGATCGCCCAGTATATTTCATTTTTTTATTTTGAAGTACTGAAAACTTAGTTACTGCTATATGATAACTAAAGCTATCCCATAATTCTAATTCATGTAAATCTATTGCTTCAATATTTGGTTTGCTACAAAATGCGCTAATAGGAGCATGCCACCAAATTCCACCATCTTCCATAAGAAAATTAAAAAGAGGAACTTGACTAGGAAGACTGGTAACGCTAAATATAAGACAAGAATAATATTTATCAAAACTATCTTCTTGATTTCTCAAATAATTACCTCTAACAAAACATTCTATGGGAGGCACGTTAGCGTTAAGAAAAGCCATTTGTTGTTATTACACTAAATATAAACTGTCCAAATGCTATTGAATTCTTCTTGAGTTAAATTGTAAATTTTCCCATTTTGAGGTTCTATAAAAATTGGATAAAAATTATTAGTTCCATCATCATTTTTACCATTATCTATATAAACTATATTAATAGCGTGTCCGCCCCTCAAACCATCTTCTGCTCTGCTATTTGCTTTATAGAAAATAACACCAACAGCTATTCCATTTGCTGTGCTTTCAATAACTTGTTGATAATATCCACAAGCAAAAACTTTAAAAGTATCTGCAAAATTATCACAATCCCATCTATGAACCCATTTGCTTAATTTTAATGATTGAAGCCACACCCAATACTTAGGAAACAATTCATTTTTTACTATATCAAGAGTTGGACAAAAATAATCTGTGTCAGAAACGCAAAAATTTTTAGGTATAATTTGATTATTGTTGTAGAATGGGGTTAATAGTTCTTTATTTTGAATGATCATCTGCTTCTCCAGTTGCTTCCTGCCTCTAAACCATTTTTAGCGGGTAAGCTAGAAGTATAAACCTTGGGCGATAGCAATTTTGCGCTATTTATTTTTTTATCAATTAGAATTTGTTTGTGTTCTGTGCTGGTATTTAATTTTTTGACTTGATAATTAAATACATAAAAGAATGTTCCAAGTAGGATTATAGTGAGTATATTTTTTTTATCTAGTTTCATGTACTTATCTTTACACTTTATTGTGTAATGTATTTTATATTATGCCAGCAGGAAAACAACACACATTTATAGGAAGAACTGTAGAAGGTAAGCCTATATTTTATATTCCTAGTGCTGTTGGAAGTTTACTTTTTAATGGTCCAAATCAATTTTTACAATTTCCAAGAGAAGGAGTAATAAATCTTACAGATGGGGCTTCTCCTTTTACTATAGAAGCATGGATAAGACCTACATCAATAAGGAGTCCTGGTCCTTCTGATTACGGAAATATAATTATTGGAGATACTGAAGGTGGTGGAAATAACTGGTCATTGCAATTATTAAATAATAAGGTATCATTTTATAGCTATAGTACCTCTCTAGGCGGTACTTTTTTTACTTCAAATAGTGAAATACAATTAAATGAATGGACACATGTTGCTGTTTCGTATGATGGAACATCTACATTGTCTATTTTTATTAATGGAGTATCGGATGCAACTTTTGGTGAGTATTATCCACCTAATAATCAATATAGCGTTATAACAATTGGTAATCTTTTTAATACGGGTAGTCTTGTTTGGGATAATGGAACTTATGCTTATCAAGGGTACATAACAAACCTAAGAATTAATGACGATCAATTTTTTTATCAATACGTTAATCCATTTGAACCTACCGCTCCTTTGGGTTATATATCGGGTACAACTTTACTATTATTAGCTAATCAAAATGAACCAGCAAAAGATTCAAGTCCTGGTAATGTTACTATAACTAATGTAGGATCTGTAACTTTTAGTTCTCAATATCCAATTGTTGCTGACTGCGCTAATAATGATGCTAAAGTTCTAATGGTAGGATGGTTTGTTGGACCACGAGCTTTAACTCGTGAATCAGAAAATCTTTATACTTATTTTGATGAAACTGTATATAGAGCAAACTCTTCTAGTCCATGGATTTATACTAATGTTGGAATTCCACTTGCTACATCATTAACTGTTGCAGAGTTTCCTTGGCAAGCTGTGTGGCCAACGGCGCCAACTACTTATACAGCTACTAAAGCTTGTGCGGCTTTTATAAATCAAATTATTATTTCTAATGGCACATATGTAGCAGCAAATAGCACTTATACAAGAAATCAATCTAATGTTGCTTTTACTAGAGCAGATGGACAAGGAGCTATTTTTTGGAATGGATCTGAATGGTATATATTCTCTGCAGATATAGGAAATGTAGCAGTAAATTACCTTAATCTAGATGTTAATAGTTGGGAACCAAAAGAACCTGGAAATTCTTCTAATATTATAGCAGTTAATACTTAATTTAAAAGTATATAGAAAAAGACTTTACAACAAAAATAGTCCCGCGGAAATTTTGACCTTTAAGTTTATTCTATTTTATTGATTTTTAATGGATTTTAGAAAAAAGGGGTAGGGTATATATAAATTAAGTAGTATAAGATATAACTCTTTTATTAAATTTTTTTGCTACAATAATATAAATTTTTAGCTGAACCAGTGTATTCAAAATTATCAAATTCAAGATAGTCACTACTTAAAATATATTCACTATTGTATTCACTCTTTTTATTGCTTTGATTATAAGTTAATTCAATATCTTTTTGTGCAACTATTGTGCCGTCAAAACACTCACATGAATTGCAACAAGGTGATACTGTTGTATCAGGATTTTGTGCTGTATAATAGTATGCATATAATTGATATTTTTGAGATAGATCATTTCTTAATTCACTCTCTGTTGCTGCTACTTTAACTCTCCATTTTTGCCCAATTACATCAAAACCACCAAAACCTGTTGGTGAATATAATGTATCATCATAATTTTCTCCAATAAGTTGATAGCATGAAGTCCTTTCATTTCCACAATTATATCCTTGATCATTTTGAGGAGAATTTTGATCAAGAATATTTATTTTTTTATCATTAGCTTCCGCGACTTTTGGCGCAAGTTTATCATAATCAACTGGTGTTCTCAATAATCCGAAAGCTTTTACATTTAGAAATCCATCCCCATAGCCCTGACCATTACAAGTAGAATCCGTATAATCAAATGAATATGTTGTACAGTCTGTTGGAGGATACCCAAAATTGTTGAATATCATGCTTGTTGTGTAACAAGTAGTATTTGTAAAATTACTACAATTGGTGTCTGTGATATAACCCCCTTCGCCGTTGCATCCTGGAGGCGTTCCATTCCTTATATTACAATCAATTGTATTTTCTACAACTACCCCATTTTCTCTTCTGTATTGAAATAATGCATTAACTTTTCCACCTTCTGAGCAGCAGTTATCCTCGCAACTACTGCCTTGTGTTTCTTCTATTTCAGTGAGATCCTGTCGGCTATTTAGAGAATAAAATATTTCTTTATTTACAAGTCCGCCATTCAGGGAGGCAGACTCCAAGCCGCCATATTTAGCTACTTCTATATCATATTCAATTTTTTCTTGTGAATTACATGAACTCTGCTGTACTGCCCAGGGCGGCGGAGTGAGGCAAAGACTTTTACTAGACGATGCATAATGACGATTTAAAAAAGTTTGAGCTTCATCATTAAAACATCCAACTCCAAAACTGCCACTATTTGCAAAGTTTTCCGCTTTTATTAAAAATATATCTGAAGATGAGCAGCCCATATAAAGAATATACACAAGAAACAGTATTAAGAAAGTTCTCTAATAAAAATAGCTCAGCGGAAATTTTGACCTCCAGAGATATTCTATCTTATTTATTTTTCATAAATTTCTAAAAAGGGGTAGGGGGGTATATATAAGGGTAATAAGATAAGATAAAGTATAAGTTTTTTTATTGTATTATTTTTTTAAATAAAGGTTATATATAGAGATAAGTATAGATAAGATAAATATATAATATAAATAGTATAATATTTGATGGAGATTGAAGATAGTACCCCCTCGTCTGTTTTGTAATTTTGATTTTTCTAATTTTTTCAAAAATGGGGTAGGCCTATGTAAAATAAATAGCCCTATAGTCCTAAGTCGTTAATAGTCAATGAAATTTAAATGCAATAAAATCCCTAGAATCGCTTGACGAATAGCTTAAGTGTGATAGAGTATAGGTATGAAAAGAATAAGTAAATACGAGCAACTAATCCTCAACCTCAACAAGGCAAGCCAAGAGCTAAAAGAAGCCACAAACAAGGCTATCCAAACTCTTGACGCTCACGCTGAAAAGGTGGAAGCTATCCATCAGGAAGCGATGAACAAATGAACCAAATAGAAATCATCTTTGTTCTTACCATTATAAGCATTATCGTCGGCATCTATGGTATGGCAACAGCTAAAAAATAACCCTTGACGAAACATAAGCAAAAAGGCAATATACAACCTATGAAAAACACATTAACTATCACAACTCAACCCTTTGGTGCAACTCACGCTTTTCTCTTGGAAGGAGACAAGGCACGAATCACGCACTTCCATAACTCTATGTATAACTATTCTGCTACGAATGGAAAGCTTCACGATATGGGTAACGGCAAGTCTTTTTACTTCTACGCTCAACCCGAAGCAGTCTTGCACGCTCTTACCAAGATTGCTCTGTTTGCTCTATGTAATAAGATAGACGCAAAAGGAATGAAAGGTGGATTACTTAACCTTGCAAAGCAGAAAGCACAAAGCAAGTTCGATAGTATCAAAGAGGGACGCTTCCTACGCACTTCTGCTTCTAACGATACCTTCAACCTTGGCACAATATCAGCAGAGAAACCTAGTGACTACTGCGGTGCAATCAGTAGCGGGAGAGAGTAATGACAGCAGAGATACTAGTCATAGCATTAACCATACTTGGTGAGGCAAGAGGCGAAGGCTTTGAGGGTATGGCTGGCGTTGCATCAGTCATACAAACACGAGCCATAGAACGCAAGCAAACACCATCGCAAGTGTGCTTATCACCAAAGCAGTTCAGCTTCTGGAATGGTGGAGTAAGTGAAGCGAAGAAACAACAACTTCTAAAGAATCCACAAGCAGACAACGCTTTGCGTCTTGCTAAACTTGTAGCAGAGCGAAAGATGCCCGATGTAGTGAATGGTGCGAATCATTATCACACTACCCAAGTCTATCCCAAGTGGTCAAAGGGTCAGCCATTAGTTGCACTAATAAAGAACCATAAGTTTTATCGATTGTAAGTAACTGATAGTCAACGACTTACAATCGCAGGGAGGATGCCGTTGCAACTACTTGATACATAGATACTTAAGCATGCTCGATCTTAGCAACAAAACTGATGAAAGGCAAAAGATCATAACCGATCTTAGATACAAACCTGAATGAAAGCAAAAGATCCTAAGCATTGATAACTAACGACTTACACAAGACGCCTCCCTTGCGTTGCAACTCATTGATAGTCAACGAAATTTAAATGCAGAAATATCTTGTGATGAGATTAAAATATGATAGAATAAATCTATGAATAAAACAATGAACAACGAAAAAGTAATTGAGTTGGCATCCAACTTGGTGAACATAATTAAAGACCTAAATAAAAAACAATATACTCTCACAGCGGAAGTTTATCTCGCTGAATTGAGCAACCTACTTCAAACAAGGAGCATCTAAAATGACTCACGAAAAAATCTTCATCTTCGGAATCATAGCTTGGGGGCTTTTCATGAGCTTCTTAATCTCAAACATACTAGGAGCAATCTAAAATGACAAGAGCAATACTCATAGACCCATTCACCGAAACTATCATGGAAGTAACGATGGTTGATACTAAACTGCAAACCATTAAAAACTTAATTGGTTGCGAAATCATCACAGTTGCTGGAATTGGCACATCAAACCAATACAGAGGAATCGACTTGATTCTAGATGATGAAGGCTTGCTGAAAGATAAAGATTCTCAAGCATACTTCAAGTATGGGATTCAATCTCAACCTTATGCTGGCAAAGCTCTGATGGTAGCCACAGATGACGAAGGCGAAACAGTTTCGCTTCCTGAAATTATCACAGTTGAAAAAGTTTCAGAAAAAGTAATCTTTTTCAAACCTTCTCAAAAAACTTTAGATGAATCTACAAAAATGACTTTCACAGCGTTCTAAAAGTTAGCTGATGTAAGTTGTTCTAACTCAACGACTTACAGAAGCGGCCTCCCTTGCGTTGTAACTCCTTGATGGTCAATGAAATTTAAATGAAGATTTTTCTTGCTTTTTTTCTGCAAAATGCTAAACTATCTTTATGAATAAAAGAAAAACAAAATTGGAAATCCTCCTCGGAAATCTCGACAAGGCTTCTGCCGAACTCAAAAAAGCTGTGGAAGAATCACAAAAGAGACTCGATGAAAGTTTCTCAAAATATGAACACAAAGTTGAAGTCGCTCATCATAACTCGATGACAATCAACGAAAAACAAATTGAAGAAATCCCTTGCAATCCCTCATAAATCTGCTAAACTATAACTATAACAATAAAAGATAACAAAGAAAGAAAAAAATAATATGACACATAGAATGATAAATTGGAATTTTCAACGAAAACAAATGCGTGAAAATATGCGAAAAAATATGACTGCTTCTGAAGAAGTAATCATTACTAACTCTAGGAATACACCAACTTACTTCGGTGAAATTTACCTATACGAAGGAACTTTAGTAAAAGTTTCTTACAGAACTACCGCAGGAAATGCGGTTGTTACCTTCCTTGAAGGTAAGGATAAAGATAAGGTTGGAACTATCAACCTTAACAATGCTAAACTAGTAAAGGAAAATAAATAAAATGAATAAAGATGATATCAAAAGAATTGAAAGCAATCAACGCAAGTGGGAATTAAACCGCAAGCGTTGGGCTGAATGGAAAAAGAATAATCCAGAAAAAGCTGCAAGTCGTTCTAAATCAACGAAATTTAATAGCTTGACAAAATAGGAAAGTGTGATAGATTAAAGGTATGAAAAGAAATAAAGAACAAATGAAACAATTCAGAGAAGAAATGCAAAATCGCAGAGCTGAAAATGCTCGCAAAGAAAACGAAGCACTTGAGGCTTTCCGTTCACTTAACATCAAAGCAGGAGACTTTATTCAAGTTTCCTATAAATCCAATTGGAGAATCGGTGGAGAAACTACCGAAACAGAAGTTTGGTATGCTGATGCAACCGAACATAGCCATTACTCAAACTTACCTTTCTTAAAGAATCTAATGCTTTGGACTCTTTCGGGTGGATACGAACTTTTGACAAGTGTTGGAAAATACTTCGACATCAAAAAAGTTGAATCAACCGAAGAACTTTTAGAACAAGTAAAATTGACTAAAAGAATCTCTGCTGGAATCTCTGAAGCATATAACAGCGGTGGACAATACAAAGGAGACTAAATGAAAAAAATACTTTTCAAAATAAATAAAAAAACTTATAGACTCGCCGTGAAAAATGGTGAGAAGAAAAACTTTTTGCGTGAAAGATTTTTCTACTATCTTTCTGCGAGTTGCTTGCATCTCAGAGACCTCTTGTAAGTAACTGAGTATCAACGACTTACGAGCGCAGGGAGGGGGCGCGCGCAAGTGCTTGACTATCAACGACTTACAAAACGTTAAATCGGACATAACATTTTGATGTTGTGATTTCCTATTAGGCAGTTTCGTATTTACTATTAGGTATTCTTCTACTCTCTTTTTTTGAAAATAAATGTTGCGCTAAAAATAATCTGTGATACATTTAACTTATGACAAACGAAATCACATCCCTAGCGACGGAAACCTGCGAGGAAACCTATGTGGACGCTAATGCGTTCTTTGACTACATCAATTCCAATGATGTGGTTAACTCGATGCTCGATGCATTGAGTGAGGTTTATGATTCGGTCGAAACCATTGTGGAGGTCAAATAATATGGACTACAAAGCATCCCTCAAGGAATGGATGTCTCAACATATGTTGAGTCCGCTGGATGTGCGCGACATCCTTAACCAGATGCGCGAAGATGATCGCGCTATCAAATCCGAAACCTCGAACGAGCCAAACGATTCTATGGATGGCGACTTCGACTCTGCTATGGCTTCTGCTGGCCACGGCACTGACGAGGATTACAATGGCGGGTGCTTCCAAATGGAAGATTTCGGGTGGGCTGGTGACGAAAACTTTTGTGGAGAATAATTATGTTTCATCTAGAAATTTTTGATCCAGAAGAAATCAGACTGCATCGCCTAGAACTTGCAGAGCAAGAAATGGAGCGATCTTTACAAGAGGGTCTTGAGTTTGATGATCTTGAATAGCTAAGTTGCTGATAGTCAACGACTTAGGAGCGCAGAGTCCCTGCCGTTGTAAATCCTTGATAATCAAAGACTTACACCAGCAAGTTTTTTACATACTCGCTCGCCAACCTTCGAAGATTTCGTCTATCTCTTTTTGTTTTTGTACGAAACTTTTATCTGTATCTAGTGGAGGATTATCTGAATCGCTCCAAGGATAAAAAGATTCTAAGTTTTCTTTTAATAAGTTTTGAATGTTCATAAAAATAATACTCCTACTATAATTCCAATAATCATTAAAAATATAATTTCCATTGTTCCATTTTAATGCTTTTTGTAGTTAATTGCAAACTCATTTTTATCCCAACACTTGCGACAATCTCCACACTTGTTCCCTTGTTTCGAACTTGGGCAATTAAAGTCACCTAACTTGCTTGCACCGCTAACGCATAAGCCAAGGCGTTGAGCAATTCCCACGGGTGCTTGTCCGTCCATCATAAGAGCAGAAAGACGAATGGTAAGATTGCTAGGAACTTCACCGCCTTGCTCGATATAAGTGGATACGAAAGAATATTCCCTAGTAGGAAGCCAAAAGGAAACACTAGGAAGATTCTTTGCAACCTTCACAATCTTTTCCAAATGCCACACGCCCTGAATGTCTCCCGAATCGTGCCACCTGAAATACGGATTCTTAACTTTACCAATCAAATATGTCATAGCATCTACCCAAAGATCATGCGTGAGTGAAGCGAAACGCTTTTCCATAGCTTTCACTACATTGGGAAAAACATAACGCCCTTTCAGAGCATAGCAAAAAGCACAAATGCTTCCTGCGACATTCCGCATTTTTGCACCAATAAGGCAACGCTTGGCTGGCGTTGAGTATGCAAATCCTGGCATCTTGGAAGGTTTTGAGAGTGTGCCTACAATCTCTTCAGCTTGTTTTTTGTTTTTGAACATAAATAAACTCTAACACTTTTTTTTCTTGTGGCAAGTTTTTTTTGTAGTTAAATCTCATTGACTATCAATGACTTACGACGGCAGGGGCCCCGCTTGCGTAAGTCGTTGAGGCTTAAGCAGTTACAATTTCTGATTCTGAAACTTCTTCGCTTTCTTTCTTACCAATAAAAGCGTCAAATCTTTTCTGTGCTTTACTAGAAGCTGAAATGATGAAGTTCATATCTTTTTTTAATACTTCTAACCAGTTGGAAAGATAGCTCGCAGAATTGTTAAAACATTTTTGAGAATCAATCCCGCAGAAGTTAAGACACAAGTTTGCAAAAATCTCTGCGACTAGTTCTTCTTTGCTATAATTTTCTGAACCAAATCCATTCCCAACTTTGTCTCCTGATGCTTTGTGCATAGCGTGACCAATCTCGTGAAACGCTGTTGAATAGAATTCTTCTACGCTGTTAAAGTTTTCTTTCATAGGCAAATCAATCTTATCTTTTTGAGGATAGTAACAGGCACGACCACCGCCGTATGAGATAGGCACTAAACTTTTGCTCATAAGTTTTTCACCTTCTTCTATGGGTGAAAACTCTAACTTACCTTGCTCTGGCTGTTTCCATTTGATGTTCTCAACATCACTCAAACCAAAAACTTTGTAATATCTCATAAGAGGAAAGCCCGAGGTTTCATTTTCTTCTCTTTTTAATAGTTTGTAATAAACTACTAGATGAGCTTTGGCACCTTTCTTAATGTTGCCACCTAGTTCTTTTACTTGGTTAAAGGTGAAGAAAAAGTTATCACCCGAAACCATACGAAGTAAGAATTGGTTTATGCCTCTATAATTCTTTTTTGAGATTCCATTGCAAATGTCAAAAACTTTCCAAGGCATTTTCCAAGGGCAAGTTCCGCTGTTGAGGGCTTCGATGAATTTTTGTGTGATGATTTCGTTTACTTTCATAGCTTAAATATATCACTTTTTTTCTTTTTGTCTACAAATAAATCTCGTTGATTAATAACGACTTAGGAGCGCAGGGAGGTTGCTGACGCAAGTCCCTGATAGTCAAGAACTTGCGCCAGTTTGTGATTTACTACTACTCGAGGTGAAAGCCCCTCTCTCCGTTTTCAAATCGAACAATAATATCTTTCAACTTTTTTTCAATTCGAGAATTAGTTTCTGTAACTAAATAACAAGAATCAATTTTATTCAAAACTTTGTAACCTATGTTTTCGCTAATCTTCTTGGCTGTGTTAATTGTTACCTGTTCGGTATAGTTTAACATAGGAGAAGAGTTAATGCTTACAACTTGAAAAAATCCAAGCCGTTGGCATCTTTTCTTCATCTTCTTGCGATCTTGATAACCCATACCAATAGAATAATTTTTATTCCATAAGCGGGTAGCAGACTTATGCTGTTGCCACCTTGTCCATAGGTTGCGAGTTGCACCGATATAGATTCGTCTTCCATAACCAGTGCTTCTTATCATGCAATACACGCCCATGAGCAAGCCGTTTTGATTGTTTGCCTTCGTTGTGGGAATCGAAGTTTGAATGGTGGAAGATATATGCCCACGCATAATCTTGTTTTGTTTTGGTTCGAGTAGGTTTGTCATTCTTGTATAGTATCATAGTTTTAATTCTTGTCACGAAAAATATCAAAATTAAATCTCATTGAATATCAAAGACTTAGAGTCGCAGGGAGGTTGCCTTTGTAACTTGTTGAATATCAAAGACTTAGGGCTAAACGGATTCGAACCGATACACCCTCATTGAAAGCGAGGAGTCCTAACCATTAGACGATAGCCCCTTGTATTTATTATTATATTTGTTATTTATGTATTTCACAATTACTATTTGCTATTATGTGTAATATAATTTAGAGTTGTATTTGATGAAAATCTCTGGAATATTAGAATCTTCAGCTTTATATCAGCAATTCCTCAAAGAGCGTGAGGAAATATTAAAACATAAATGGATCGAAAGCGAAAAAGCAGGACACGATATCGGTTTTGAAAAAGCTCTGTTGAGTTGGGTTTGTAATCACAGAGAAAAATGGCGAAAAAATAAATAATTGGATTGCGTAGGACTTGAACCTACAACCAATTCCTTAAAAGGGAACTGCTCTACCATTGAGCTAGCAATCCTAAAACTTTAGATCTTCCGCTCTCTCTATTCTAGAACTAGAGAAAATATATACCCACTTCTAATTGCCTCAGACTCTGGGCATTGGGGTTTCAAGGGCGTTAATGGGTTAGTCACTCCACACCTTGCGGAAAGAACTATAGTTATCTTAACATAGTTTTGTTTTAGTGCAATAAAAAAGGCGAGGTTTTTACGCCTCGCCCTTTCTATATGAAGGGAAGGGGGAAAGATAACCCCCACCCATCTCTCTGTTGTTAGACTGGTGAGAGACCGCCAGTAATTCTATCGTAGCGGAATTGCTTCACGCCAGAATCCATACGACCAGAAAAGCAGAAGCTAGTGAATAGCTTATTCCCTGCCTTGCTGATGGTATGAGAAGAAGGCTTGCTGATGATGTAGGTATAGACATCATCTTTGCCATAGGGTTTGTATTCGATTAAATACCTTTGCCCAAAAAGGAAAAGGACGAAGTGTTTCAGATATGAGGTTGCATATACGATTGCTAATTTGATTTTGTTCATAGGTTAAATATACCATACCTTTGTTTTTTCACAAGAGAAATCTTTAGTTAAATCTCGTTGATGGTCAACGACTTGCAAAGGCAGGGAGGGATCTTTTGTAACTCTTTGTGAGCCAGATACTTATAACAGCTTAATTATTCTTCTGTTTCTTTCCAATTAGGATGAGCTTTAGACCATTTGTGAAACACAACCTCTAACCCATTTAAAAACTTTTCTATACCAGCAATAACTTTAGGATCTTCGTCTATTAAGATCCTTTTCTCTAGTATTTTACTTAACCTATTGTTATGCTTCATACTATATTTTACATTAAGATGTAATCTATTTCAATTATTATTTATAGACTATTGTTATTTATTTCAAAACTTATTTAATATGTGTAATCACTATTTTCATCAATTGTATTATTCCGCCGAATGAAATTGTCATAACAATCCAAAAAAAGAAACAAAGCGGAAAATATTTTTTAAAAATTTCTCTCACATAAGAGAATACATGTTATTTATTATTTAGAGAAAATATTTCGCTCCTAGCAGGGCTCGAACCTGCAACCTACAGATTAGAAATCTGTTACTCGATCCAGTTGAGTTATAGGAGCGACATTAAAACTTTGGTTTACGCCAAGTTTCAGTTGTAGCATGACAATTACAACATAAAACTTTAAGATTATCAAGCTCATTATTGCTTCTATCTCCATCTATATGATGAATTTCTAAAGGTATTTGTTTTTTGTTCCAAGTTTTTCTATTACAAGATTCACATTTAAAATCGCGCTCTTTAAGTAAATGTTTTCTGAAGCATTTTGGATGAGAATATTTTGACCAATCTTTTAATTGTTGTCCTTTACTCCAAGCTTGACCTTTCCAATGAGAAGTATTTACTTTAAGTTTCTGTAATAATCTTTTTATATTAAGATAGTTGCCTCCACTAGGTTTCAAATCTAATTTGATTAATAATTGAGCTATACTATAAGTTTGCTTAGAGTAATTAATAATATCATTATCTGAATATTGTCTGTATTTTCTCATAATATATATTACACTTAAATGGCAGAGGTTTCTAATAAAAGATATGCCTTTTCATATGGCCTAGATGGGATTCGAACCCATACTACAAGCATTTTAAGTGCTTTGACTGCTTCCAGTTGGTCTACTAGGCCGTCAAATTAACTATCAGTATCTAACTTTTCAGCGGAAACTTGACCAATAGAATAAAAGTCTTGAACTTGTGCAGTTTTAAGAAAACTTTCTGATGGGATTTTATCTATTGCGTTTTTGACTCTATTCATCACAACTTTCTTTAATCCACCTTTAGCACCTTTGAACTTGTTGCCAAGTTTATCTTTCATACCACTCATAATATACTTAAACATCACACGCTCCAGTTTTTCAAGAGTAATCCAAAAATAAGCAAACTTATTGCTCATCCATTGAAGCTCACCATTTGTGCCACCCCAATTATATACTCTGTTATGATATTGACGAATATCTTTTTTCTTTCCTTCTAATCCAATCACCCAATGTGCTCCGAGGTTTTGTTTCATTAGTTTCATTTGTTTTGTTTTTCCTTTTCTTTTTTGTTCTTGAAATATAAATCAATATCTTCTTTTGTCAATTCTGAATGTTTGCTATATGAGTGAAGCATCCAATCTGCAAGAGGCGATGTTAATAGATTGGGCAAGGCTGGACTTGAACCAGCACTCATTCGATTATGAGTCGAGGGCTTCACCTTTAAGCTACTTGCCCAACTTTCGAAGGAAAGCTGGAAGGTTTTGGCACTTGAAAAAACTCTACTGCAAAAGCCTTGGAGATATTCTCCAATTCTTTAAGAGAGCAAGTTTCTTTGGATGTGCACATACGGATTGAGGTGTTTAGAATAACGGCTCGGTCATTACCGAACACATTAGTCACATAGAATGGAACTGCTTTGTTTTTTGTCATAAGTTAAGAATACCATAACAGGTTTTTTTGTCAATAAAAATAATTCGTTGAATGATAAGGCTTTATATACTAGGGGAAGGATTCGAACCTTCATTACGCTCAAATCTAGAGCTTCACGAGTATAAGTCGTGGGTCTTAACCAGTTAGACGACCCTAGCAATCAACACAGAGCCATAGCTCGATGTCAGCCTCCGAAGTTATCCACCAATTTTCTTGATGGTGACTTTCGTTCCGTCTGGCCAAGAGCGAATCACTTTACGCCAAAACTCTGCTTCGTGTTCTGCATCTTCTAGCCTAGAGTGCATATCTTCGCTCACACGAATACCATCTCTCAAAACTATATACTTTAGATTCATTATTCAACCTCCGCAATAATTTCATTATCAAACAATGAGCCACCATCTACTGAATCACAAATAACAATATCATTACTGCCATCATCACCTGCATATACAGCTTTTAGTTTTCTTGTTTGACTATATTCTTTCTTTGTCCATTGACTCTCTGGAACGCCGAGGACTTGCAGAGCCTCAACTCTCTCTGGTGGGATTGCTTGCCCACTTACTGCACATAGGTATGTCATCTTGTTATGCTACCACAGCTTCTGTTTTTGTCAAATCAATTTTGCGAGGCCGACCACGACCACGCTTCTCACCATTAGCTAAAGTTGCAGTTGCAACATAAGCAGATAGTTTTTCTTTTAGCTGAACGAATTTTTTGTCTGCATCTTCACGACTCACACAAGTAAAAGCCCAATCGCCCCATTGAGTATCGCTAGGATACATTTCAGCAGGAGGCATCTTCACACCTGCAATCTCATAACCATTGTGACGCTTGATTGCTATCACTTCATAAGTATGAGCATCAATCTCTGAATCTTCTAGGGTTTTTTTATAGATTGCAACATCTCCATCACGACCAATCATCGTGAACTTAAATCCTCTGCTAGTAAATGTTTCTTCAAGAATTTTCAATTTTTACTCCTTTAGGAAGCCACGCTTCCAAAGTTAGACCTTCTCCAATATATCCAACTTGAGTTTCAGTTTTAGTTTTAGGGTCAGTTGCGTATAGTGCGTAACCACCCTCCTTTAGTTTCTTGGCTTTCGTGATTTCCATTAGATAATTCTACTATACTTTTACTTTAATTCAAGACAAAAATATCTCTATCAATAACACCAACCCACTTTGCTTTATATACTGGCTCAAAGGTGTCTGCATAAACAAAGCTATTAAATTTATAAGGATTATAGGTAACTCTGCGTTCAGTTTGATCTACTGGCCATCCATCATCTGGTGTGCCACAAACAAAAGCGTGAACATTCTTTCTCTTTTCTTTTAATACTCTGTTTCTGCCAGCTTGACTTACTCTAAATTCAACATCTTTTAGAAAGAATTCTGAACTATGCTCCAATACTTTACCACGAAGCATTATACTTAAACAATGCTTATGCAAATTATAATATACTTTATGTTTTGCTTTCACGAATAATTCCACCAAAAATATAAATATGTAAAGAATTGCCACAACTTTAATGAAGTGAAATCTTTATCTTCAAGATGAATCTGAAGGATTGGAAAAGTTAAGATATACTTAATAAATGTCATCTCTATTAGAATAACATAATTGATTATATTGTCAAGATATATATCTACTTAACTATCAGAGATTTACAAACGCAGCCTCCCCGCCGCCGCAAGTCGTTGATAGATAAGCACTTATAATTGGTTAAAAAAAACAAAAAAGATGCGAGGGGTTTTGCCCCTCGCACCTGTTAAAGTTTCGTTTTAGTTTAGGCGACCAATTTCAAGAGGTCTTCGTCACGGGTTTTGCCCGAGAAGACTTTGAGCAAGTCACGACTGACCCTCTCGCTATACTCATAACGCTCATCAGCAACATTCCTAGTAAGGAACTGCGTAGAGGCATTATAGAGGTTATAGAGGTTGCGATCAGTATCTTCCTCGAAGGAAGGATTACGCCACACGGCTTCGATGCCTTCACGCACCTTGCCAGAGATAACATCCTTTTCTTCCAGCTTGGCAAGCAGTTTCAAGCCCTGCTCATCGCTCATAGCTTTCTGGGCAAGCCTGTTAAAGATCGCCACAGAAGTATCAACACTACTAACGGCTTTCGCCATAGCATCGCCAATGAAATCCAGATTGACAGCAAGAGTGTGCCTCTTGGTCATACTAAACTCCTTGGTGAGCGAGGTCATTCCGTTGGTGCAGATCAAGCGAAGGAATCCCAAGGTGAGCGACACACGGCAAGAGCGATCATAACTGTTATTCACAGTCAATCGCAAGCCGAGGATATCACCTTTCGCCCTCTTTCCTACTGGTTTCAATTCAGTCTTGAAATCAGGGAAATCGTAGCGAGCATAGAAACGAGATCCATCACGAACCACAAACTTTTTGGAGTTGTAGTTAGTGAGGGAACTATTCGACGCAAGCGAATCTTCCACCATACTGATTAGGTCTGCATTCTTCACCACACCATACTGCTCGGTGCAAACTCCGAGCGTTATGGGTTCGGCGGTGTCACGGCGCACCATACCGAAGTATCCTGTCCTCTTGCCGTCTGTTGTGAGGAGTGGCTCTTGATGCACATCAAAATCGTATGCATCTTGAGCGGGTTTTGTTGTTCTAGCCATAGGTTAATCATACCACACTTTTAAGTTGTGACAAGAACTTTTTTCGTGTCATAAGATTCTAATGGTCAGAGACTTCCCAATCCTGTCAAAAGATTCTTTCGCCTTTTGTAAAGCTTTGATAGTCAACGACTTGCGCGCGCGCGGGGGGCCCCAACGTAACTCCTTAATAATCAATTACTTAAACAACACAAAATTTAATATTACTTCTTCTGTACTCTCTTACTTTCCTCACAGCATATAAACTAGCATCTACTTCACTTAATTTAGCTCGTGTTCCCATGTTATATTTTCTTATCTTTTTAACTCCATGATAGAACTTCCTTTTCTTGTATTGATATATATGTCTTAATTCATGAGCAATAATCTCAACTAAACTCTCTTCCCAATTATATGTTTTAACTGGCAGATATCCTCTCATTCCACCGCTAATATATGGCTTAATATACTTCTTATATTCTGGAACACCAATATGAACCCTCATGCTTCCCCACGCCCTACCATGCCATCCCAATTTAGTATTATCAAAATCTATTTTTCTAACATCTTTAAGGAACACGCCATCTGGCAAGCACCATTTAACAATTTCTTTTAATTTATCTGAACATAATTTAGTAGAATTGATGAGCTTCATACTCTATACTATAAATTAAATTTAATATAAATCAAGATAAATTAAATATAGTTTTGAATTTTTGCTCATCTAAATAATTAACTAATAATTTATAAAATCTCTCACCTGTTTTTGTGTCGCCAATTAAACCATCCTTCATATTAATTAAACAAGAAGAATGATACTTATTATTAATATAATATATTTTATACTTGCAATGCCCATACTTCTCATTGGTTAGCGGATCAATCGCGTTTTTAATCTCATACCATACGACTTTCTGTTCCGCTTTTCCGTTTAGCATGAAATTATTAACAAAGTGCGGTCTTTTAGGATTATGGTTTATAAATAGTAACGAGAATATGTTAGTCATACCCTCAACTATAATATAAATTTAATTTAGGTCAATAAAAAACAAGGACTAACTTTTTTAGGGTTAGTCCAAGACCACTTCGCCGAAGCTACAATGGGTGGTAATCTATTTATATTACACTATTTAGTATTTAGAAGAAAACCCCAAAGCCTCGTCTTTACACGGAAGGGATTTGGGGCAATCTATTTATATTACACACTATTTACTATTTAGTCAATCACTATTTATCAGAGTTTGAAATGGAGG
>SXGQ01412711.1_pt1 | contig 37802 bp, 27 predicted proteins | sample 3178371 | NCBI WGS metagenome assembly SXGQ01 (sample SAMN11356859, study PRJNA531348) | freshwater metagenome | isolation source: freshwater sample F1-20 | place: China: Fuxian Lake, Yuxi | collected 2017-12-25 | reverse complement strand
GCGCAGCCGGCGCGGCGGCCGGCGCGGGTGCTGGGGACTTGGCCTTGCGAGCCGTGGGCGCCGCTGCCGGGGCTGCCACTGGCGCGGCGGCGGGCGCTCGCTCCGGGTCGTTCCTGCCGACCCTGAAAACGACCACAAGCGCGATGAGAACGGCACCTGCGGCGCCGATAAATGCGGCTGGCTTCATCGGCGTAGATGGTAGCAGAAGGGTAAAATGCGGGGGATGACTGGCCGCCGGCTGATGGTTGTTGCCTGGGCGATGGTGTCGCTCACCGGGATCGCAGTGGCGCAATCGCCTGCCCCGGCCGAGTGGTTCCAATGGCGCGGGCCGGACCGCGACGGCATCTCGCAGGAAACAGGACTGCTGCAGGACTGGCCCAAGGCCGGTCCGCCGCAGGTGTGGCGGACGGGCGGGGCCGGCAGCGGGTACTCGTCGTTTTCCGCCAGCGGCGGCCGCCTCTACACGCTCGGCGCCCGCGACAACAACGAGTACGTGATGGCGTTCGACCGCGCCACCGGCAAGAAGGTGTGGGAACACTTGAACGGCCGCCGCTACGAGAACGACCGCGGCGACGGTCCGCGCAGCACCCCGACCATCGACGGTGATCGCCTGTACGCGCTCGGCGGCAACGGCGACCTCACCTGCCTCGAGCTCGCCACCGGCAAGCGCATCTGGTCGATCAACCTGATCCAGAAGTTTGGCGGGCGCAATCCCTACTGGGGCTACAGCGAATCGCCGTTGATTGTCGGCGACCGCATTCTCGTGAACGCCGGCGGCCCGCGCGCCTCGATTGTGGCGATTGCCAAGGCCGACGGCGCGACGCTCTGGCAGAGCCACGGCGACGAGGCGGGCTACTCGTCGCCGATGTTGATGCGCACCGGCAGCCTCAACCAGGTCATCTTCTTCACCGGCTCGCGCACGCTGGCGGTGGATCCGCGCGATGGGCGGCTGTTGTGGTCGTACAACAAGGCGGCCAATGGTACCGCCAACATCGCCACCCCCATTGTTCGCGGCACGCGCGTGTTCGTGTCGTCCGACTACGGCACCGGTGCGGCGCTGCTCGACATCCGCGCCGCCGGCAACCTGGCCTCGGCCAGCGAGGTCTACTTCACGCGCGACATGCGCAACCACCACGCCAGCGCGGTGCTGATCGGCGACCACCTGTACGGCTTCTCCAGCAGCATCCTCACCGCGCTCAGGTTCGATACCGGCGCCATGGCGTGGCGCGATCGCAGCGTCGGCAAGGGGTCATTGATCTTCGCGGACCAGCGGCTCTACCTCTACAGTGAAGGCGGGGTGGTCGGGCTGGCCGAGGCCTCACCGGCCGGCTACCGGGAGCACGGCCGCTTCACGCTGGCCCAGCAGAGCGGCCTCTCGACGTGGAGCCACCCGATCATCAGCGGCGGGCTGCTCGTCATCCGCGACCAGGACAACGTGTACGCCTACGACGTCCGCGCCAGGTAACACCGGTCAGCTCTCCCCTGTTTCGCCAAAAATGCGCCAGAAGCTTCTAAAGCCTTTATACGGCTAAAGATCGCGTCTCGACTCGCAGAACGTGAAATCTTTAAAAGACCTCTAACGTTATTAATAATTCATAGAAGTACTTAAAGTACGTTGCAATCGTTGACAAATCTCAGGTAGCCTCCACCCAGGCACGGGTCTTTCAACTACCCGTGGCGCTTTATCCATCTAGTCGGTGGTCAGGTGAATCCATGAATAGCACTCCAAATTCGGACCAGCAGGCTACCGCCACCCCAGTTTCCAATTTGTCGTCAATCCCCTGGTGCCGCCATGCGGCGATGCTGCTGGCGCTCGGCCTCTCGTTGTTCACGACGCAACTTGCCGGCCAGGCGCAGTTACCGGACGCACTGCGCTACTCCCGCGGCTACCTGGTGACCGGCAACTACGTCGTCGGCGGTGTGGACTTCCCCCCCGGCGGCGGGAGCGGCCGGATCCTTATCGGTTCAGACACTCGTAACGCGGTGCCGGCGGACTCGGACGTCGTGGCCGCATATCTCTACTGGGAGGACCTCACACCGCGGACGCAGAAGGTGGCACCGGCCTACTTCCGCGGGCAGCTGATCGCCAGCGCCAAAGCCTCGCGCCTCGTCAGCCCGCCGGGTGGCGCCAGCTGTTTTGGCGCCGTCGGCAGCAACGTTCGCAATCTCACGATGTTGCGCGCCGACGTGCTCGCCTTGCTGCCCAAGCAGTACGACGCGAATAATCAGTGGACCGGCCGGTACCTCGCAAACGGCGCGCACGACGTCTCGATGGGAACCCCCGGCGGCGGCAACACGCTGGCCACTGTTGCTGGTGCATCGCTGGTGATCGTCTACCGCAACCTTGGCGAACCTCTTCGCAAGATCGCGTTCTACGACGGTGTGCATGCGATGGCAGAAGGCGCCATGATGTCGCAGACGCTGCGCGGATTCTACGGCGCGGAGAATGACGCCTCGGCGCGCCTCACTCACATCGTCGGCAACGGCGGCAACAACCGGTCGGAAACAGTGAGTTTCAACGGGGTCGCCGTTTCGGCCACTGACCCGTTTCCGAATCCGAAAAATAGCGCCGACCGAGGATGGGCGAACCCGACGTTCAACGTGGGCAGCCTCCTGTCACGCAACGCGACAAACACGCCCTATGGGGAGACCGCAACCACCACCGTAACGTACGGCAGCACGCAACCGAACGAGTGCGCCAGCTGGGCCGGCGTGATCTTCAGTACCGCAGTGACAGATGGCGATCGGGACGGTTTGCCCGATGCGCTCGAAGGTGCCGAGGGCGGCCTCAAGGATCCGCCGACGCCGCGGTATCCGGACGGCGTTCCGCTGCCAAACCTGTTCGCGATGGGCGCACGCGTGAGCCAGAAGGATCTCTTCGTCGAGATCAACGCCATGACTGCCGCGGCAGGAACGACATACGGCTCTGGGACCGCGCCGTTCCGAACCAATATCACCGACGTCACTGATAACGCCGGTCACGACCACATGCCGAATCCCGCCGTGCTGAAGATGGTCGGGGACGCCTACAAAGGCGGCGGGATAGCGGTGCACTTCGACGTCGGAGATCCCGCGGTCTATCTCCGCGCATTCGGCGACCCCGACACCAATCCAAGCCCGGCATTTCCGTGCGACGTGGACGACTGCAAGGGCGCAGGCGAGTACCTGATCAAGGTGGACGCGGGGGCCCGCGGCGGCGAGCGTATTTCAGAGCGAGACTGCGAAGACTGCCAGTTCGAGGATTTCCCCGGCACGCTCGGGTGGCCGTACGGGTTCCAGGTCTATGGCGATGCACCTGTGTCAGCAGACGGCAAGGAACTGCTGACGCCGGCCCAATTAACGGATGCGACAAACCGCGAGCGCTTCGCCAGTTTCATTCGCAACTGGGGTGACGAACGCCGCCGCCGCTTCGATCGCAATCGCGACGACTACTTCCGTTACGCCATCTTCGCGCATGCACGCGGCAAGGCGAAGTCGCCGCTGCCCTGCCTCGATGACCAGGGCGAGCCGACGATGAGCGGCTTCCAGTTCAATCCCGCCACGAAAAAAATGGCGTGTACCGGGCATTCCAACCCGGCGTTCCATGTGCCGACGAGTGCGTCGGGAATGGCGCAGCTGCCTGGTAACGCGCTGCTCATTTCTCTCGGCCTGTGGGACACCGAGCATTTCGTCGGGTCCACGTTCGTGCAGGCCTCGACGTTGATGCACGAGCTCGGCCACACGCTGAACCTGTGGCACGGCGGCAAGCCGGCCACGTTCGGCAACGCGATCGAGCCGACGCGTGTCGAGCCGAACTGCAAGAGCAACTATTTCAGCGTGATGAGCTACCTGTTCCAGGTCCACGGCCTGTTTGACGCCGGTGGCGTCCCGCGCATCGACTACTCCGGCGTCGCCGGCGACACCATTCGCGAGCACAGCGTGAGCGACGGCACGCAACTGGGTTCCGGTGCGGGCCAGTTCAACTTCACCTATCGCCCGGCGTGGTTCGTGCCCGTCGGCAGCACGCTGTTCGCTGAACGCGGTGCCACGCCCGCGCGCCGGTATTGCAACGGTGCGGCGGACCCGCCGCTGAATGCCTGGGCGCGCATCCAGGCGCTCACGACCGACGAGCCAATCCAGTGGGATGGCGAGCCGGGCTCCGGCCAGTATTTCACCGGGCCGCGCGACGTGAACTTTGACGGCGTCGACGACCAGGTGCTCGACGGTTACGACGACTGGACGAATCTGCGGCTCGACCAGATCGGCGCCGGCCGGCGCGTGCAAATCGTGTCCAACGCCAATGGCGATCTGCTCGACTTCGCGTCGGGGGACCTGCTCGACTTTGCGTCAGGCGACCTGCTCGACTTCGCCTCCGGCGATCTCCTCGATTTCGCGTCGGGGACGCAGCTGCTCGACATGAACTCCGGTGCGTACATCCGCTACGACGCTGGCGACCTGCTCGACTTCGCCTCGGGCGACCTGCTCGACTTCGCCTCGGGGGACCTGCTCGATTTCGCCTCCGGCTCACTGATGACGAGCGGCGACGGTGACCTGCTCGACTTCGCCTCGGGGGACCTGCTCGACTTCGCGTCCGGCGACCTCCTCGACTTCGCGTCCGGGGACCTGATCGATTTCGGTTCCGGCGACCTGCTCGACTTCGCCTCGGGCGACTTGCTCGACTTCGGATCGGGTGACCTGCTCGACTTTGCCTCGGGCGACTTGATCGACTTCGGATCGGGCGCGGGCCAGGAAGAAATGACCTTCGAACTCGCCATCGCCATGGAACGGCCGCGGCCGCACGGTGTCACCGTGTGCGTGCTGGGGGTGGACTGCGCGGACGCGGTTGCGGCGGGCGCCGAGAATTACCATCGCGCCAAGCTGTCGTGGCGCGCGCCGACCTTCGGCGAGGTCCAGAACTACCAGGTGTACCGGTACTACTCGACGGAGAATCCGTCTGGGTTCATCGACTTCGCCACCGTCCCGCAGAACCAGTTCGTGTACATCGGCTCCACGGCCGACGGGCAGACGCGCGAGTTCATCGACCAGGAGGAACTGCCCGCGGGCGTCCGGTTCGCGTATTACGTCCGCGCGCTGTTGACGGACGACACGCTCAGCAACAACTCCGACCTGGCGCTCAACGGCGTCAATCGGTACATCATCGCGACGAACGACACGCCCGTGGCGGCAAATGACTCTGGCGCCGAGGTGGTCGAGGGTGACGCCGTCGCCATCGCCGTGCTGGCAAATGACACCGACACGGACTCATTGCCTGGCGCTTCGAGTACTCGGCTGATACCCGGGGCCGGGACTTCCGACACGTTCGCGGCCCGTGCCGGGCTGCGGGTCGTGATTACCCAGGAACCCGGTGATGGCACCGCGGTGGTGAACTCCGACGGAACGGTTACGTATACGCCGGACCAGGATTACGCCGGCGAACCAACGGACACCTTCAAGTACAAGGTGAATAACGGCACCTGGAACAACATGCCGCTCAGCGCCGACTCGGACGAGGTGACGGTCACGGTGACGGTCCGCTCGCGCCACACGGCAACGGTCGTGACGATCTCCCCGGCAAGTCCGACATACGGCGACTCGATCACGTTGCAGGCCAACGTGACGCCACACTCGAACCTCGGGGACCTTGATCCGGCCAGCACCGTGACATTCAGGGAAGGTGACACCATTCTCGCGAACGTGCCGTTGCAGGACGGCGCGTTCATCTTCAGCACGTCGTCGTTGACGGCAGGCTCCCACACGATTACCGCCGAGTTCTGCGGCGGACCGACGCATCCGCACGACCGCTGTGGTCAGTACTACGGCAGCAGCGGCTCGGCGACGTTCACAATCGCGAGGGCGACTTCGTCCACGGTCGTGTCATGTCCGGCGAGCGTCACCTACACGGGCGCGCCGCGAACGCCATGCTCGGCGATGACGACTGGCGCAGGCGGCCTGAGCCAGTCCACCACGGTCACCTACAGCAACAACACCAATATCGGCACCGCCACGGCTAACGCAACATATGCCGGCGACGCGAATCACACCGGCAGCAGCGGCTCGGCGACGTTCGCGATCGACGTCTACCGCTTCGTGAACGTCCAGAACATGCCGGCGCCTGCAGGCAAGTCGTTCGCGAGCATTTCGACGATTCCGTTGCAGTGGCAGTGGGCCACTGCTACCGGCGAAGTCCTGAATACGCGGTCCGTGGTGCCCCGGATGATGGCATATGCCTGTTCGAACCTGGGGCAGAAGCTGCCGGGGGGCTACCCCGTTGGCGAGTTCAGTTCGCTCAATCCAGGCCTCGGCAACTCCTTCAGCTACAGTGAGACCACGAATACCTGGCAGTTCAACTGGAAGCTGCACTATCGCGCCGCGGACCGCAAGTACTACGGCCTGCCGACCGGCAACTACGTCATCGCCGTGGTGGATCAGGCGATGAGCACCTTCAGATACCCGGCCACCACCAATACGTGTGATGGCGGACTACAAATCGTCGGCGCACTGGTCGTCGTGAAGTAGCCTCGCACCATCCGCATCGCCGCAGGGCTGATCGTCCTGCGGCGATGTGAAGGGCCGCGATCGCTCCCGGATGGCCAAGTCGCAAGCCATGTGTCAAAAGGCTGCAATTCATCAGAATGGTGCCATGATCCCCACTGCTCGCCGACTCCGTCGCGTTGGCAAAGCACTGCAGTTGCCTGTGGTGCTGCTGCCATGGCCGGAAGGTGCGTGGGCTGGTGTCGCCTGGCGCACGTTACCGCGCGCCTGAACATCCGAGTTGCCGGGAGGGCTCTGGATAATGCCGCGATCGACCGGGAACGCCCCACCACCGGACCACGGTGGCAAGAGAGTCTCTGACAGCGAGCTGACGGCGTCAGACGCGCGCGACCAGCCGGTCGCGCCCGAACCCACGTCGACGGGATCCACCGACGGCATCGCCGCGTTCCCCGGCGACGCCGACGCGACCATTCTTCCCGTAGCGCGCGGCACGGGCCCACAGTCTGTGCCGGCCAATCCCGACGTTACCTTCTTCGCCGACAGCGATGCGACGATGCTGCCGACCAATTCCGCCCGGCCGGCCCCAGCGGGCGAGGAGGATCAGACGCGGTTGGCACCGCGGCCGGGCCGGCCTCCGGCCTCGCGCCCGCGCATGCCCTCGGGTTCCGGGCAGCGGCCACCGACCAGTGTCACTGGCGCATCCGGCTCGGATGGAGGCCCCCTTGCTGTCGGGCAGGCGTTTGGAACGCGATATCAGATCATCCGAGTGCTCGGCGTCGGGGGCATGGGCGCCGTGTACCAAGCCTTCGACGCGGAACTCGGCGTCGATGTCGCCGTCAAGGTCATCCGCCCGGAAATTGCCTCGGATCCGGAAGCCGCAGCAGAAATCGAGCGGCGGTTCAAGCGCGAACTGCTGCTGGCGCGGCAGGTGACGCACCCGAACATCATCCGCATTCACGATCTCGGCGACATCGACGGCATCAAGTACATCACGATGCCCTTCATCGACGGCTCTGATCTCTCCACCATCCTGGAGCGGGAGACGAAGCTGCCGGTGCCCCGCGCGCTGCGCATTGCCCGCGGCGCGATCGCCGGGCTCGTGTCGGCGCACCAGGCCGGCGTGGTCCACCGTGACCTGAAGCCGGCCAACATCATGATCGCCGATGCCGAGGACGTGCCGACCGTGATGGACTTCGGCATCGCCCGCTCGGCCGGCGGTTCGGGGCTGAGCAAGCCCCCGGCCGCGTTGGGCAATCTCCGTCTGTCAGGCTTGAGCCAGACCGCGGCCGCCGCCGCGAGTAGCACGATGGCGGGAGCAATCGTCGGCACCGTCGCGTACATGGCGCCCGAGCAGGCCCGCGGCGAGGCTGTCGACCAGCGCGCCGACATCTATGCGTTCGGCTTGATCATCTACGACATGCTCATCGGCGGGCGCCGCTCCGACCGCGCGGTGAGCGCAATTGCGGAGCTGCAGCAGCGCATGGTGGCGGCGCCGCCGACTCCGCGCAGCATCGACCCGTCGATCCCGGAGGCGGTGGACGCGATTATCGCCAAGTGCCTCGAGCCCGATCCGGAGAAGCGGTTCACGACCTCGCTGGCCTTGCAGAATGCACTGGAGCGGCTCGACGACAACGGCAAGCCGTTGCCGCTCGTGCGGCGGCTGACGCGCAAGACGATGATGATCGCCGCCGCGGCCGTGCTCGTGTTGGTCGCCGGCACGTTCTACCTCGCGCAACAATTGTCGGCGCCGGTGAAGACCCCGGACCCCGTGACGGTCATCATCGCTGACCTGCAAAACAACACCGGCGATTCATCCTTCGACCGGACGCTCGAGCCGATGCTGAGCCGCGCGCTGGAGGGCGCCGGCTTCATCAGCGCCCTGCCTCGCAACCGGATTCGAGCGGTCCTGAGCGTCCCGCCGCCTGAGAAGTTCGACCAAACGGCGGCGCGTGAACTCGCCGTCAAGCAGGGCCTGCCGATCGTCATCGCCGGTGCGATCGACCCGCGCGGCGCCGGCTACGAGATTGCAGTGACCGCGTTCGAGACGGTGACCGGCAATGTCATTCGGGCGGCCACCGCGCGGGCGGCCTCGAAGGAGGCGGTGCTCGATACCGTCTATAACATGATGGGGACGATCCGCAAGGCACTCGGCGATCCGTCCAGTTCGTCACAGCTCTTCGCCATGCGGAGCGTCTCCACCACCTCCCTCGAGGTTGTCAGCCATTACGCTGCCGCCATTCAGGCGCTATCGAACGGCAAGATTGAGGCCGCGCGCGACAGCTACCTGAAGGCCATCAGCATCGACCCCAAGTTCGGGCTCGGCTACCAGGGCCTCGCGGTGGTCTCTCGCAATCTGGGGCGCCCCGACGACGCCGAAAAGTACATCAAGGAAGCGCTGAAGTATCTCGACAGCATGACCGAACGCGAGCGATTCGGCACGCGCGGCTACTATTACCGTGTGCTTGGCGACAATCAGCAGTGCGTGAAGGAATACGGCGATTTGCTCGCCGCGTACCCGGCCGACACGACGGCGCGTGCGAACCGCGCCAACTGCTTTTCGGCGCTGAAGCAGATGCGGGAAGCGATGGAGGAGTACCGGAAGTTGGTGGCGATGGCGCCGAACTCCACGGCTTACCGCACCAACCTGGCGCTGTCGTCGGCCGTGGCCGGAGACTTCGAGGGAGCGGAAGAAGCCGTTGCCGCTCTTCCGCAACCCGGTGAACCGGCGTTGCGGGCGCGGGCTTACAGCCAGCTCGGACGCGGCCTCGTGGCGGAGGCACAGGCCACCTACCAGAAGCTTTCGGGCATGAGCACGGCCGGTGCATCGCTGGCTTCACTGGGCCTGGGCGATCTCGCCATGTATCAGGGCCGATTCTCTGCGGCCGTCGGGATACTGGAAGCGGGCGCGGCGGCCGACGTGGCCAACAAGAATGCGCTACCCGCAGCCATCAAGCACCTCGCGGCCGCGCACGCGCACCTGATGGCGGGTCGCAAGGCTGCCGCCCGCGCCGCCGCCGACAAGGCGCTCGGGCATGCCTCGACCATGGCCGTGAAGTTTCTCGCCGCGCTGGTGTTCGTCGAGGTGGACGCCACCGAACAGGCGCAGGCCCTCGCCACCAGCCTCACCTCGGAGTTGCCCGCCTCGCCGCAGGCGCACGGCAAAATCATCCTGGGCGTGATCGCGCTGAAGAAGGGGGACGCCCGAGAGGCGATTCGCATCCTCGAGGACGCCAATGGCCAGCTCGACACCTGGCTCGGCCGTTTCCACTTGGGCCGCGCCTACCTCGAGGCAAAAGCGTTCCCGCAGGCCGACTCGCAGTTCGAACGCTGTATCGCTCGCCGCGGCGAGGCGCTCTCGCTGATGGATGAAGGTTCGACCTACGGCCACTTCCCCTCGGTGTACTACTTTCAGGGCCGTGTCCGCGAAGGCATGGGGACCACGGGGTTTGCCGAGGCGTATCGCGAATATTTGAAGATTCGCGGCGAGTCCGCCGAGGACCCGCGGGTCGCCGAAGTCCGGAAGCAAGTGGGCAGCCACTAGCCGGCCACTCCTACCGGTGTACCGAGTAGGTGACCTTCAGGACCAGCGATTGATTGGCCCGGCCGTCGAAGACGCCGTCGGTGTAGCGGGTCTCGTTGTAGACCAGATACACGTTGTCGATGGTCCGGAAGATGTAGTTGAGCCGCACCTGCGTGGCCGCCAACTGCCCGGCGCTGTTGTATTGCAGGTAGACGGACGTCAACAGGCTGGTTGAAAACGAGACGTTGGCGCGCAGGCCGAACAGGTGAGTGACGAACGCACCGGCCGACAGGGCGACGTCGTTGATCTGATAGCTCGGGTTGAGCGACAGCGTCTGGTTGGGCCTCAGTTCGCCGTTCACCGTGACGGTGGTCTTGTCGCCATCGTAGAACCCCCCCTTGCTCAAAGACAGGTTTGCACTCACCCTGCGGCCGTTGTACGACCGGATGCCTAGCGTCAGCGCCTGCCAGTCGTACGCGCCGGGTTTCACCGTCGTGCCTGGGCCGATTTGGAAGGGCCGGATGACACGCTCGTAGCTGTTGGACGGCACCAACGAAATGCTGTCGCCGCTCTGAAAGCCGGTGGAGAAGGTGAAACTGGTGTCGCGGCTGCGCAGCACGCGATCGACGTCGTGGTACCAGACGCTCGTCGGCGTCAGCTCGAACTGGCGGATGTTCCAGCGCCCGGGCCGCGGCTTGAGCGACCCGCGTACGCCAATCATCCGTTCTTTCGCCCGGACGTAACCGATGCCCGCGTTGAAGTTCGGGTCGACGTCCAGATAGTTGGCGCCGGCCTCGAAGAAGTCGTCGCGCCATTCGGCGCCGAGTTGCGTGGCCCACTGCGCTTTGGCCGGGACCGACGCCCCGGCCCTCCGGGCGTCGTCCGACCGCGCCGCCAGTCCCATGATGTTGAGGTTGTTGAAGAAGGTGAACCGCCCGTCGACGCCGAGCACGGTGTTGCGGACCCCGCCGCCCTGGCGGTTGGTGGCGATGGCGCCAATGTAGGAGCGGCCGAGGATTTCCTTGCGCACGCGTCCCACCGTAAAGTTTTCGCCCGGCTGGCGATCGGTGTCCGAGGTCTGCGCCGTGACCACCCCGACATCGAATCCGGCGGCCTTGCCGGTGAGCTTGCCACCGACGGGAATGGTGATCGGCGTGCCCTGGTTCGACAGGCCGATGTTGCGGCTGTAAAACAACTCGAGCGGCGGTGGCCCGAAGTGCAGCAGCCCGACACCCATGCGCAGCGAGTCGGCGCCTTCGATGAAGAACTGGCGCTTCTCCGGGAAGAACAGGCTGAAGCGCGTGAGGTTCACCTGCTGCGCGTCCACTTCGGTCTGCGCGAAGTCGGGGTTGACGGCCAGGTCGGCGGTCAGCGTCGAGGTCGCCTGCCACTTCAAGTCGTCAATGCCGAACTCGGTGATGCGGCGGGTGCCGGTGGGTGTCGCCACCGCATCGAGCGAGTCGGCCCCGCCCAGGAAGTACGGCCGCAGGCGCACGCGCTCGGCCTGCTTGATGTCGGCCAGCCCGCCCAGGTGGCCGGCCTGCGACACGTTCTGGAACGCGTAGTTCCGGCTCCACCCGGCCCAGTAGGCCGTTTCGTTGCGGCGCTTGATCACGCGCTCGAAGTTGAGGCCCCAGGTCTGCGCGGCCGCGCCGGTGAAGCGCAGGATCTTGAAGGGGATGGCCATTTCCACCGACCACCCGGTCTCGGTCAGTGTGGCGGCGGCGGTCCACTGCTCGTCCCAGTCGGCGTAGTAGAAGCGCGATTCGTTGCGGACCAGCGCATCGAAGCGCGTGCCCCGCGGGTTGACCCGGAACACGAACGCGTTGCGGTGGTCGTGATAGGTGTCGAGCAGCACCGAGAAGGTGTCGTCGCTGTCGAGGGTGTTGTCGCGCCGCAGTTCCGACGCGCGAATCTCGGCCGGCACGCGGTCGTCGAGCACGGCGCCGATGTAGAGGTGCGACTGGTCGTACGCAATCCGGACGGCGGTCGGCTCACTCGCATCACGGCCCTCTTCGGGCTCGCGCTGCTTGAAACCGGAAATGATCGCGGCCCGCTGCCAGATCGGGTCGTCGAGGCGGCCGTCCAGTTTCGGGGGCGCGGTGACTTTCAGGGCTTGAGCGGCCGGGGCTTCGGGCGTTTGCGCTGCCGCGAAGACCGAAGAGCCAATGACAAAGAGCGAAACTGCCGCAAACTGGCGACTACACACCCGGGCCGAAGCATAGCATGCTCCCGCCCGCGCCCTGGCCGCTCACAAACGCGTGGTTCGTGGTTCGCTATTTCGGTTCCGAGGACGGCGGGACAATGCCCTTGAGGCGCGCGATCGCCTGCTCGCAGAACGCGAACGAGTCGGCCAGGGCCTGTTGCAGGGCGGCCTTGCCGGTGACGCTCTTCTCGATGCCGGTCTGGCCGGTCGGCTTCATGCCGCTGGCGGCGCCGCACATGCCGTGAGCTGGCGTGTCATGATGGTAGTTCCTTGGGTGAACGGGTAAATCCTGACCGGCTGATTCTGCCACGGAACGCGCGGCAGTTGGCCGCGCGGATCGGTCGTCTGCTGGCCGTGTTCGTGACGAGCGTGGTAACGGCCGTCACCGGCGCCTGCGCGCCGGTGCGAACGAGCGAGACCGCGGCGGTGTCGCCCTCGTCCGGGCGGCCCGTGCTCTCGTTCCTGAGCGAGTTCACGCGGCCCGCCGGCCTCCCGTACCCGCAGCTGTCCGATAGCGGCAAGTTCGGCGGCCTCTCAGGCCTGGCGTTCGACCAGGCGAGCGGCGACTGGCTGGCCGTCGTTGACGATCGCGCCGGCGCGCGCGTCGCGTGGCTCGCGATCACCGCGGCCGGTGGCCGGCTTGCGGTGTCGCCGCGGCGGATTCAGGCCCTGGCGGCCGGCCCCGGCGTTGATCAACGCACCGTGACCCAGGCCGACCTCGAAGCCATCGTCGCGTTGCCTGACGGCACGTTCCTCATGAACGAGGAAGGGCACGTCACGACGGAGGGCGTGTGGCCGCCGGCGATTCTGCGCGCGACTCGCGACGGCGTGGTCACCGAGGTGATTGCGTACCCGCCCGAGTTCCAGGTCGGCACCGACGGCCAGGCGGGCATTCGCGACAACCAGGGTTTTGAAAGCCTCACCCGCACGCCCGGCGGCCGGGTGATTGCCGGACTCGAGCAGCCGCCGATCGATCGTCCGGCCACCTCGTTCGAGCGCGGTGGTGAGGGGCGGCTGATCGCGTTCGAGCCGAGTGGCGCCACCTTTCGCCCGGGGCGGCAGTGGCGCTACGAATTGGCGCCGACGCCACGGTCCGAGCGCTTTCCGACGGTGTGCAGCGATGGTGAAAACGGGTTGGTCGAGCTGCTGGCCATCACCGAGACCCGGCTGATTGCCCTCGAGCGCGCCTGCCTGATGACGGCCGACCGCTCGGCGGTGTTCAATCCCATCCAGCTGTTTACCGTCACTCTTTCGGGCGAGACCGCGACCAAGACGTTGCTGCTGGACCTGACCACGGTGATCCCCTCGCTGTCGCCGGCGCTGGCGCGGCTCGACAACTTCGAGGGACTCGCGTTTGGTCCTCCGGTCAACGGGGCGCGCACCCTGTTGCTGATCTCGGACGACAACTTCCGCAAGACGCAGGTCACGTCGTTCCTGTTGTTCGGGATGCGCTGAAAGGGGACCTGCTCCCCTTGTTCATTCCACGAACTTATACCCGACGCCCCGCACCGTGAGCAGGTGCTCCGGCTTGGTCGGGTCCGCTTCCAGGTAGCGTCGCAACCGCACGATGAAGTTGTCGATGGCGCGCGTGTCGGTGTCCTCGTGCAGGTCCCACACTTCCTCGAGAATCGCCTTGCGCGAGACCGCGCGGCCGGCGTTGCGCACCAGGTACTGCAGCAGGTCGCTCTCCATCTGCGTCAGCTGATACGCCTTGTCGCCGACTCGCAGCTCCAGCGCCTCGAGATCGAGCGTGCGCCCGGCAAAGGTCAGCTGCTCGTGCTCGTGCTGATCCTGCTGCAGCCACTGGCGGCGGCGCAGCAGCCCGTGCAACCGGGCGAGCAGGATCTGCAGTTCGAACGGCTTCGGCAGGTAATCGTCGGCGCCGGCCTCGAACCCCTGCAGCACGTCGGCCGGACGGCTGCGCGCGGTCAGCATCTGCACCGGCACGAAGTGCCCGGCCGTCCGCAGCTCTTTCACCACCGCGAAGCCGTTGCGGCCCGGCAGCATCACGTCGAGCACGACCGCGTCGTACAGGGCGCGATTGGCCAGCAGCCGCTCGAGCGCCGCCTGGCCGTCGCCGTCCACGTCCACCGTGTGGCCCTCGGCCTCGAGGTTGAAGCGGAGGCCGTCGGCCAGGTGCGCCTCGTCTTCGACGATGAGGATGAGGCTCATGTTTCTGGCCGGGAGTCGGGCGTGGGGAGTCGGGCGTCGGTGGGGACACTCTTCATGCGTGGCAGTTCGAGCGTGAAGGTCGCGCCCTTGCCCTCGCCCAGGCTCTCGGCGAACACGCGGCCGCCGTGGGCCTTGGCGATTGAGCGGACGATGTAGAGGCCGAGGCCGGTGCCCTTGATCGTGCGGCCGCGCGGCTGGAAGCGGTAGAAGCGGCTGAAGATGCGGCCGAGCTGCGCCTTTGGAATGCCGGCGCCGCTGTCCTTGACGCGCACCCACGCGGTGTCGGGCGTGGCGCCCACCGCCTGCACCACCACCCGCGGCGTCTCGCTCGAGTATTTCACGGCGTTGTCGAGCAGGTTGAGGATGGCCGTGCGCAGCTGGTCCACGTCTCCTTCGACCACGAGCAGCGTGTGGGCCTCGGAGCCGGCGAGGGTGATCGCGCTCGGCGGCAGGTGGTGGCGCATGCGCGCAGTGTCAACGCAGTCCTGTACCAGCCACACCAGGTCCACCGGCGCGCGATGATCGAGCTTGCGCTTCTGGCGCGCGTGGCCGGCGCGCAGCACCTGCTCCACGGTGTGCTGCAGCCGGTCGGCGTCCTGCAGCATGATCCGGTAGAACTCCTTGCGCTGCGCGTCGCCGACCTCCCGCGACTGCAGCGTCTCCAGGTACAGGCGGATCGACGCAATCGGGGTCTTCAACTCGTGGGTGACCGAGTTGAGGAAGCTGTCTTGTTGTTCGGTGATGCCCATTTCGCGGACCAGGAACACCGTGTAGACGATGAGGCCCGCGATGATCAGGCTGAAGGTGGCGACCCCGAGGACGAGCGGCGCCAGGCGCCGCCCGTTCACGAGAATCCAGCCGATGTTGAGCGTGACCGCCGCGGCGACCAGCACGACGCAGAGGACGACGAAGACGATCGATGCGGTCTGGCGCCTCGTCACGCAGTCATTCTAGGCCAACGCGGGGCGGGGCCCCGCGGGCGGTTTGGCCAACGGGCGACCGCGGTCGCGCGGGCGTGCGCTACGCGGCTTCGACTTCGAGCTCCTGGCGGACCTTGGCGACCTTGACGTCCCAGGCCAAACCCACCGCCTGCATGGCGCGGATCGCAATCCAGTTCATGTCGAACTCGTACCACGCCAGGCCGTGGCGCGCCGACACCGGGTGCGCGTGGTGGTTGTTGTGCCAGCCCTCGCCGAACGAGAGCAGCGCCACCCACCAGCTGTTGCGCGAGTCATCCTTGGTCTGGAAGCGGCGCGAGCCCCACATGTGCGTCGCCGAGTTCACGAGCCAGGTCGCGTGCAGCAGGAACGTGGTGCGGAAGAACGTGCCCCAGAGGACATACGGAATGCCGCCGAAGGCGAGCAGGGCGAGGCCGACCACCACCTGCGTGACCCAGTGCCACTTGCTCATGAACACGTGGAACGGGTCCTTGCACAGGTCCGGCGCGTAGCGGCGCAGCACGTCGGTGTCGTGGTGCATGCCCTTGCCCATCATGATCCAGCCCATGTGCGCCCAGAACGCGCCTTCTTTGGGCGTATGGGGATCGCCGTCGTGGTCCGAATGCTGGTGGTGAATGCGGTGCGTGGCGACCCAGAAAATCGGCCCGCCCTCGAGCGCCAGCGTGGCGCAGGTGGTGAGGAAGTACTCCATCCACTTGGGCGTCTTGTAGCCGCGGTGCGTCAGCAGGCGGTGATACGCCATGCCGATGCCGAGTGAGCCGGACACCCACCACAGGAAGACCGCCATCAGGATGGCCCCGAGGTCGATGTACCAGAACGCCGCGACGGCGCCGATGTGGAACGCCACCATCGCAATGAAGGTGATCCGGTTAATGCCGTGAGCCGCCTTGCGGCCATAAATCTCAGTCACAGGAACCATGCACGGGACAGTAGCAGGCCGGCGACGGCAACACTGTAATACTTGTGTCAGGACTGCAAGTGTCTATTTCATAATGACTTAATGATGCTATTTATAACAATATATGAGCATGACATCCCTTGAGCGGGAACTCAAGCGCGGCAGCGCCGAACTGCTGATCCTCGCGCTGCTCGAAGAGCAGGAGCGGCACGGCTATCAGATCGCCCAGCTGATCGCCGAACGCAGCGGCGGCGCCATCACCTTTCACGCCACCTCGCTCTATCCGACGCTCTATCGCCTCGAGGACAAGGGATTGATCGAAGGGCGCTGGGTGGAAAAGGTCCCCCTTCGCCGTGGCTCCGGGGGACAAGCCGGCACGCGCCGGCGCCGCTACTACCGGCTCACGCCCGGCGGCCGCGGTGTACTGGCGAAGCAGCGATCGATCTGGGAAGCGTTTTCAGCCGCGCTGACGCGCGTGGCGGGAGTCCGCGACGGGGTCTGACCTCTCGGCACGACCCACTCGGGGTCAGACCCTACTTCAGGACGAACCTGCGCCAGGTTTCGACGATGGCCCGATCCGGCCCACCGAGCGCCTGGTGGCGCGCGACGTAATTGCGGAAGCGGGCGAGGTTGTTGTCGCTCAGCCCCTTGTCTTGCCCATGCATGCGGTACAGCACCTGGATGGCGATGAACAGCAGCGGCTGGTCGTCGTTCCTGGTGTTGTCGAGCAGGTCGAGCAACTTCGGTAGCGCGCCGCTGTAGTCGCCGAGCATGGCCAGCGCCGTGGCCTCGCGGCGCATGCGGTCGGTGTCGCGGGCCCACGCGGATGGAGCTTCTTCAATCAGATCGAGGGCCTGCCGGCCGTCGCCCATCCGCAGCAACGCATCGACCAGCGCCGGGTACACCGCCCCCGGGTTCTCGCTAAGCAGCGCCATCTGCCATGCTCCCACGGCTTCGCGATCGCGGCCGAGCGCGGCGTGCGTCGCGCCCAGGTAGAACGCGGCGCCGAGGAAGCCGGAGGCGCCCTTCAGCGTTTGCTGGAAGTACGCCGCCGCCTGCGGCACCTGTCCCTGGTTGAGCGCGTCCAGGCCGCGCACGAACGCCAGGTTCAACTCATCGTCCGGCGTGGCGCCCGGGGTGTCGGGCGGCGTGAACTGGCCGGTGCGCGCGCGTTCGAGCACCGCCTCGACTTCGGGTGACGGGGGATGCAGCGAGGCGAGGCCGTCGAGGAACGGCGTCACCACGTTGGGCATGAGCACGGTGTCGCGGACAAAGCGCGGCACCGGCGCGAAGATCTTCACTTCGGCGAGGGGCGCCGGCGGCGCGTCGGGGTCGAGCGGCACCCGCGCATCAATCGACACCTCGGGGGCGGCGGCGGCGACCGGCGCCAGCAGGAACGGCCGCGATAGGCGCAGTTCAGGCTGGCCGGGCGCCTTGAGAATGGCGCGGGCGATGTACTCGCCCGGTGGCAGCACGCCCAGCCGCAGCGTGGCGGCAAACGCGCGCAGGTGGTTCGACCGCATGGCCTGGCGCGCCTCGACGCTCACGAGCGCGGCGCCGTCCACGGCATCGGCGATCTCAATGGTCGCCCGCGAGCGGCCCAGCAGGCTGGTGTCGGTGCCGCTCATCTCGACCATCGCCGTCAGCGTTTCGGTATCGATCAGGCCCGAGGGCCTCGGCCGCGGCAGGTCGCCGCCGTTTGGCGGCTGCGGCACCAGCATCAGGTCCGACGCGTTCAGCCCGCCGCCCATGCGCGAGAGCCGGGCGTTGATGGTGTGGTGCACGCTGCCGGCGCGGCCGGTCTCGTCGATCGCCGCGACGCGCAGGGTGTATTGACCAGGATCGAGCAGGAGCGAGGTCAGGATCAGCCGGGGCGAGGCGCCGCGCGCGCTGGCCGGCGCCAGCGTGGTCATGCCGGCGCGATTGAAGATGGCCTTGTCGTTCTGGTCGAGCACGACTACGCCGATCGGCAATTCCTTCTCGGTGGTGGCCGGGTCGCCCAGCTCGGCGCTGATCACGACGCGCACCTTGGCGCTGGCCGCGTCGATGCTGGTGTAGCTGGCCACCCGCATCGGCAACGCGCGACTGGGCATGGGCTGCCGCAGCCCGTCGGCCACCTGCTCGAGCGGTGTCATCGCCGCGACCGCCTCGGCCCTCGTCGCCTCGGTCTCGCGCAGCACGAAGGTGGGCCGCGCCCGCACCGTGAGGCCGCGCGGCTTGACCTGCACGCGGATGCGATGTTCCTTGCCGCGGCGATCGGTCTCGGTCGGCTCGAAGCCGAGCAGGTAGTAGCCCGACAACTCGCGCCCGAGGCGCTCGAAGGCGCCGGTGGCGCCGGCATTCACCGTCGCCAGCGTGCCGCGCGTTTGTGCCGCCAGCTGCTCCAATCCCTCCGCCAGCAACCCATCGTCGAAAAACCGCGACACCCCTGGCGCGGACGAGTCGTCCACGTCGAAGTACGACTGGCCGGGCCGGACGATGTGGAGGGTGGCGCGGGCCTCGGCGGCGAGGCGGCCGATCTCGCGCATGCTGTTGCGGTCGCGGGCGACGAACAGGCCCTCGGAGATCATCACGATGTTGATCGGCGTCTTCAGCTGGGCGAGGCCCTTGAGCAGGCCTTCGAGCGCCGAGAGGGTCATGCGCGTGCGCGAGCTGGTCTCGATCAGCATGCTGCGCGCGTCGGCTTCGACGGTGCTGGCGCAGGCCTCGAGGCCGCCGCCGGTTTCGCCCTGGCATTCGCGGTCGATCGCCTGCTGCCAGGTCGAGGTGTCGTTGTTGTCGAGCGCCCAGGCTTCGCTGATGTTCACCTTGGTCAGGCCGACGCGGTTGCCGACACTGCCGTTGACGCGGAGCAGGGCGTCGGTCACGCGTTTGCGGTCGGTGGTGAACTCGACGTTGCCGACGCCGAGCGGCAGCCGCGCCAGGCCGACCAGGTCGCCGGGCGCGAGCCGTTCGAACAGCGACTGCGCCGTGCGCAGCACCGACCGCGACGAGGCGACTCGCAGGTTGCCTTCGTCAACCGCGAACAGCAGCAGGCGGCCGGTCGTGGCGGTGTCGTTCGAGCTGAAGCCGGTCTCGCGCGGCGTCGCGGGCGAGGTATTGGCGGGTTCAGTCGAGATGAACTGCACCGACTGAATCGGCCGCGGCTGGCCGTTGACCTGCAGCTCGAAGTCGGCGGCCGTGAGCGTCGGCACCGGCCTGGCATCGCGATCGACGACGTTGACGTCGACGAGCACGATCTCGGTCCCGGTCTCGAACACCGGACGCGGCGTGCGCGGCGCCGGCGGCTGCTGCGCGCCAAGCGTCAGCGCGCCCATCACGCCGGCCAGCACCACGGCGGAAAGCATGCGCGTGGCGGTCATTCTAGGATCCGGGCGCGCGATAGCCCTGGCGCGCGCGCACTTCGTAACCGGTGCCTGGCACCTCGATCTTGACCTCGCGCCAGGCGCCGTCCCGCCTGGGGTTGGTCGATTCGTAACCGAGCATGTACTGGTTGGACAGTTCCTCCAGGATCTCGGTGAATGGCTGGTCGAGTTGATCGCTGCGATCCACGAACAGCGCGCGGCCCCCGCTCAGGTTGACCATGCGCTCGATGCCGGACTTGAGCTGCGCTTCCCTGACGCCGCGGCCGAGCGCCACCATGAACAGCGTGGCGTCGTTGGCGCGGACCGCCTTCTCGACCGCGTTGATGGTGGCGTGGCTCGATCGGTCGTCACCGTCGCTGAAGACCACCAGCACGCGCCGGCCGGCCGCGCGCGACAGCTGCTGCACGCCTCGCACGATCACGTCGTAGAGCGCGGTGCCGCCCCAGGGCGCCAGCCGATCGACGGCCCGCGTGCGCTGTGCCACGCTGGTTTCGCGGCGGGTGAGCGTGAACATGTTGTCGTTGAAGGCGACCAGCGTCACCTGGTCTGTTGGCCCAAGCGCGCCCAGGAATTTCTTGACCGCGTTTTTCAGCTGCGGCATGGCCGGCGTCATGCTCTCGCTGACGTCGATCGCGACCACGATCTCGAGCGCCGATCCCTCCGCCGAGAAGTGCCCCAGCACCTGGGGCCGGCCGTCCTCGAGCAGCCGGAACGCCGTCGGCGGCAGGCCCGAGACGAAGCGGTTGTTGTCGGTCACGACGGCGGTGACCTGCACCACTTCGACATTCACCTTCTCGACCTGCTCGAGCCCCTTGGTGCGCGCGCTGGCGATCATGCGGCCGCCGCCAATCAGGTTGGCAACGACGCGGAAGACGTGGGGGCGGATTTCGTCGCCGGCATCCCACATGCACTCGGCGGCAATGGGATCGAGCACGTTGCACACCTGCTTGCCGTCGGCGAAGAACAGGAGCTGCGCGACGCGAGTGGCCAGCATCTTCGGGCGGATCTCGGCCTTGAGCAAGGTCGGGCCGCTCACGTAGAAGTCGGGCTCCGGCGACACGATGTGGAGCTCGAGCCCTGGCGGCGGCGCCGGCGGTTCCTGGGCGGAGGCGACCAACGAGAGCGCCGTGAGCAAGACAATCACTCGGACCATAGCAAGACAACCCGGTCATTCCTGCGAAGGGGTCAGACCCCTCCGCACGCACACCACCCGCGCAGGGGTCAGACCCCTCCGCACCACTGAGTCGGGGTCAGACCCTATTGCGATCGCAGCGGGCCGTTGCCGGCCAGCGCCGCCACGTAATCTTCTACCCGTGACGGCGAAAGCGCCAGCGCTTGTCGCGCCATCGCCGGCCAGTCGTCGGGGAAGCGCGCCGAGACGTCGTGCCAGTAGTCCTGGGCGGCCAACGTCAGCAGTGATGGCACCAGTCGTCCCGGCAATGTCAGACGCGCGGTCTCCAGGATCAGCCGGAGGACCAGGTCCGGGGACTGCGTACCCATCACGCCGCCTTCGGGCCGGCCGCCGAAGTCCTCCCATTCCGCCGCCCTCGGCATGGCGGTCACGAGGCGCCCGGTCAGTCCCTCCGAATACACGCCCCAGCGGTCCAGTTCCGCCTGGCTCAGCTCGGGCTTGCCCAGCCACAGCAGGTCGCGCAGGGCGAACTGCGCGGGAATGGACTCGGGCGATCGGCTGGCGAGCCATGCCAGCGTCTCGCGAATGCCCGCCGACAAATGCGCCTCGGCCGCCAGGGCCAAGAGCTCGGTGATGGCCAGATTTGTGGAGGCCACCCCTGCTTGGGGTTGCCTGGTGGCCGCCGCAGCCGCCACGCGGCGGCGACCGCGCTCGAGCGCCTCGACACTGCGATCGCGACCGGCATCCGTCAACTCGCCGGGGTTCATGGCCGAGATGGTGCGAGCGATGCTGAGCTGGTCGTTCAGGTTGATGGTCGGCTCGACCGGCATGTCGTTGTCGGAGAGACGACGCAGCGCCAGCCGCGCCAGGCTGATGTCGAGGCCGAGCAGCGAGCCTTGCACGCGCCAGGGCTGGCCGTCGCCGACCTGTTCCCGCGGCAGCGCCCACGCCCGGCCGGCGTGCCGGGTCGCCGCCGGCGCGTCCAAGCCGAAGTCGTGGCGCGTGATGATGTCGGCGCCAAGCAGCGCCGGACCGTCGGGGTCGCCGAGCGCCGGGGCATAGACCAGGGCGATCAGCGCCTCGGCCAATTCGTCGGGCCGCCCCGATGCGAGGGCCGCGTCGAGACCGGGGGACTCGAGCTGTTCGCGCACGGCCCTGATGCGCTGATGCTCGGCGCCGGCGATGTCGAGCCGGTACTGCAGGCCTTCCCACGCGATCGCCGGCACCGCACTTTCGGCGCCGGGCCCGGCCAGCGCCTGCAGAATCTTTGACTCGTACGCGGTCTTCCCGGTCCAGCGATCGGGCCGGACAAGCGGTGGGATCCTGTCGATGAATACGGTCGTGAGCCACCCCGCGATGGCCGGTGCCGGCGGCTGGTCGCGGTCGACGGCATCGGCGAACGACAACAGCAGCTGCTCGGCGGCGGCGGCGCTCAAGGCACGCGAGACGCGCGCCCGCTCGACGAGGGCCACCGCGCCCTGGAACGCCACCAGGTTCTGGCGCCGTTCGCGGCGGGGACGTTGGTCGAGCCGCTGCGCGGCTTCGATCGCGCGGGTGTAGGTGCGCGGCGCCCGAACGCCGATGCGGTCGAGCGTGACCAGCAGCGCGTGAAAGCGCCGGTAGTTACTGAGCGCCATCAGCACGTCCGTGGCCTCGGCCTCGGCGGCCGCGCCAAAGACCGTTTGCGCGAAGCGCACCGTCTCGAAGCGCTCGCGGCGCTCGCGCGGCGGCGTTGACGCGATCTGCGCGGCCAGCCACGTCAGCGTGACGGGCGAGGCCGGCGTGCGGCGCACGGCCGTGGCCTCGCGGCGCGTCAGGCCGGTGCGGTCGAATACCGTTTCCCACAGCCACTGCGCGTTCGGCGCCGCGACCTGGCCATTCGCGACGTCGATCTGGGTCGTGACCATCCACGCGTCGGCGACGCTGCGCAAGAACGGGTGTTCTTCGATCTTCCAGTTCTGATCGCCGGCGCGGAAGGCCTGGAGCATGGCCCGGGCCTGTTCGATTTGCGCCTCGACCGGACCGGGCCCGAGCACGGCGGCAAGGCGGTCGGGGCTCATCAAGGCGGCGGCGCCGTACAGCCAGGCCAGGCGGCCCGCGTCGCGCACCAGCAGCGCGCGGATGAACTCGGCCGGCCGCGCCACCTTCTCGCCGGCCAGCGCCTCCCAAATTGGCACCGCGGCCGCGCCGCCCGGCACCGCGATGCGGCCCTGCTCGATCCGCAGGCCCCGGGCCGCGGTCGTGTACGCGCCGGGCGCCGTCCGCACCAGCCAGCGAAGCAGCCCGCGGTCGTCATTGAGCCACTCGCGCAGCGAGGGGTGGGCGGCCAGGGTGGCTGCGCAGACGAGCAGAACGGGACGGTTCGCGAGCAGGGCGGGAAACAAGTCTGCCCGCCCGTGCAGATTCAGGACATCGCGCCAATGGTCGGCGGAAAGAGGTGCGGCGATGGTGATGGGGGTGGATCCAGGAGGGGGCTCGGGCGGCGGCGCGCCCGGCGGACCGAGCACCGGCGTCAACAGGCGCGCGACGGTCCCGCGGTCGATGGCCTGGCCATGCAGTGCGCGCGCGAGGATCGCGAGCGCCACCCCCCGTTCTTCCGGTTCGAGGCCAAGCGCCGTGTAGGTCGCGGTGCCGCCGGTGACGGGCAGGTCAAAAAAACCTGGGATGGGCGTCGTGGGGCCTGGGACGATCGGGGCGGGGCCGCGGCCGCTTTGGGGCGGCAAAACGCCGACCAGCACGAGCGCCAGGACGAGGAGCCGACTCAAGCCACACTTATACAGCAACCCCGACGCGCTCCCATCCGTCAAAGACCCCATGAGCCTCGACGACCTCCGCCAGGACCTTCGTCATTCGGCTCGCAGCCTGCTGCGCGCCCCGGCCTTTACCGTCATCACGATCCTGACGCTGGCCCTCGGCATTGGCGCCAACACCGCCATTTTTTCGATCGTCAACGGCGTGCTCCTGCGTCCGCTGGGCTATCCCCAGCCCGAGCAGTTGATGTACCTCACCACGCAGTTTCCGGCGTTCGGCTTCCTGCAGTTCTGGGTGTCGCCGCCCGAGTATTTCGAGTTCCGCGAAATCAACCAGTCGTTTTCGTCGGTCGGTGCATTCACGACCGGTGAAGTCAACCTGACGGCGGGCGACCGGCCGTTGCGGGTCCGGTCGGCGTCGGTCGACGACCAACTCATGGCGGTGCTGCTGCTGTCGCACGGCCTGTGGCAGTCGGCGTTTGGCGAACGGCCCATGATCGGCGAGCTGATTGAGGTCAATGGCATGCGCCGCGAGGTGATCGGCATCATGCCGCCAGGCGCCGACGTCATGGACAACCGCACCGAGATCTGAATGCCGCTCGGGCTCAATCCCGGCAACCGCCAGAATCGCGGCAATCATTTCCTCTACTTGATCGGCCGGCTCAAGAACGGCGTGACGCCGCAGGCGGCCCAGAGCGAGCTCGAGGGCTTGATCCAGAACTGGGGCGAGCGCGTCGGCGTGAAGAACCACGTGTTTGCGCCGCTGCCGAAGACCGCGGAGGAGCGCAAGACCAACTTCGGCCACATCCTGCAGATGAAGCCGGTGCAGGACGAAGTGATCGGCAGCGCCAGCCGTTCGATCTGGATGCTGCAGGCCGCCGTCGGTTTCGTGCTGCTGATTGCCTGCGCCAACCTCGCCAACCTCCTGCTCGCGCGCGCCGAGACGCGCCATCGCGAGCTTGCGGTCCGCACGGCGCTTGGTGCCGGCCGCGGCCGGTTGCTGCGGCAGTTCATGACCGAGGGGGTGCTGCTGTCGGTTGCCGGCGGCGCGCTGGGCCTGCTCTTCGCGCAAGCCGGCGTGGCCGCCTTGCTGCGCGCCTACCCGAACAGCCTGCCGCGCACGAGCGAAGTGACGGTCGATCCGCTGGTGTTGCTCTTCACCTGTGGCGTGTCGATGGCCACCGGCATCATCTTTGGCTTCGCGCCGATCATGCACACGCGGGTGCAGGGCCTGGTCACCGCGCTCAAGGAGGGCGGCGCCATGGGCGCCACCGGCGCGGCCCGCCATCACGTTCGCCGCGGCCTGCCCGGCGTGCAGACCGCCAGCGCCATGTCGGGGCTGCCGCCGAACCGCCCGCTCAACGCCAACGACACCGACATCGACAACTACACCGCGCCACCCGAAGGGCCGTTCGAGAACATTGACTACTACCAGCAGGTGATGACCAACTACTTCGAGACCCTGGGCATTCCCATTGTCCAGGGCCGCGGCTTCGCGCCGAGCGACGCTGCCTCGCCCGGCCTGGTCGCGGTCGTCAACGAAACGCTCGTGAACACCTTCTGGAAAGACCAGAATCCGATCGGCCAGCGCCTGCGCCCGAGTTCGCCGCTCGGCGACCAGGCGCCGTGGTTCACGGTGATCGGTGTGGCCAGGGACGTGAAGCAGGGCGGTGTCGATCAGAAGACCGGCCACGAGTTCTACGCGCTGGTTGACCAGGCGGTCACCGCCGGCCCGCCGTTCAATTTCGTGCCGGGCACGATGAACATGGTGCTGCGGACGACGCTGCCCGTCGCGTCGCTGTCGCAAAGCATCGAGGGCGTCATTCGCGAGGCCGACCGCACGGTGCCGGTCGTGCGGCTCCAGGAAATGAACGAGGTGTTCGACGACGCCATCCGGCGGCCGCGGCTGCTCGCGCAGCTGCTCGGGGCCTTCGCCGGGCTGGCGCTGCTGCTGGCGGCGATCGGCACCTACGGCGTGCTGTCCTACATGGTGGCGGAACGCCGCCGCGAGATCGGCATCCGCATGGCGCTTGGCGCCGATCAATCGAGCGTGATGGGGCAGGTGCTGAAGCAAGGCCTGACCCTCACCACAATTGGCATCGTCGCCGGGCTGGCCGGAGCATTCGCGCTGAATCGCCTGATCGCGTCGCTGCTGTTCGGCGTGCAGCCCACCGATCCGACGACGATGGTGGCGGTGATTGCGACGATCACGCTCGTAGCGGCCGTGGCGTGCTGGATCCCGGCGTGGCGCGCGTCTCGGGTGGACCCGAACGTGGTACTTCGGGACGATTAACAGGAAGGTCACGAAGGTCCCGGCCGCAGTATCATGTGCGCCAGATGGATCGACGATCTCTGCTGAAGTTCGGTGGCCTGGCCGCCGTCGGATTCGCCACCCAGGCGTGCGCCCCGCGCGCGGCCGCCAAGCCGCCAGTTACCGCGCCGCCGAGGCCGCCAGTTCGCCTGCCGCTCGTGAACGTGGCCTGGGACCGCGTGATCCGCACGACTATCGGGCTGCGCCCGTTCCGGCCGTCGGGGTTTGTCCTCAAGGCCGCCGCGCTCGACGGCAAGACCATCATCCACAACTTCGGCCACGGCGGCTCGGGCATGTCGCTGTCCTGGGGCACCGCGTCGATGGCCACCGACCTGGCGATGGCGCACAGCGAGCGGACCGCCGCGGTCATGGGCTCGGGGGTCGTCGGCCTCACGACCGCCCGCGAACTGCAGCGTCACGGCTTTGCGGTGACGATCTACGCGGCGACGGTGCCGCCGGACACGACCTCGAACATGTCGCTGGCCGGCTGGACGCCGACCTCGGGGCTGGTGGACTTCAAGAGCCGCTCCGCCGAGTGGGACGAGCAGTTCCGGACGGCCGTGCGCATTGCGTATCGACGCCTGCAACTCCTGACCGGCCCGAAGTACGGCATCACCTGGATCATGAACTACGCGCCGACCGACAACGAGATGGCGGCGCGTGGCGGCAACGTGCTGATGCCCGACGACATCCCCAACCCGCGGGTGCTGTTGCAGCCCGGTGAGCACCCGTTTCCCACCAAGTATGCGATCGAGCGCCCCGAGATGCGGATCGAGCCTTCCATTTATCTCGACGCGCTGATGAACGACTTCCTGCTCTGGGGCGGCAAGGTCGTGATCCGCAAGTTCGAGACGCCGCGCGACGTCACCACCCTGCGCGAGAACCTGATCATCAATTGCACGGGACTGGGCGCGAAGGCGCTGTTCAACGATCCCGAGCTCACGCCGCTCAAAGGGCAGCTGACCGTGCTGGTGCCGCAGCCGGAAGTCACCTATGCCACGAGTGGCGGCGGCCGGGTGACCGCGACGCCCGAGGCCGGGTTCATCCACATGATGCCGCGCTCGGACGGGATTATCCTGGGCGGCACCTCGCTCCGGGACGACTGGACGCTGACCGTGGACGAGAAAGAGCGGCAGCGGGTCGTCGAGGCCCACATCTACCTGTTCAACTCGATGAGGGGTTCGGCGCGGACGTAAGGTGGGCGGCGGCGAACGCCCACTGATCGGCCTTCTCTTCAATCAGCTTGTCGGTGGGCCGGTAGCCGTGTGAGCCCTGGGTCTCGACGCGGATCAGTGCCGGCCGGTCGCATCCCTGCGCCGCCTGCAGCGCTGCCGTGAACTTGAACGAGTGGCTGGGCACGACCCGGTCGTCGTGATCGGCGGTCGTCACCAGGGTCGCCGGGTAGCAGACGCCGGCCCTCAGGTTGTGCAGCGGCGAGTACTTGATCAGAAATGGGAACTGCGTCGGATCCGAGGCGGAGCCATACTCGGTGGCCCACAGGCGTCCGCCGGTGAAACGGTCGTAACGCAGCATGTCCATGACGCCGACGGCGGGCATGGCCACCGCGAACAGATCGGGACGCTGTTCCATCACCGCGCCCACCAGCAGGCCGCCGTTCGAGCCCCCCATCATTCCCAGTCGTGACGGGCTGGTATAGCGTTCGCGGACCAACTGTTCCGCGACGGCAATGAAGTCGTCGAACACGTTCTGCTTTTTGTCAAGCGACCCGGCCAGGTGCCACGACTCGCCGTACTCGGCGCCGCCGCGCAGGTTGACCGAGACGAAAATGCCGCCCAGCTCGAGCCACGCCGGGACGTCGGGCCGATAGCCCGGCAGGACGCTGATCGAGAACCCGCCGTAGCCGTACATCATGGCGGGGTGCGACCCGTCCAGGACGAGGTCCTTGCGCGCGGTGAGAAAGAACGGCACGCGCGTGCCGTCTTTCGACGAGGCAAACAGCGCGCGGGTCTCGTAGCGCGAGGCATCAATCGGCGACACCGGCGGCTCAAACGCGCGCAGCAGCTGCGTGTCTGAATCGTAGTGATAGATGGTACCCGGCATCAGCGGGGAGCTGAAGCTCGCCCACACGTCCGGGGCGCCGGCGCGGCCGCTGAGCGCCGCGACCGTTCCGACAGCGGGCAGGGCGAGGTCGCCTTCCGGCCGGCCATCCAGGCCGAACACGCGCACGCGGCTCTGCACGTGCTCGAGGTAATGCACAATCACCCGGCCGCCCGCGATGACGGCGTCTTCGATCGCCTGGTCCTGTTCCGGAACCACGACCTTCCAGGCGGCGGGGGCGGGGTCTTCCAGGTCGATGGCGATCACGCGCCGGTTGGGCGCGTCCTTGTCGGTGCGGAGGTAGACGCGTGAGCCGTCGGCGCCGATCGGCGAGTACTCGGCGTCGAGGGTCTCGACCACCGGGACAATCGGACCGGCCAGGCGCGGCCGATCGCCGAGCGCCAGGTAATGCAGCTGGTTGTTGTGGTCGGCGCCGCGCCAGGTGCGAATCAGCAGGTACCGCCCGTTCTCGGTCACGGTCCCGTTCACGATCCAGGAGGGATGGTCCAGCCGCCGATAGATCACCTCATCGTCCGCCTGCGGCGTGCCGAGGCGGTGATAGTAGATGGCCTGGCCCGAGAGCGCGGCTTCGAGCACCTTGTGTGACGGCGGCTCCGGGTAGCGGGAGTAGAAGAAGCCGCGCGAGTCGCGGGTCCACGACAGGTCCGAGAACCGGACCCAGTGCACTTCGTCCTCCCGGTCGCGGCCGGTGGCCAGGTCGCGGACGCGAATCGTCTCCCAATCCGCCCCGCCCCTGGCGCAGGCATACGCCAGCAAGGTCGCGTCCGGCGAGGGCGCGTAGTGCGCGAGCGACACCGAGCCGTCTGGGGACAGCACGTTGGGATCGAGCGCCAGGGTGGCCTTGCCGTCAGCGCCGCGGCGCAGGTAGACCGGCGCCTGCCGCTGCAGCCCGCTGTTGCGCGAGTAGAACAGCACGCCGTTCTCGAGAATCGGCACGCTGGTGCGCGAGTAGTTCCAGAGTTCGGTGAGCCGGCTGACGAGGGGCGCGCGCTGCGGCAGGCCGTCGAGGTGCGCGCGCGTGACCGCGTTCTGCGCGGCCACCCACTGCGCGACCTCGGGTGATTCGAGGTCTTCCATCCAGCGATACGGGTCGGCCACTACGGTGGCCCCGTACCGATCGACGTCGTCGCCCTTCCGGGAAGGCGGGTATTGCCTACTTGGCACGAGCCAGATCGATCACGGCATCCCACGTGAAGCGGACAAAGCGATAGAGCTCGCTCTCGAGAATGCGCTCCTGGTCGCTGTGCGCGCCGAAGCCCTTGGGGCCGTCCTCGCTGTCGAGCGCCGGGCCAATGCCGTAGCACTGCATGCCCTTCTGGCGCAGGAACGCCATGTCGGTGGCGCCGGTGCTCATGGTCGGCAGGGTGAGCGCCTGGTAGTGCTTGGTGATGTTGGCCTCAATCGCCGTGAAGGCGTCGGAATCGAGCTTGGCCGTGGGCGTCGGCGGCCGGGTGTCGCGCGCGCCGTAGCTGACCTCCACCTGCGGGTCGTTCACCACCTGCTTCACCAGCTCGAGGAACTTGGCCGGGTCTTCGTCGGGCGCCAGGCGGGTGTCGATGGTCGCCGTGCCTTCGGACGGGATCACGTTGGTCCGATAGCCGCCCGAAATCATCGTCGGCGACAGCGACGTGCGCAGCATCGACCAGTGACTGGGCTCGTTCTTGCGCAGGTAGGCGTCGGCCGGGCCCGAGATCTTGGGATCGGGACTGAGGACGTCGCGATAGCGCGCCGCCTCTTCAGGTGATGACACGGTGGCCAGCCGCTTGAAGTACGCGGCCGTGGTTTCGTTGATGCGCATCGGCGGCGTCCACGCCGCGATCGCGCCGACCGCCTCGCCCAGGTGGGCGAGGGCATTGGTTTCGAGCGGCACCGACCCGTGCCCGGCGACACCCTTGGCGGTGACCGTGATCGCCCGCGGAATCTTCTCGACCGTCTGCACCCTGGCGAACTTGACCGTGCCGCCGGTGCGCGTCACGCCGCCGCCTTCGGCATAGCAGAACTCGGCGTCGATCTCGGGCCAATGCTGGTTGGCCATGAACTGGATGCCGAGCCGCGACGAGCCCTCTTCGCCGGCCTCGATCAGCAGGATCACGTCGCGATCCAGCTTTACGTTCAGCCGCTTCAGCATCAGCATGGTCATCACGTTGGCGATGACGTTGTCCTTGTCGTCGACGGTGCCGCGGCCGTAGATGTAGCCGCCGTCGCGGACGGCGCCGAAGGGCGGATGGGTCCACTTCTTCGGGTCGACGTTCACGGTGTCGCTGTGCCCCATCAACAGCAGGGGCCGCTGCTTGCCACTGCCCTTGATCCGGGCCACCAGGTTGGGCCGGTGCGCTTCCATGGCGTAGGTCTGCACGGCAATGCCGTCGGCCTCGAGCACCTGCTTCAGGTACGCGACCACGTGATCCTCCTTGCCGGGAGGGTCGGACGAGTCCATCTTGAGGATGGCCTGGAAGTGGCGAAGGGTTTCTTCCTCGACCTTGGCCCAGTCGGGCGGCGCCGGCGTCTGGGCCAGCAGGGAGGTCGAGAACAGGGCGGTGATCAGGAGGGCTGCGCGCATCCGCGTAGCCTAACACGGCGGTCTCAGCCCGGGGGGGCGGCTACCGGACGACGCCGCGCCGGGCGCGGACCTTGTAGCTGGGGTTCGACACCTTCACCCGCACCGTGTGGAGCTTGCCGTCGCCGCGCGTGGTCGGCGCGTAGCCGATCATGTACTGGTGATTCAGTTCCTCGGCAATGCGTGCGGTGGCCGGACCGAGCTCGGTCGCGTTGCGAATGATTTCGGTGTAGCCGCCGCCCTGCGCGGTCAACTCGCCCAGCGTGTACTGGTTGATGCGCTGCGAGTTGCGGGCGTCGAGCGAGTCGATGCCAATGGCGTAGAGGAACACGTCGCTGCGCACCAGCTTGTACTTCAGCAGGGTCGGGGTCGCGTCGCTGGCGGTGTCGGCGCCGTCCGACACCAGCAGGATGGCCGCCCGCGGGTGCATCCGCGATTCGAACAGCGGCAACGACCCGTCGATCGCGTCGTACATGGCCGTGCCGCCCGACGGGATGATGCCGTCGAGGGTGGCGCGCATGCCGCCGCGCTCGGTCGTCCACGGCACCAGCATCTTCGCCTCGTGGTTGAAGCCCAGGAGCGCGGCTTCGTCGTCTGGCGCGAGCAACCTGTCGAGGAAGTTGGCGAGCGCCGCGCGCGCGTCGGCAATGCGCTGGCCGCGCATGCTGTCGCTGATGTCGAGGGTCAGCGACAGGCTGACCGGGACGCGCTCCTTGCTGAACTGCGTGATCCGCTGCGGGGCACTGTCTTCTTCAATGGTGAAGTCGGCCTGCGTGAGGTCTTTCACCAACCGGCCCTCGGCGTCGCGGACCGTGACGGCCGTGGTCACGAGCTCGGACGAGGCGCGGAAGCTATTGCCGCGCAGATCGACCGGGCGCTGAGTCGCCAGCGGCAGAAGCAGCAGTGCGCCGACGATCAGCTTACTCAGCATCTTTCAAGCCCTGTTCTCACTGCCAACTTCTTACTTCACGAAGTTGTAGAGCGCGCGGCGCGTGCGCACGAACAGTTCACCGTCGGCCGGCACGGGCGTCGCGAACACCTCGTCGTCGAGCGTGTTGACCTGCACCATTTCCCAGTCGCCCTTGGCGGTGACGATCGAGATGGTGCCGTCCTGGCTGGCGAGCCAGATCTTGCCGTCGGCGCCAATCGGCGAGGCGAAGTACTTGTCGATGGCGCCCTTCAAGCGGCCCTGCTTCAGCACGGTGCCGGTCTTCGGATCGAACGACAACAGGATGCCGCTGTCGTTCACCATGTAGAGCACGCCCTGGTAGAGCACCGTGGACGGGACCTGCGGCACCGGCCGCAGATACTTCCACTTCACCGCGCTGGCGGTCATGTCGCCCGAGCCGCCGAGCGTGATCGCCATCAGGCCGTTCTCGGCCGCCAGCATCGCACGGAACACGTCCCAGTCTTTCGCATCCAGCTTGCCGTCGCGGTTGCCGTCGAAGGCGTCAAAGCCCGCTTCGGGACGCAGCATCCGGTCCATGCGTTCGGTCGCGGCCGGGTTCGTGACTTCGTCGCGGCCGACGAACCCGTCACCGTTCTTGTCGAAGCGCGTGAGGCCGGTGGCGAAATCCACCGTGGGAATCTGCGTGCCGGCCTGGTTCTGGCCGAAGCCCCAGCCGTTGACGTAGAGCGTGTCGCCGTCGATGCTGGCCACCGACTTCATCTCGCAGGCCAGGCCTCGCACCCACCACAACTGTGTGCCGTCGGCGATCGAGTAGGCGGTCAGCTGAAACGACTCGGGAATCAGGATCTGGGCGGGGCCGGTCTTCGGGCGCCAGATGGTCGGCGTCGAATAGCCCGAGATCACGTGTGGCCGCGACACCTTCCAGCGCTGCTTGCCGGTCTTCGCATCGACCGCGAGCAAGTACGGATCGGTGTCCTGATCGACCGGCAGGATGAGCAGGCCGTCTTCGAGAATCGGCGACGCGCCGAAGCCGTAATACATGTTGAACGGCCCGAGCGGCAGGCGCCAGCGCTCCTGGCCATCGGCGGTGTAGCTGATCAGGCCGAAGTCCTGGAAGAAGAAATAGACGTTGGTGCCGTCGGTGACCGGGCTCGGTGATGCCGGCCCGTTCACGTTCTCGCGGCGGCCCGGCTGCAGGCGGGGAATCTCGTGCTGCCACAGCTGCCTGCCGGTCTTGCGATCGAGCGCGAGCACGAACAGCTGGTAGGCGTCCTTCTCGGCCGAGTGGCCGGTCAGGAAGATGTGCGTGTCGGTCAGCACCGGCGACGAGTGGCCGTTCGGCAGCGGTGCCTTCCACCTGACGTTCTTCTCCGGCCCGAACTCGACCGGCACATTGGTGGCGTCCGAGACGCCCAGTCCGTTCGGCCCGCGGAAACGCGTCCAATTGTCCGACGCGTTCAGCGAGACGCCGAGGGCAACCGTCACACCAACCATCACCAACGCGCGCAGCTTCAGCATGGCGTCATCTTAGCCCTACCAGGGCGCCGGCTTGTAGTCCTTCAGGAACTGGCCCCACACGTGCGTGCCGGTGTTGAAGCCGGTGATGATCGGCGCGACGATGCGGGCGCCGCCGTCGACGATGTCGAGGGGGGGATGGAAACGGTGTTCGGCGATCTTACGCGTCGCGATCTCGACCGGATCCTCGTCGGTGACCCAGCCGGTATCGACGCTGTTCATGTGGATGCCGTTGTTGAAGTAATCGGTGGCGGCCGTGCGCGTCATCATGTTGAGCGCCGCCTTCGCCATGTTGGTGTGCGGGTGCCGCGTCGTCTTGAAGGCCCGGTAGAACTGGCCTTCGACCGCTGAGACGTTCACGATGTGCTTGGCGCGTTCGGGCGTGCGCAGCAGCAGCGGCTTGAGCCGCGCGTTGAACAGGAACGGCGCCACCTGGTTGACGAACTGCACCTCGAGCATCTCGACCGTCGGGACGTCGGCCAGCAGCATGCGCCACGAGTTCCGGTCGCGCAGGTCCACCTGCTGCAGGTCCTGGTCGTACTGGCCGTCGGGGAAGAGGTGCGAGCGCGCGACCAGTTCTTCTTCGAGCATCGGCACCTGCGACAGTTGCGCCGCCACCACCACGCCCTGGCCGTGATCGCTGACCGCGACCGCGTGCGCGCTTTCGCCCAGCAGCTGGCGGACGTGTTCCGGTTGATCCCGTGAGGCCGCCAGTTCCGCGTCCATCATGTGCGTGTAGAACTCGGGCGGACGGCGGACCGTCTGGCAGGCGTTGTTGATGATGAAATCAAGGCGTTCGCGCGTGGCATTCATGTCGCGGCAGAAGGCCTCGACGCTCGGAATGTGCCGCAGGTCGAGGCCGTAGATCTCCAGGCGGTGGCCCCACTCGCCGAAGTCGGGTTCCTGCGCATATCGATCGGCCGCGTTGCGCGGGAACCTCGTCGTGACGATCAGCTGCGCGCCGCAGCGCAGCAGCTTCAACCCCGCCTGGTAGCCGATTTTCACGCGCCCGCCGGTCAGCAGTGCGACCCGGCCGCGCAGATCGGCAAGCTCGGTGCGGGCCGCAAAGTTCGACTCCGCGCACGCGGGGCAGAGCTGATCGTAGAAGTGGTGGAGCTGCGAGTAGGGTTCCTTGCAGACGTAGCAGACGCGATCCACGGCCGGCGGCGGGTGGTTGGTCGTGTCGGAGCCATCGTTCGCCGGAGGAAACACGTTGGGCGTCGTGATCATGGGCCGGCGCCGTAGCGCACGGATGCCGGTGTCGTTCAAGACCGCTTCGGCCTTCTTGACACCTTCCGCCTTCATGGCCTTCTGCCGCTTGCGCTTGGCCTGCGGATCGATGGCCGCCAGCTCCGCGATCGCGCGGTAGAACCGGTCGCGATCATCCTGGGGCAACGCTCGCAGCAGGCTTCGGTCGCGGGCAATGCGCTCGAGCCAGTCGATGGCGCCGCCGGCCGCGGTAAGGAGTTCGTTGGTGGACATGGGATGAAACTCTGTTAGCCGCCGCCCGCGTGAGCTCGCGACCGGCACTGCTCGTATGCGCTGAGCAAGTCGCTCTGTCCCAGCGCGTCTTCGAGCATCTTGAGGACGGTACCGATACGCACGGTGTCCAGGTCACCGGGATGAATCCTCATCAACGCGACCACGTCATCGAGGTCCTTGGGCCGGCTGGCCAGGAGCTTCAGCACCACGAGGTCGGCCATCTCGATGACGGGAACCTGCACCCCATCAATCGAGCGGATGACGGCTCGATCCAGGAACTCGTCCTCCAGCCCGGGACCGGCGAGCACGAGATCGACCGGCAGCCCGGTATTGAGATGCACGACCGGCAAGACGCGGGTACTGGCGACGAAGCCGGCATCGGCGAATCGCCCCTGGAAGCCGTGCTGCGTCAGCGTGGCCAGCCAGTCGGCCGTTGGCATGGCCGGCGCCCGAACCGTGACGTCCACGTCGGCGGTCAGCCGGGCGACGCCGTAGACGATGGCGGCCTGGGCACCGAATAGATACCAGGAGATGCCCAGGGTATCGAAGGCACGCCCCAGGTCCGAGAGCAGATCAGCGATCGGCGAACGCACGGGCGGCGCGATCCAGTCGGTCGCGGATCTCCAGGTGGTGCGCGAAATCGTCGCGCCGATCGGCCGCCGACAGCCTCAGCACTCCGAGCCGGCGGGCGTGTTCGAGCAACAGCGTCGCGGCGTGACGCGCCGGGGCGCCGCCCTCGCCGCGATAGCGGTCCGCCCAGTACTGTTGCTTGGCGCGCGCTGCGGCTGCCCAGTCTCGCTGGACGAACGCGCGCAGGTCGTCGGGATCCATAGCGCAATTGTAGCGGGGATCCCCGATCCCTGATCCCTGTTCCCTGATCCCTGATGTATACATACACCCCATGGAACGCCGTGACTTCATCGCCGCCTCGTTGATCGCCCCCTTAGCCACCCTTGCCGCGTCACCCTCGTCTGCGGCTGAACGCCTGCAGGCAGGCGCTTCGACCAACCGGAAGATCCTGATTGCCGGCGGCGGCTTCAACACCGCCTACATCCGCTACATGGCGGCGCTGACCGGCAAGACCCGGCCGAAGCTGCTGTACCTGCCTACCGCGTCGGCGGATTCGCCGTCGGGGATCCTGACCTGGTACACCAACTGCGCGACGCTCAACGTCGAGCCCTCGCACCAGATCAGCTTCATTGCCAGCACGCGGCAAACCCGCACCTGGGAAGAAGTGTTGCTGTCGGTGGACGGGATTGTCTGTTCGGGCGGCAACACGCTCAACCAGCAGGTGATCTGGAAGGCGCACGGCATCGACGTCATCCTGCGGCAGGCGTGGGACCGCGGCATCGTGCTCGGCGGCGCCAGCGCCGGTTCGCTGTGCTGGTTCGAAGAAGGCACCACCGACTCACGGCCGAAGGAGCTGTCGATTGTGCAGTGCCTTGGCTTCCTGAAGGGCAGCCACTCGCCGCACTACGACGCGGAGCCGGGCCGGCGGCCGCTCTACCAGAAGCTGATCGGCTCGGGCCAGATGACGCCGGGCTACGCGTGCGACAACGACGCCGGCATCTACTTCGAGGACAACACGGTGAAGCGGGTCGTCTCGACCCGCGCCGCGGCCAAGGTGTACTACGTCAGCGTGGAGGGCGGGAAGGTCGTCGAAAAGGTGATGGAGCCCGAACAGATATGACCGTCAGGTCGGTCGGTCTCGCCGCTTGCGTCCTCCTGTGCGCCTCGGCCGCCCACGCCAACGTGGTGCCGCCGGAGCTGGCACCGAGACGATGGTGCCGCCGACGCAGGCCGCCCTCGGGTTTCCGCTGATTCCCGGCGTCTCGCTCCCTGACGGCGTGATCGTGCCGTTCTTCGAGTACGACTTCGGACCCGGCTTCCGCAACGCCGAGGTCTCCGGCGTCGTCTCGCTCCAGCCGCCCACCGTCCGCTGGCCGGGGTGCGCAGCGTGCTGCTCGAGGCGCCGCTCGGCACCTATACCGGCTGGAATCCCCTTGCCCGCGGCGTGTTCAAGGGCAGCATCCAGTCGCTCGGCGTCGGGGAGGCGTACGTCGCGCGCGGTGGCCGAGCGGTTCCTGTTGCCGGACGATGCGGAAGAGCTGGTGGCGCAGGCCGGGAAGAGCAACGTCCTGCGATAGGACGGCGTGTCTTACCGGTCAGGTGCGGCTTTTCGAGTCACCTGTCCAACGACGACGCCGAGCAGGATCCCTACGCCGAAGGCCAGCCCCACCGCCATGAGCGGCGCCTTCTTGACGCGATAGGCGGCTGCGTCTCGCAGATCGTCCAGGTCGTGAAGACCGTGGGTGATCGCTCGTTTGGTGGCACGTACGCCGTCCTGGACGGTCTCTGCGGCGACCGCCTTGAGCCGGCGGGCTTCATGCGCCAGGTGTTCGGCCTGACGAACGGCATCGGCTGCGAAATCACGTGCTTCGGCAGTTGAGGGTGTCATTGCATTTCCCCTTTTGTGAATCGGCCGGCTCCAGAGGAGCTCGACCAACTAACGGCGGATGCAAACACCGCGCCTGCGACTTGTGGGGGAGAGAGCGCAGCCGAGGCGGAAATATTCGCAAGGGCAGGGAAAAGTCCGTGTAGAGGCGTAAGCTGGGATCATGCTCAGGCGTCCATTCGGCGCGGTGATCTCTGCCGTGGCGGTGGCCTGCGGGGTGGCGGGAACCGCGGGCCAGCAAGGCGCACGCGACTGGGACGCCCAGCGCGGGCGGATGGTCGCGGAACAATTGCGGGCGCGCGACATCAGGAGTTCCCTGGTGCTCGACGCGATGCTCACGGTGCCTCGCCACCTGTTTGTGCCGGAACCCCAGCGCGCCGGGGCCTACGACGATTCCCCCCTCCCGATCGGTCTCGGCCAGACCATCTCCCAGCCCTACATTGTCGCGTTCATGACCCAGGCGCTCGAACTGGAGCCCAATCATCGCGTGCTCGAGATCGGCACCGGATCCGGCTACCAGGCGGCCGTGCTCAGCCTGCTCGCGAAGGAGGTTTACACGATCGAGATCCTCCCCGCGCTGGCAGAGCGGGCACGCAAGACCCTCGCGGATCTTGGTTATCGCAACATCCAGGTACGCACCGGGAACGGCTACCTCGGCTGGCCGGAGCACGCGCCGTATGACCGGATCATGGTGACGGCCGCGCCCGACGAAGTGCCACCGGCGCTGGTGCAGCAGCTCAAGGTTGGCGGCTTGATGGCGATTCCGGTGGGGACCGCGAGCCAGGAACTGCGCATCCTGCGCCGCACCGAGACCGGCACCGAGCTGCTGAGCACGCTGCCGGTGCGGTTCGTGCCGATGACCGGCAAACCCAGGGGCGAGGGGTTATAATCGCAGGTTGTGATTTCCGTCAATAACGTCTCCATGCGCTTCGGGTCGAAGGTCTTGTTCGACGAGGTGACCACCACCTTCCTGGCCGGGCGCCGCTATGGCCTGACCGGCCCCAACGGCTCCGGCAAGTC
>SXGQ01897948.1_pt1 | contig 37807 bp, 24 predicted proteins | sample 3178371 | NCBI WGS metagenome assembly SXGQ01 (sample SAMN11356859, study PRJNA531348) | freshwater metagenome | isolation source: freshwater sample F1-20 | place: China: Fuxian Lake, Yuxi | collected 2017-12-25 | reverse complement strand
GCGGGCAGGCCCGGCGTTGGTCGACACCAAGGTGTCGGTGTTCCATCCCATGAGGTACTGGGCGTCCCGGGTGTCGAACCGCGGGTCGAACGAGGCGAAGTTGGGCGCCACCGAGCGGTCGCCCAGGAAGTCGCCGAAGGGATACACCCAGCGGTCCATGGAGGGCGCCACCGGGGCGATGGCGAATTCGCCGCCACACGTCTGGGTCGTGACAAGACCACAGACCAGAAACGCCCAGCTTGCCGCAAGGACACGGGCGACGGCAGAAGATCTCCGGTTCTCTCTCATGCGATCAATCTATGGGATCGACGCCGGAAATCATCTGCCGACTCCTGCGAATTTATTCACCCGCCCGGGGTCACTTGCGGCGGCGAAGTCCGACCACCAGGAAGCCGGCACCGATCGCCATCAGGGCAAGAGTCCCAGGCTCGGGCACCACCTGGACGTCCAGAAGCGCGGAATCGAAGCTCAGGCTGTGCTCCGCGGCGTTGAACGAAATTGAGTACTGGCTGACGTTGCGCCCGGAGAGATCCCACTGCCAGGCCGAGGAGACGTAGACGCCGCTGCCCGGAGTTCCGGGGGCCCCGACCTGAACCCGGTCAGTCTCCGTCCGGGTGGCCGTCAGGGATCCACCATCATAGGTGAGCCGGACAGTGTTGTAGTCCAGTTCCGTGCCGAATGTCCGGGTCTGGAGCACCACCAGGCCGAGGGGTCCTGACCCCGACGCGTAGCTGATCGTGAACGCGCTCGCCTCGGCCATGTTGTAGATGTTGCCCGTGCCGGTGATCAGTGCACCGGGGGTCAATTGGGTCAGCACCGGGGAAAGGTCCGTCCCGAAGTTCGGCCGATTGCCCGGTGCACCGGTCGGGACCGTAAACGTCTCCCAGAGTGACGAAGTGGAGCCCGGCTGGCCCCGGAACGTCGGAATGTAAAAGCCGTTGGTGCCGGCCATGGTGGGCACCCACATCGAGGCCACCGCTGCACTGACCACGCCTAATCGCTTGAGGATGTTCATAGGATTCAAACATTAGACAGGTTTCTCAAAACCGCCAACGCGATATCAGCGCAGTGGGGACCGACGCTTTCCCTTCCGCGAACCCGCGGTACCCTGAGCCCATGGCGTTCGAATCCTTTCGCGACTGGGTCCAGCATCTTGACGAAGCCGGGGAGTTGCGGCGGATCTCCGAACCCGTTGCCACCGAGCTCGAGATCACGGCCATCGCCGATCTCGAGATGAAGAAACCGGGTGGTGGCAAGGCGCTCCTGTTCGAGAAGCCCACCATTCAGGGGCGGATTTCCCCGTTCCCCGTCGCCATCAACACGCTGGGGTCGTGGAAGCGGATGGCGTTGAGCATGGGACGGCACTCGGTCGACGAGGCTGCCCAGGAGCTGGGGTTCCTCATGAAGGCCAAGCCGCCGGCGACGCTGCGGCAGGCCATGAAACTTCTCGGAACCGCCCTCGAGCTGCGGCATGCGCGACCCCGGACTGTCAGATCCGGACCCTGCAAGGACGTCGTCCACAGGTACGATGCCCCCCAGAGCCGCAAGGAGTGTTGGCCGGACGCCCCGGATTGGCGCCAGGGCACGGATCCGTTTCCGCCCACGCTCCAGGACATTCCCATCCTCAAATGCTGGCCGCTCGATGGGGGACGTTTTGTCACCTTGCCGTGTGTCGTGACCCAGGATCCGGACACCGGGGATCGCAACGTCGGCATGTACCGGATCCAGGTCTATGACGACCGCTCAACCGGCCTCCACTGGCAGCTCCAGAAGGTGGCTGCACGACATGGCCGCCGTTACTACGAGACCGGCCAGCGGATGCCGGTCGCCATCTTCCTCGGTGGCGATCCGATGTTTCCCTTTGCCGCGACCGCGCCGATGCCGGATGGGCTCGATGAGTTCCTGCTCGCCGGATACCTCCGGAAGAAGTCGATCGATCTGGTGAAGTGCGAAACCAACGACCTCCTGGTGCCGGCAAACGCCGACTTCGTCATCGAGGGATATGTCGATCCCACGGAGCCGCTGCGGATGGAGGGGCCCTTCGGGGACCACACAGGATACTACACGCTTCCGGAGCCATACCCGGTGTTCCATGTGACCGCCGTGACCCATCGTCGGGACGCGGTCTACCCGGCCACCATCGTGGGCATCCCGCCCATGGAGGATTTCTACATCGGTGCGGCGTCCGTAAAGCTGTTCCTCCCGATCTTCCAGATGAACTTCCCGGAGATCGTGGACATGGCCCTCCCGGCGGAAGGAACCTTCCACAACCTCGTGGTGGTCAGCATCCGGAAGACCTATCCGATGCAGGCCTACAAGATCATGCACGGCCTCTGGGGCATGGGGCAGATGATGTTCACCAAGTACATCATCGTGGTGGATGCCGACGTCAATGTGCACAACATGAGCGAGGTTCTGTTCCACCTCTTCGCTGACACCGACCCCCAGCGCGACAGCCTGATCACCCGTGGACCTGCGGATGTCCTGGACCACGCCACGAGTGAGATTGCGATTGGAGGGAAGATGGGCTTCGACGCCACCCGGAAGATCCCAGGAGAGGGATTCCGTCGGCAATGGCCTCCGTTGATCCGGATGGACGACGAGGTCCGAAAGCGCATGGCCGAACGGTTCGGAGCCACCAGCTGAGCCCATCCGGCAGACCCCGAGGTTCATGATGATCGGTCCCGGAAACGGCACAAAAAAGTCGATCCGAGGCACCACGCGCGGCTAGTTTCACCGGGTCATGGACCCTTCCCACCCCAACCCGGTCGCCGTCGAGATGGCGTCTGAAATCGTTGGGAAGATGGGGTTCGAACTCGCGTTCGTGGAGGAAGGGAGGGACAGCGGGTTGCTGCCGCTGAACAGCCTCCTCATGGACCTCGAGGAATTCACAGTCCCGGTGGCTCCTCCCGAACTCGTCCAAGGCATCGGCACCGCACGGGGTTGGCTCGAACGAATCCTCGATGGCACCGGGATGTTCGGTGTCGAGGATCTCCGGAACCTGAACGCCTGGCATGCCTGGATGACGGAGGCCCTCGGTGCATGGACAAGGGGCGCCACGCTGCCGGCGTGTCCGCAGGAATGGATCCCCAGCCACGCCCCCTCCGCCGCGACGCCCGCACCAAAGCCAACGACGCCCGCACCACCCGCGACGTCCCCAGCCCCTCCGGTCACAGCCGGAGTGCCCGCCGTCCCGCCGTCCTCCACCCCTCCCAAGGTCGCCTCCGCCGCAGCCGTCCCTTCAGGCGATGAACCCGCCATCCATCTCAATCTGAAGGACGACGCCGACCTCCTGCGTGAATTCCACGGGGAATCCCAGGAGCTCCTCCAGAACATCGAACAGGGTGTCCTGGTGCTGGAGGATCGCCCGACCGACACCAACACCATCAATTCCATCTTCCGCGCCTTCCACACCTTCAAGGGGGGGGCGGGCTTCCTCCACCTCGACGCCCTGCGGGATCTCGCCCACAACCTCGAGTCACTCCTGGACGCCGTCCGGCGTTCCGAGCTGCAGATCCACAAGGGAATCATCGACCTGATCCTGGCGGGTGCCGACACGCTCAAGCAGTACACGGCCGAGATTGGATTCCAGATCCAGGGCACCAACGCAGGAGCACCGATCGTGGTGCCCACCCGACAGCTCACCCAACGGCTGAAGGCCGCTCTCCGTGGTGAGGCCATCCCGTCGCCGTCAGCCGTGGCGGCACCTGCACCAAGCCCGGCTTCGACACCGACTCCGGTGGCACCGACTCCGGCTCCACTCTCCCCCCAGCCCCTTCCCTCCAAGTCGCCAGAGGCGGCCGCTCCCCCACCCCGCAGGGATCCTGCGGTGGCATCCGCAGCCGATGGCGCGTCTGGGTTCGTGAAGCTCGACACCCGCAAGCTGGACACCCTGGTCGACCTCGTCGGTGAACTCGTCATCGCCCAGTCGATGGTGGTCCAGCATCCGGAGATCCTGAAACTGGCCGACAGCGGCCTGACCCGCAGTCTCCGGACCCTCGGGCGCATCACCTCCGAGCTGCAACGGAACGCCATGTCGCTCCGGATGGTCCCGATCCGCGGAACCTTCCAGAAGATGAACCGACTGGTCCGCGACCTCGCCACGCTGCAGCAGAAACAGCTCCAGCTGGTCCTCGATGGCGAGGAGACGGAGCTCGACCGGAATCTTGTTGAGGAACTGGCGGACCCGCTGGTGCACATGATCCGGAACTCTTCCGATCATGGCATCGAGATGCCCGACGAACGCGAGGCCGCTGGGAAACCGCGTGTGGGGACCATCCGCCTGTCGGCCGCGCACCAACGCGGGGGAATCGTGATCCGGATCGACGATGACGGACGAGGACTGAACCGCGAACGGATCCTCGCCAAGGCCCGCGAGCGTGGGTTGATCGCTCCGGATGCCGTCCTCGGGGAGTCCGAGATCTTCAACCTGATCTTTGCTCCAGGCTTCTCCACTGCGGAGACGATCACCGAACTCTCCGGTCGCGGAGTCGGCATGGACGTCGTCCAACGCAACATCGATGAGCTCCACGGCAAGATCGAAATCCAGTCCACCCCGGGGAAGGGCACCTCGTTCTCCATCATCCTCCCGCTCACCCTCGCCATCATCGACAGCCTGATCGTCGGCGTTGGCGACGAGCGCTTCATCATCCCGTCCCTTGCGGTCCGCGAATCCGTACGCCCCGAACCGGGAACTGTGAAGACGGTCCACGAGAAGGGCGAGGTGGTCACGGTGCGGGGTCGTCTCACCCCGATCCTGCGCCTCGGACGCCACATGGGGATCCCGACGCGGTCGGATGATCCCTCCGAGGGAATTGTGGTGGTGGTGGAATCGGGCGACGAGGCCCGCGGCCTGCTGGTCGACGAGCTGATCGGCAAGCAGGAGGTGGTGATCAAGAACCTCGGCCAGACCTTCCGGAACCAGAACCTCCTCGCCGGGGCCGCCATCCTTGGCGACGGCAGGGTGGGTTTGATCCTCGATATCGACACGCTGGTGAAATGCCGTCCCCAGGGCACCACATCCCGAACCCACACCCCCTGACCCCATGGCCACGACCCAGGTCCCCTCAGCCACAGCCGTCTCGGCCGCCAAGCCCGGCCGCTACCTCACCTTCACCCTGGGTGCCGAGTCCTACGGATTCCCGGTGCTCAGTGTCCGCGAGATCATCCGGCTCTGCCCCATCACCCCGGTGCCCCGCATGCCAGCCTACATCCGGGGCGTCATCAATCTCCGCGGCAAGGTCATCCCCATCCTCGACTTCCGGGCCAAATTCCAGATCACCGCCGGCACCTACGGCGACCGGGCCTGCATCATCGTCGCCCAGGTGGGCGACTCCCCAACCACCCAGACCCTCATGGGCGCCATCGTCGATGCGGTCGAGGAGGTCGTGAACCTGAACGCCGCCGACCTCGAGGCCGCACCGGATTTCGGGGGAGTGCCCGACACCCGCTACATCCTGGGCATGGCCACGATCAAGGGCGGGGTAAAGACCCTGTTGGACCCGCAGAAGATCTTCCTCGAGGAGGGCACGCTCGCCCTGCCGCACTCGGCCGAATCCCATTCCTGATCGAACGCCATGCATTCCTGGACCATCTCGCGCCGGATCACCATCGGTTTTGCCGTCCTGCTGGCCCTGACCGCCGCCGTCGGGCTGTTCGCTCTGCGGCAGATCGATGGACTCCGGGAAGACATCGAAGGGTTCAACACGAATACCCTGCCCAGCGTGATCGCACTGGGCGAATGTTCCTCGCTGGTCCGTGACAACCTGTTGGCGGCCCTCCAGTTCACGATGGCCGATTCGGATGCGAAACGGGGGGATCTCCAGCAGCGGATTGTGGCCAACAGGGCGGAGACAGACCGGCTGTTCGAGAGTTATGACAAGCTGATCTCCGACGACGAGGACCGACGTCTCTTCGAGGAGGTCAAACGGCACCGGGAGGATTTCCGGAATGGCATGATAGAGCTGGCCAAGCTTCCACCAGGACCTGAGCAGCAGAAAGCCCTGATGCAACACGTCCTTCCGGCCTACGAACGCGCCCTGGTGGCACTCGGTGCCAGCATCACCTATAACCACAAGATCGGAAATGACGACGCCGCCGAGGCCCAGGATTCCGCCGACCGGGCCATCCGTCTGATCCTCGTCGCCTTGGCCGTAGCGCTGCTCGTGGCGGCGTTCCTGGGCTGGAATATCTCCACTTCCTCGACCCGGCTCCTACGCCTTGTCGCCAACCAGCTCAGCACCGGGGCGAGCCAGACGGCATCCGCAGCCAAGCAGGTCGCAACCAGCAGCCAGTCCCTGTCCCAGGGCTCCAGCGAACAGGCGGCCTCCGTCGAGGAGACCAGCGCCTCGCTCGAGGAGATGTCGAGCATGGTGAAGCTCACCTCGGAAAACGCCCAGAAGGCCAAGCTCCTTGCCTCCGAAGCCCATGCTGTGGCCCAGGCCGGCTCGGTCACCATGGTCGAGATGACCGAGGCCATGGCCGCGATCGATGCCTCGAGCGCCGAGGTGGCCAAGATCGTTCAGAACATCGATGAGATCGCGTTCCAGACGAACATCCTGGCCCCGAACGCCGCCGAGGAGGCCGCCCGTGCCGGAGAGGCCGGTGCCGGGTTTGCGGTGGTGGCCGACGAGGTCCGCTCCCTCGCCCAGCGCAGCGCCGCCGCCGCGCGCGAGACCGCCGAGAAAATCGAGGCCGCCATCGCAAATAGTCGGAACGGTTCCAGGTGCTCCACCCGCGTCGGCGAAAACCTCCGGCAGATCGCCGACAAGGTCTCTTCAACCGATGCCCTTGTCGGGGACATCGCCGACTCCGCCAAGGAACAGTCCCAGGGGATCCAACAGATCCATCAGGGCATCGCGGAGGTCGACAAGGTGACCCAGAGCAACTCGGCCAGCGCCGAGGAGAGCGCCAGCGCCGCCGAGCAACTCCACACCCAAGCGGGAGCCCTCCGCGAGATCGTGGACCGCCTCCAGCAGCTCATCGGTGGCACCAGTGTCGGCCCTGGGAAGACCGCCGTCCCAAGGACCTCCGGAAAGACCGCCCGGAACATAGTCGTGGAATCCCCCCTTCCCTCGAACCCCAGGAAGAAGTCCCCGACTCCACCCCCTTCGACTGCAAGGACGCTCGCCAACTCAGGACGCAAGGCCATCCCGATGCCCGGTGACGGAAACACCGGGGATGGAGAGGACAAGAACTTCAGGGACTTCTGATTCCCAACCCGTCTCAGCGGGGACCCTTCATGGACGCCTTCTCGCCAGTCCCCCTGTCCGATGCCGCCTACCGGACGCTCTCCGATCTGGTCCACCGCCATAGCCGGATCCGGGTCGGACACGAGAAGCAGCCCATGCTCGCGAATCGGCTGCGCAGGAGACTCACCGAGCTGGGACTCACCTCGTTCGACGACTATTGCGACCTCCTGCGGTCGAACCGTGATCCCGAAGAGATCGAGCACCTGATCGACTTCGTCTCGACCAACCACACGTTTTTCTTCCGGGAGGTGGATCACTTCGAGTTCCTGAGGGACCAGGTCCTTCCCGAATTCACCCAAAAGCTCCCCCGACGCGGCATTCCCCTCCGCCTCTGGTCCGCCGCCTGTTCCAGCGGCGAGGAACCCTATTCGATGGGGATCATCGTCTCGGAACACCTCCGGGAGCACCCAGAACTCCAATGGCAGCTCGAGGCCTCCGACATCTCACGGCGGGCACTGCACCGGGCCGAGGCCGCCATCTATCCGGCGGAAGCCAGCGCTCAGATCCCCGCCCACCTCCTCAAGCGGTACTTCCAGCAGGGAATCGACACCCAGGCCGGTAGGATCCGGATCAAGAGGGAGCTCCGCCAAAAAGCGCGGTTCCATCGAATCAACCTCTTCCAGCCCGACTACCCGGTGTCCCAGGACCAGCACGTCATCTTCTGCAGGAACGTCATGATCTATTTCGACGCCGACTCCCGGGTGGAGGTGATCCGACATCTCACTCGCCATCTCGCTCCCGGCGGGTACCTCTTTGTCGGCCACTCGGAGAGTCTCCTCGGCATCCCGCACGATCTTGAGTCCGTCCGACACGGCATCTACCGACGCCCATGACCTCTCCACGCCCCATCCGAGTGCTGGTCGTGGATGACTCCGCCCTGGCGCGTCAGGCGATCACCCAGGCGTTGTCCGGGGATCCGGAGATCGAGGTGGTCGGCGTAGCGCCCGACGCCTATGTGGCCCGTGAAAAGATCCTCCAGCTGTCGCCCGACATGATCACGCTGGACCTGGAGATGCCTCGGATGGATGGGCTGACCTTCCTGCGGATCCTCCAGCAGCACCACCCGCTTCCTGTGCTGGTGATCAGCTCGCTCACACCTCAGGGGTCCGCCAAGGCCATGGAGGCTCTCGAGGCGGGAGCGGTGGATGTCCTGGGCAAACCCAACGGCAGTCAGACCCTCGGTGAGCTGGCCTACCAGCTGGCGTTTCATGTGAAGGCCGTGGCGCGGTCGCGTCGGGTCGCTGGTCTCGCCAGGGCCGCTGACACCCCAGTCACCCCACCCCGCGAACCGCTGCCAACCTCCGCGATCGGTCCCAAGCGGATCCTCCTGATGGGTGCCTCAACCGGTGGGGTGGAGGCCCTCCGGTACCTCCTCCCACGCCTGCCCGCCGGCATGCCGCCGATCGCGGTCGTCCAACACATCCCGGCGCAGTTCTCGAAGATCATGGCGGAGAATCTCGCCAAGCTCTGCGCCTTTGAGGTCCGGGAAGCCACCGATGGAGAGGAGCTGCGCAGCGGTCTGTGTCTGATCGCCCCGGGCAACTACCACCTCGCCTTGGCGCCATCCCCACGGGGCTACCGCGCACGCCTGACCCAGTCGCCCCCAGTCCACCATTGCAGACCTGCGGTGGACGTGTTGTTTCGAAGTGGGGCCGAGCACGCCGGAAAGAATGCCCTGGGCCTCCTGCTGACGGGCATGGGCTCAGATGGCGCCCGGGGTCTTCTTGCGCTGCGAGAGGCCGGCGCCCGTACGTTCGCCCAAGACGAGGAAAGCTGCGTTGTCTTCGGGATGCCCCAAGCCGCGATCAAGATGGGGGCTGTCGATCGAATTGTGAACCTTCAGGCCTTGCCGAAGGCCCTGCTCCAGGCCATCGCCGAACCCATTGCTCCATGAAGTCCCCACTGGATCCACACCACCTGAACGGAATTGGACGACAGGCCCTCGACGAGGTCCTGTCTGGATTCCTCGCGCTCGACGCCAGGGAAACGGCCGAACCCCTTGAGTCGGAGATCGCGGCGATCAATCGCTGGCTGGTGGGCCAGGTGCCACTGCAGGCGGAACGGCGATCCGGATGGGTCCGGATCACACTGCCCGAACCCCTGGCATCCCGCGCGGCCGACCATCTGTTCGGACCCGGCATCGGGGATCCGACCGACCTGACCGGGGAATTCACCAACCTCGTCGCGGGGCGCATCGCCTCGGGACTCGCCGCCCACGGTCTCGGCTTCACCCTGAACACGCCGTCGGTGGAGCGCCTGGGCATCCCCCCAGGGCACCATCCGGGACAGGTCCGGAGCCATTGGCGCTTCTGGGATCATCCGCTCACGCTCGACATCCTCGTCACAGAACACTTCACATGATCCCCAAGATCCTCAGCGTTGACGACAGCCGCACCACACGGCTCCTGCTGGCCCGGCTGTTCCGCCCGTACCTCTGCGAGTGGTTCGAGGCCGCCGACGGCGAGGAGGGACTGGTCCGCGCGCTCGAGACGCGCCCCCACCTGATCCTCCTGGACTACAACATGCCAATCCTGGACGGGCTGGGGATGCTGCATCGAATGAGGGAGATCCAGGAACTGAGGCGCACCCCGGTGATGATGCTCACGGCCGAGGCAGGGCTCGCCACCCTGGCGCCGCTCGCCCGCTTGGGCGTGCGGGACTATCTGACGAAGCCGTTCCGCGACGAGGATCTGCTGGCCCGTGCCTCCCGGATCGTCCCGCTGAACCTGCGGCCGTCCGAGACACCCTGACCCCAAGGCTCACCCTTCCAACAGCACCCCGACCTTGAACCCCATCCCTTCGACCCCTGCCCCGGTGGCACAGCCCTCCCTCGATCCCGGGACGCCGCTCAACACCGCATCCCTCCAGCAGGCCTCCGTGCTGGTGGTGGACGACAGCCGGATGATGCGCCTGGCACTGATCAGGGCCCTGAACACCCTGGGCTTCCGCAACATCACCGAGGCTGCCAACGGACGACAGGCCCTCGACCTCGCCCTGGCCAACACCTTCGACCTCATGCTCCTCGACATGGAGATGCCCGAAATGACGGGTATGGAGGTGCTGAATGCCATGAAGGACAAGCCGGAGCTCTCGGGACTGCCGGTGATCGTGGTGTCGGGTGCCGAGCAGGTGGAGAGCGCCGTCCAATGCATCGAGCTCGGTGCCGAGGATTTCCTGCCGAAGCCGTTCAGTCCCACGCTGCTCCGCGCACGGGTGACGTCATCGATCGAGAAGAAGCGCCTGCGGGACCTCGATAGATTGCGCCTCCAACAGCTGCAGACCGAGAAGGAGCTGCTGCAGATCGAGAAGGACAAGTCCGAGAACCTCCTCCTCAACATCCTCCCGAAGGCCGTTGCCGACCGGCTCAAGCATGGCGAGCAGACCATCGCCAACGGGCATGCCATGGTCACCGTGCTGTTCGCCGACCTGGTCGGGTTCACGGAACTCGCCCGACGCACCACACCTGCCGATCTCGTCTCGCTCCTCAATGGGATCTTCACCGCCTTCGACCTCCTCGTTGAGAAGCACCAGCTGGAGAAGATCAAGACGATCGGCGACAGCTACATGCTCGCCGGGGGCATTCCTCTCCATCGCGCCGACCACGCCCAGGCCGTGGCCGACATCGCGCTCGAGATGATCCAGGCCCTGGCCGCGCTCAACGCCGAGAAGGGGACCCACCTCCGGGTGCGCATCGGCATCAACACCGGCCCGATCGTGGCCGGGGTCATCGGCAAGCGGAAGTTCACATACGACCTCTGGGGCGACACCGTGAATCTCGCCAGCCGCATGGAATCGTCGGGGGTCCCGGGACTCGTCCACGTGTCCGAGAGCACCCACGAGGCACTCAAGGCGGAGTTCGATCTCGAGGAACGCGGGATCACCCAGGTCAAGGGTGTCGGCGAGGTGCGGACCTATTTTCTCAAGGGCCGGCGAGCCTAGAGCCAAGGACCGGGACGGGGCCGCCTTGGTGTCAGTCCACCGCACGGCCCCTGGCGTCTCCAACCCGTCTCTCGACTCCGAGCCAGAGCGCTCCCTTGTCCTGGCGTGAGCCCATTCCTTTGGCTCCTGCACCAATTTTTCCGGTAACGCAGTTGAATCTTGTCCGGGTTTAGTGCGTCCGGCTAAGACTGAGTTTTCAAACCCAGTTCGCATGACCGTCCCCCAACTTCGCCACACGCTACACCGACGCCGCCAGGCCTCCGGATTCACCCTGATCGAGATCCTCCTCGTCATCGTCATCATCCTGCTCCTGGCCGGCTCCCTCGTGGTGTTCGTGCTGCCACAGCAGAAGGGTGCGGAACGGAACACGACCCGTCTCATGCTGCAGCAGGTCGCCAACGCGCTGGATACCTACCGCCTCAACCTCGGCCACTACCCGAACGAACAGGAGGGTGGACTCGATGCGCTCCTGAAGAAGCCGACCTTTGAGAACGAGCGCCTCGGCGAGAAGTGGCAGGGACCCTACCTCAAACCCGGGACAACCCTCGACGATCCCTGGAACAACAAGATCCGCTACGAACTGGCGGACACCACCACGCAGGGACAGGGCTCCGGTGCGCTCCCCTACAAGCTCTTCTCGGTCGGACCCGATGGGCAACCCGACACCGAGGACGACGTGAAGCTCGCCAGCGACAGCCCGGAGGGCGGCGCCCCGTCCACCGGCGGCGCGGGGTCCAACTGAACTGCTGAAGCAACGGAGCGTTCATGGAGGTCCTGGGTCGACCAGCAAGGGCGGCCCAGACCGGGTTCACGCTGTTTGAACTCGTCCTGACCGTCTCCCTGATCCTGCTGCTGGCCGGCGGGGTGATCTTCGGCTGGGACTCCCTCCAACGCGGAACAAGACTCGAGGAAGGGGCCGACCAGGTTGAGATGCTCCTCCGCTTCGCCCGGGCCCAGGCCGCCACCCTGGGTCGAAAGGTCCGGGTGCAGGTCGGTTCTCCTGAACCCCTCCCCGGGGCGACGGTCGGCACCAACTCCCCGGCGGTTCCAGCCCCGTTGGCCGCCGTCAACCGACTCCAGGTGCTCTGGGAACCGGATCCCCTCAAACGGCCCGGGACCTATGAACCGCTGCCCGGCATCGAGGGGTTCCGGGAGCGCATCGAGGAGCTTGTGGAGGTCCAATCGCCCGAGATGGCGTCCCCTCGGCTGACACCGACCCTTCCCGATACCTCGTTCGCGGAATCCGGTGCCGGGACCAACGCAGCCGCGGGGGAGCTTGCCGGCTCGACAGCTTCCAACCCCGGAGCGCGTCCAAACCTACAGATCACATTCTACCCCGATGGCTCCAGCGACTCCGCGGACTGGGTCCTGACCTCCAAGGATCCCGAGGATGCACGCCTCCTCCAGATCCGGTGGTCCGGTCTGATTGGGACCACCCGCCGACAGTGGCTGGAGCGCCCCGATGTCGTCGGAATGACGGACGCGGAATCTCCGGCAACGACCCCGGAGGCCTCCGCCTCCGGTGATCTTCTTCGGAAACCCAATCCGTGATGTCCCGCTCGCCATCCAGAGGCCGATCCGCGGCGGCACTGCTCGAGGTCCTGCTCGCCGTGGCGCTGTTTGCGGCGGCGGCCGCCATCGTGACCAGTGCACTCAACGCCTCGATGGGAAGTCTGGAGCGCCAACGCCTCGGCCTGCAGGCCCTCAATCTGGCGGCGAGCACCCTCGCGGAAATCCAGCTCGGCATCCGACCCGCAGCCAACCAGGGCCAGCAGCCCCTCCCAGCGCCCATGGATGCCTGGACCGCCGAGGTCCTCACCTCCCCCATGGAGCAGGATGCCGCCACAGGACCCTCCAGCCTGGCCCGCGTCGAGGTGGTCATCCGCCACCGGGAATCGCCCGTCGTCCAGCGCCTGGGAGAAGTCGTCCTGGCACAACCCTCCACCAATGGTGCCCCTCCAGCCCCCCCCACCCCCGGAGGCACCACGCCATGAACCGGCTGCCCACACCTCATCGAGGAGGTCCGCCAAATCGCTGCAGGCAGGTTCTGGCCTTCACCCTGATCGAAATCCTCCTCGCGCTCTCCATCACCGCGATCCTGCTCGGCGTCGCCATGGCCTTCTACCGGCAGGTGGCCGACATGAGGGGACAGGTCCTCCGGGAATCCGAACGCATCGCCGCGATGCGCCTGGTGATCGATCTCCTCGCCTCCGACCTGCGATCCGCCCTGCCCGGTGGATTCGAGGGGGAGGCCACCTCCATGACGTTCTCCCGGAGCGGAGTCGAACCCGGGGGAGCCGCCGGTGCCGTGCGGATTGCCTTCGGCACCATCTGGGGAGCCGACGGCACCAACCTCGCCGTCCAGGGCATCGCCCGCCTCGAGAATACCAGCATTCCGAAGCCATCCTTTCCGACAGCCTCCACGTCCTCCACATCCTCAGAGATCCCCATCCCCGTCGCTCTCCCGGAAACGAACAGCCTCGCCGAGGCCGTCACCAACGCCCCGGTTGAATCGCTGACCGACCAGATCCGCTACCTGAGACTCCGCTACTGGAGCGGTGTCCAGTGGTTGGATCGATGGACGAATGGACCTGCGCCGGCTGGGGTCGAGGTGACCCTTGGGTGGGACCCCATCGAGGTGGGTGTCGAACCGGACGACTATGCCGCGGAATCATTCCGTCGGGTCATTGCCCTGCCGGCTGGCAGCCGAGGTGCCGCACCCGAACCCCAAAGCCTCGAGGGGCCGTCGACGCCATGACCTGGCCCCCGATCCAGCCGAGGTGCCGTCACGGATCCCGACGCGGGTTCGTCCTCCTCGCCGTCCTCGTCTTCATCCTCCTCATCTCCATGGTGACGGTCAGCCTCCTGTTCCGGAACCGAGCCGAGGAGACCGCCGCAGCGGCCAGCGGCAGCCTGGAGCAGTCCTGGTCGGCTGCGTTCAGCGGAGTCCAGCAGGCCGTCGAGATGGCGTCGGCTGCCCGGAATGGCGCCATGGACTGGGCCGACAATCCGACGGTGTTCCGGGAACGGCTGGTCTTTGAGGATGGATCCGACCGCTGGTTCTTCAGCGTTTTCTCCCCCGGTGACAGTGAATCGATTGCGGAGGTCCGCTACGGCCTCACCGACCTCGCATCCCGCATCAACATCAACCAGCCGGGCGGTGCCGATCTGGCCAAGGTTCCCAGGATGACCCCGGAGATCGTCCAGTACCTGAGGGCCCGCCTCGGCCAGGCGCCGCCTCCGACCCCATCCGTTGGGGATCCAAAGGCGGCCCCGATCCCGGATACGGTTGCCATCCCGACACCGGATCCCGACGCCGCGTTGCTGTCGTCCACCAACACCCTTCCGGCTCCCGTCCTGCGCAGGATAGGCCGAGTCGACTCCGTCGAGGAACTCCTCGACACCCCTGGCCTCTCTCCGGAACTCCTGCTCGGCGAGGACGTCAACCTCAACGGTCGCCTCGATCCGAACGAGGACGACGGCGACGAAAACCCGCCCGGGGACAACCGGGATGGTCGCCTCGATCACGGGATTGCCCAGTATTTCAGCGTGGGCTCGAAGGACCCAGACCTCACCTCAGACGGGAAACCACGTCTCGACATCCACCAGACAGGTCTGGTTCTGCCCGAGACGGGACTTCCCCAGGGATTCACAAACTATCTGGCAGCCCTCCGACGCACCAACCGTCGGCTCACACATCCAGTCGAGGCCCTCGAGGATGTCGTGCGCACGACCGATGATTCAGGTGCCCCGATCGAGGTCCCGTCGGGCATCACCCGCGACGAGCTGCCACGGCTGTTGGATCTGTTCACGGTCCAGAGTTCCGGCAGGACTGCGGTCCATGAGGGGTTGATCAACCTCAACACGGCCAGTTCGATCGTCCTCGCCACCCTGCCCGGAATCGATTTCCCCACCGCGGAATCCATCGTGGGTGCACGGGACGGACTCCGGGCCGAACAGCGATCGACCACGGCCTGGCTTCTCGGCGAGGGCCTGCTGGATGTCCCGAAGTTCAAGGCCGTCGTGCCTCACCTCACCACCCGGGCCTACCAGTTCCGATTCCACGTCGTAGGATATGCTCTGCCGTCGGGCCGATACCGGGTGCTCGAGGCCGAGGTCGACGTCTCCGGGAACACTCCCGTTCTGACCCGCCTCCGGGATCTCACCCGGCTGGGACTTCCCTTCAATCTTTCGCCCGAGACACTGGAACAATCCCCACCGGCCGGGGCACACTGGGTGCCTCGATCCGAACCCAGCACGAAACGCATCCATGGCTGATCGTACCCAGCTGATCGAAGGGCTTCTGAAGCGGTTCGGGCTCCGACGGGAGCCCCGACCGAAGATACCCTCCCAGATCACCGCACTCGACCTCGAGGGACTCACCCTCCGGGTGGTTCAGACGCGGTCGCGCGGGGTCATCGGACAGGTCCTCTCCGGAGTCCTTGAGCTGGCGCCCGAGGCCGATCGGAATGACCCCGCGATCGTGGGAGCTGCTCTGCGACGAACCCTGAACCGTCTGGAGATCCGCGCCTCCGCCGTCGTGATGGGCGTTCCCCGGGCGCGCGTCGTCCTGAGGACCCTGACCGTCCCGGAGATCGGCCGAGTGGATGAACTGGCCTCGCTCGTCCACTTCCAGATCGCCAAGGACCTTCCCTTCCGGCTCGAGGATGCCGTCATCGACTTCCGGGTCCTCCGCCGGATCGTGCCGTCCGTGGACACTGCCCCAACGAAGGAGGCGGTTCCGACACCCGAGGCCGCCGGGTCGAACAAGCTCGAGGTGCTGGCGGCGGTGGTGCGACGGGACGAGGTCGAATCGTATCAGAAACTCGCAGAGGCCGCCGGGTTCCGGCTGGTGGGGCTCGGATTGCTCCCTGATGCCAACGCCCGCTGCATCCAGGCCTGCCGGCTCGAGGCCTCCCAGGACGCCACGGCCTTTGTGACAGTCCGACCCGAGGAAGTGGGCATCGACATCGTGGCGGACGGAGCCCTTCGCTTCAGTCGCGGTGGCGCCCTCCGTCCGTCGGGAGATGGAACATCGTCCGACAGCTGGGTTGGCTCGGCCGCGATCGAAGTGGTGCGAAGCCTCCACAGCTATGGCGGCATGGGGATCGAGGCGCCGATCGGTCGGATTCTCGTCGCCGGGAGCACCGGACAGGAGGTCGCCGTCGTGGAGGCACTGGCGTCACGGACACCGACACCCTGTACGGTGCTGGATCCCGGTTCGGCACTCGACCTTCCTGCCGACCTGCACAAGGAATCGGCCGGGGCAGTTGCCCCCATCGGACTCGCCCTCGGCTTAGGCGATGCCGACGGACTCCCCCTTGATTTCGTCAATCCGAAGCAGCCCGCCGTGCCGCGGGACTACCGCAGACTCGCCATTTTCGGAGGCACCGCAGCCGCAGTCGTCCTCCTGGTCGCCGTGCTGGGAACGCGGTCGTGGCTTGTCAACCGCCGCAATGCCGTCCTGCAGTCGGTCAACGCCGAGTTGGCCGATGCCGAGAAGAAACGGCCGGTCTACCAGAAGCTCACCCGCCAGACCGCCGTCGTGGAGGACTGGATACGGAACGAACACGACTGGCTGGCTCATTATGCGTACCTGACGTCGGTCCTGCCTCCGAGCGAGGAAGTCTATCTGGCCTCCATCGCGGTCACCGGACAGAACGCCATCCGCCTGGCCGTCCAGGCCCGCAGCGGCGAGACCCTCGCACGACTCGAGAAGCAGCTCGTGGCCGCCGGATACGAGGTGAAACCCATCGCCATCACCCCGGGAGCCGACCGGTTTGGCTACGAGTTCCGATCCAACGTGGAGGTTCTGGTTCCCGCCAAGCTCAGGATCGACCTCCACAAGGTGAAGCCGCCGACGCGGCCGATCGACGACGTGTCGCTCGACACCGCCGCCTGGAAGAAAGGAGTCCAGTGAACCAGCGCGAGAAACTTCTGACCGGTCTCGTCGGTGGAATCGTGGTCCTGTTCGTCGTGGTCTTCGGTTTCCGCTGGGTGTTCCTGTCGCCCCTGAAGGAGGTCGACAAGAAGATCGCCCTGGCCCGGGAAAGACTGGGGAAGATCCAGGCCGACCGCCGGAACTACTTCACCGCCGAGGACCGGCTGAAGCAGATCACCCGGACGTCCTTCGCCGACACCGTCGACCAGGCCAGTGCCCGCTCCGGGGAGATGCTCACCAAGCAGATCAATTCAGCCGGACTCGAGGAGGCCGACTTCACCCGGCTGCCGGTAGGGCCCAGGAAACTCCGGGGCGCCAGCGAGATCGGCTGGAACGTCCAGGGTGACGGCCCATTGACCAACGTGGTGAACCTGCTCTTCCTGCTCAACCACTCCCCTTGGTTGCATCGGACCGAGAACCTGTCGGTCTCGATCGGCGACCGCCCCGGGGTGGCCCGGGTCCGGTTCCGGTATCTCACCCTCGTGATGGACCCGGCGCCCGACGTTGAACGCACCAACCTGGTGCCAGCCCTCACACTCGAGTCCCCCGAACGCCACCTGCTCAACAGCATCGTGTCCCGGGATCTTCTCCGCCCCTACATCAAGCGGCCTCCCGAGAAGCCCCAACCCGGTCAACCCGCTCCGGCCCCGTCCAAGCCCGGTGTGCCTCCCGGCCCCGAAATCTTCCGGGTCGTCTCCCTCTCCGAATGGAATGGGGAACCCGAGATCCACATCCGCGATCTCGCCGCCCAGAAGACGGTCAGGTACCGGGTCGGTGAGGAACTCGTTGGCGGCCGCATCGCCATGGTCGACTACCGTCCGATGCCCATGCCGGGCAACTCGCTGCTTGTGTCCCATAGCCGGCTCATCCTCCAGCTGGACGATGCCTACTGGGCGGTCGAGCGCGGCAAGACCCTCGCCGAGAAGCGTCGGCTCGCCCCCGATGAACTTCCCGAGACCCTTGCCAGGAAACCCTGACCCGGATGCCCAGCCAATGACCCCATCCCCCGCAAAACCACCTGTCTCCACTGGCCCAGCCTCTGTCGCCGGTGGTGTCCCTGATGGGTGCTGCAGGGCACTGCAGCACCCTCCCACCCAGCGCTCCGCGCTGGGCCCCTCCCTATCCGCCCTCTGCTCACTGCTCTTTGCCCTCCGCTCCTCTGGGTGAATAAACCTGGCCAACCCCCCCGTCCCCCAATCCGTTTTCCGGACGCATTCTTCCGTCTTCAGTTCCCTGTTCCCATGATCCGCCCATTCCTCCTCGGAGCCGTCCTGTCCACGGCCTCGCACCTCGTCGCCCAGGACGCCGTCAAGCCCGCCGCCCCGGCCTCCAGCCCAGAGGTCGTGGTCCGCGGAAACGCCCCGGCCACGTCCCAACCCTCCGCGCCCCGGAACATCCGGTTCCAGTTCGACGGAATCCCGTACACCGACGTCATCGAGCGCTTCGCCCAGATGGCCGGGAAGCCACTGCTATCCGACACCAACGTCGTCGGCACACTCACCTACGACGATCCCAACGCCTACACCTACACCGAGGCGCTCGACACGCTGAACCTCATGCTGGCGATGAAGGGCGTCATGCTGCTCGAGGACGGCAACAACCTCCGGGTCGTTCCGTTCAAGAATCTCCAGGCGATGCCCCTCCGCATCCTGCGCGGGACCGAACCCGCCACCGATGTCCGTCCCAACGAGGTGGTCACGGTGGTGCTGGATTCGAAGAACCTTGATTCCAAGGAGATCACCGAGTCGATCCTCCCGATGCTCTCCCAGGCCGGATCGGTAGCGCCTCTTGGTCGGGGCAGGGGACTGATCGTCACCGACCGCCTCGCCAACATTCAACGGGTCAAATCCCTCCTCGCCACCATCGGTTCCGAACAGGCCGCCGACCGTCAGATGCGGAGCTACACGCTCCTCAACGCCTCCGGCGCCATCGTCTCCGATCTCCTGAACCGCACGTTTGGTGTCTCCACCGCGCCCAAGCGGACCTCCTACAACCCGAACACCAAGGTGATGGAGGTCCTTCCCGCGGACCCCGGCGACTACATCACGTCGGTCTACGATGAGGCCTCGCGCACCCTGGTGCTGTTCGGCCCCACCGAGCGGCTCGAACTTGCCGAGGAGCTCATCAACAAGTTCGAGCAGAAGGACGGCGCCGGGGGGGACGTGCGCATCTACTCCCCTCAGACCATAAAAGCCGAGGAACTGGCCAACATGATCCGCCAGGCCATTCCCGGTGTCGCCGCCCCGGGTGAGACCGGGTCCGCTGCCGCCACCAAGGCCCGCGTGATCGCCGACAACGCCCAGAACCGCCTCATCGTTGCGGCTCCATTGCCGGGTCAGCTCGACCAGATCGAGCAGCTGGTCACCCGGGTCGACAAGGGACTTGTCGGCACCGAAGGACTCGCGCGGGACAACACCCCCGTCCCCAACAAGGCCCAGGCCGTCCAACTCACCCGCATCTTCCGTCCCCGCGCCACCGAGGCGACCAATGTCACCACCATCCTGCGCCAGGCCCTCACCCGGAAGGAGAAGTCCGGCCAGGTCGTCACCACCGCCAGCGTCACCTTCGACCCCGGCAGCCAGAGCGTGGTCGTCACCGGCACCCCCAACGATCTCCAGACGGCGGCCGACATCGTCGCTCAACTCGAGACCGGCACCTCGCAGCCCACACAGCTGATCACCCGGTTCATCGAGGTTGGATCCCCAGAGGAGGCACGTCGGATTCAGCCGCTGGTCGAACAGCTCTACAAGAACCAGACCGCCGACGGCTCCACCTCCAGCGTCGCCCACGCGAAGATCCTCTCCGACACCCAGACGGGTCGCCTCATCGTCACCGCCAGCGCAGACCACCTGAGGCGCATAGAGGACCTCGTCACACAGCTCCAGGCCGACAAGCCGCAGGTCAAAGCCCGCGATCTCCGTGTCGTCGCGCTCAAGAACACCCGGACCGACACGGCCCTACCCCAGATCCAAAGCCTTGTGAATGAGCGGATGGCGGATCGCCGGTTCTCCAGCCTGCCCAAGCCGTCCATCGTCGCTGACGCCGCCAACAATCGCCTGCTGGTCACCGCGACGGCCGATCAGCTCAAGGAGATCGATGCCGTCATCGACATCGTCGATACCAAGCCCGCCCAGGCCGAACGGGAACTCACCGTGATCCCGCTCCAAGCCAAGCCCGCCGCCGAGATCCTCCCGCTCGTCAACCAGCTCCTGGGCCAGCTGGTCACCCAGGGAAGTCCCACTCCGACCGTCATGGCGGACCCCACGGGCAAGCAGCTCATCGTGCTGGCGACCTCGAAGGACCAGGACCGCATCCGGACCCTGGTGAAGCAGTTCGACGTTTCCCCGGCAACAGCTGCCCCACGTCAGTTCAAGGGCGTCGAGCTCTACAGCAGGACCACCACCGAGTTCACCCCGCTCGTCCAGCAGCTCTACCAGGAACAGCTCCGCGGCCAGCCTGAACCCGCCGGCGGTGCCGCCACCCTCCTGCCCGAGACCAAGAACAACCGGATCATGGTCAGTGGCAGTGACCGCGAGATCGCACGCGTCGAGGGCATCATCCGCCAGCTCGATCCCGCCGAGAGGAAGTCCGATCGCGACGAGACCCGCGTGATCCGCCTCCGCTCGGCCTCCGCAGCCGACCTCGCGGGCCTGGTCGACAAAAGCCTCAATGCCCAGAGCCAGCAGGTGAAGGTGCTGACCGACACCCGCAGCAACAGCCTCGTCGTCACGGGCTCGACTGCAGCGGTCGAGGCCGCCGCCAAGATGATCCAGCAGCTCGACAGCCGTCCCGAGTCGGGTCCCCGCGAGATGCGGGTGATCGAGCTGAAATCCGCAGACGCCCGGGCCCTCGAGACCACTGTCGCGACCCTGTTCGGCGACCTCATGAAGGACCAGCGGGGAGCCAACTACGTCTCCACCGCGAAGATCAACGCCGACCCCGTCTCCAACCGCCTCATCGCCACCGGCGACGCCGCCGACCTCGAAATCATCGCCGGCATCGTCAACCGCCTCGACAACAGCCCGCAACAGGCCCCCGGCGCCCGGGTGTTCAAGCTCAACCAGGCCGACGCCGTCGTGATGGCGCCAATCGTGGCCAGCGCCATGACCCGCTTCGACCAGCGGGGCCAGCCCATCAAGCGCGTCTCCATCACGGCCGACGAGAAATCCAACTCCCTCATCGTCTCCGGTTCCCGGACCGATCTCCAGGACGTCGAGTCCGTCATCGAGAAGCTCGACGGTGGTGAATCCTCCCAGGCACCCCGCACCCTCAAGATCCTTGAGGTGAAGGGGGATCCCGACGCTCTTGCGGCTCTCATCAACAAGTCGTTCGCCGCCCAGAACCCCGGACGCAATCTCGCCGGTCTGTTCAGCCTCACACCCGATCCGAGCAACAAGCGCCTGATCCTCTTCGCCTCGCCCACGATGCTCGCCCAGGTCGAGTCGCTAGTGACGACGCTCGACGCCCGGCCCGACCAGGGAACTCGGGAACTCCACCCCGTCGCCCTCCGAAACTCCACCGCTACAGACCTCCTCACGCGGGTGCAGCAGATCTACGCCGAACAGTCCCAGGGCAAGACCCTGAAGCCCGCCACGCTGTATCCCGACGCTGCCGGCAACCGGATCCTTGTCCAGGGCACCGCGGAACAGGCCGAGACGATCCGACAGATCGCCACCACGCTCGAGAGCGAACCCCGACCGACCCGTGAGTCCAAGATCTTCGACCTCGGCAAACTCGCCGAGGCCCAGCGGCTCCTGCCTCTGATCCAGCAGCTGTACCGTGACCAGCTGTCCAGCTCGCCGCAGCTCGGAAGCGCCGATGCCCAGATCGTGAGTGACGGCAAGACCGGCCGCCTGCTCGTCAGCGCCCGCGCAGACCAGCTTCAGATCCTCGAAGGCATCGTCCAACGCCTCCAGTCCACCGCCACCACTGGCACCAGCGCCCGGGAAACCCGGACCGTCGAGGTCGGGAGCAGCACCGAGGCGAGTCGGCTCGTGCCCCTCATCCAGCAGCTCTACCAGGACCGCTGGAAGGACCGGCTCGACACCGACCCTGCGGACGCCCAGATCCTCGCAGATCCCCGCAACGGCCGACTCATCCTCACCGGCAAGCCCGAACACCTCACCCAGATCGAGGCCATCATCCAACAGCTCGGACCGATCAAGACCGGTGCCGGCACCCGCCAGACCCGGATCATCGACCTCACCACCGCCAGCGCCGTGGAACTGGCTAGCACCGTCCGCACCCTCTACCTCGAGGAAGCCAAGGGACGCCTTGGAAACCAGACCCCCGACACCGTGCTCACCCCCGATCCAGGCGGGAACCGACTGATCGTCGTGGGCGACACCAATGAGCTCGCCGCCGTGGAGCGCCTCGTCGCGCAGCTCGACAAGGTCAGCAGCCAGAGCGCCTCGGCCCGCGTCTTCAAGATCAAGTCCGCCGACCCCGAGAAGGTCGCCGAAATCCTCAACACCTCGCTGGTTCGTTACGACGCCTACGGCCGGCCCCAGAAACGGTCCACCGTCTCGGTCGATCCGAAGACCCGCACGCTGATCGTCACCGGCGATCCGAAGGAGCTCCAGGGTGTCTCGGTGATCATCGAACAGCTGGACCAGTCGCTCGGCTCCCAACCCGAACGCAAGACCCGCGTCGTCACCCTCAAGCAGGGCAAGGCGGTCACCCTCTCACCCAAGATCCGTCAGCTGTACGCCGACCGGATCAAGAGCATGCCCGAGCTCGGAACCTCCGACATCCTCATCCTCGAGGAACCCGAGAGCAACCAGCTCATCATCGCCGGCAATGAGGCCCAGCTGCAGGTCGTCACCCAGATCGTCGACGAGGTTCAGTCGACCCAGATCCAGCGAGCCGCCCGCGAGACGCAGATGGTTCCGGTCGGCACGGTCGACGAACTCAACCGCCTCCAACCGCTCGTCCAACAGCTCTACAACGACCGGTTCCGTGGTCGGGACGCCAGCGATCCGGCCGACGCCTCCATCATCGCTGATGGCAAGAACGCCCGCTTCATCCTCACCGGCCGGACCAACCAGCTCCGGGAAATCGAGTCCATCATCGCCAAGCTCCGCGGTGGTGCACCCGAGTCCGTCGCGCGCGACACCCGGATCATCGACCTGACTTCGGCCAACGCCGTCGAACTCGCCCCGACCCTCCGGACCCTCTACCAGGAACAGGTCAAGAACCGCCCCGGCTCGTTCGCCGCGGATACCCTGATCACGCCCGACGTGAATGGGAACCGACTCATACTCACCGGCGCCACCAACGAACTGGCCCTGCTCGAGGATCTCATCCAGAAGCTCGACAAGGTCGGTGCCCAGAGCGCCTCGACCCGCGTCTTCAAGGTGAAGTCGGCCGATCCCGACAAGGTCGTCGAGATCCTTGGAACCGCCCTCGTCCGCTACGACGCCTACGGACGTCCACAGAAACGGGTGAGTGTCGTCACCGATCCGAAGACCCGGACGATCATCGCAACCGGTGATCCGAAGGAGCTGCAGTCCGCCTCCGTCATTATCGAGCAGCTCGATTCCTCGCTCGGTTCCTCCGCGGGCCGGACGATGCGGGTGCTGCCGGTCAAGGAACGCCGCGCCGGGGAACTGCTCCCCAAGGTCCGACAGCTGTACCAGGACCAGGCCCGGAACAATCCCGAGTTCGGCACCACCGAGCCGCTCCTGATCGAGGACGCCGCCAGCAACCAGCTCATCGTCGCCGGCAATGAAAAGCAGCTCACCGCCCTCGATGAGATCGTCGGGGTCCTCCAGAAGGTATCTGAAGGCCAAGGCGGACGGCAGGTGAAGGTGTTCACCCTCGAGCGCACCTCCGCCAACTCCCTCGTGAACATGATCGGGCAGGTCTACGCCCGTCAGCTCACCAGCACCGAACCCACCGAACGGGTCGTGGTCAGCTCCGGCGGCAATGAACGCACCCTCGTCGTCGAGGCCCCGGCTTCCACGCTCACCCGGATCGAGGAACTCGTGAAGAACCTCGACCAGCCCGGACCCGAGGGACAAAACGTCATACAGACCGTGAAGCTCAAGCGCGGTCGTGCCGAGGATCTCGCCGAGGCTGTCAACCGCGTCATGACCAATCGCGCCCTGCCGGGGATGATCCGACGCGTCAGCGTCACCTCCGTCGCCGGTGGCAACAGCCTCCTCCTCAACGGACCCACCAACGCTGTCCAGGAGGTCCTCCGGATCGTCGAGGAACTCGACCAGGAAGGCCCTGGCAGCGGGGATATCGAGGTCCGGATCTACAAGCTCGAGAACGGCAGCGCCCGCGAGGTCTCCAACGTCATCCAGCAGCTCCTCCAGTCGGTCTCCCGAAACCTCTACCGGCGTTCCGGTGGCGGCGAGGGCGAGGGCGGTCGCCGGAACGCCTCGGTCAGTGTCTCCATCGACGAGCGCTCCAACAGCCTCATCATCTCTGCCACGGAGGCCCACTTCCGGATGGTCGACAAGATTCTCCCGACCCTCGACAAGGCCCCTGAACGATCGGATCGCGATGTCCAGTTCGTCTGGCTGAAGAAAGCCAAGGCCTTCGACCTCGCCTCCAAGCTCGACAGCCTGTTCGAGGAACGTCCGCGCGCCGACCGGCCCGTCATCGAGCCCGATTCCGCATCGAATTCGCTGACCATCATCGCCAAGCGCGGCGACATCCCCCAGATCCAGGACCTCGTCTCCCGCCTCGACGACCAGGGACGCGATTCCGCCGTGCTGGTTCGGGTCCGCCCGCTCGAGCGGGTCACCGCCGACCAGATGGCGACGATGCTCCAGAACATCTACCCGCAGGTCTCCGGAACCCCGCTGCGGGTGACCGACAAGGTCGAGCCTCCGAAGAACGCCAATCCGAGCGCCCAGTCCACCAGTCCCGAGGTGGTCATCGCCGTCGACAAGCCCGCCAACGCCCTCATTCTCTCCGGCCCAGCCCAGGAACTCGACGCCGTCGAGCGCCTCATCGGCGAGCTGTCGCTCAACTTCTACGGCAACGAGGCCGAGTTCCGCGTGTTCGCCATCAAGGACGCCGATCCCGTCGTCGTCGCCCGGACCCTGCAGGAACTCCTCAAGATGGACCCCGTGCAGATCGAGGATTCCCGGGGCCAGCCGAAGATCATCACGCCCCAGAACAAGATCACCGTGGTGGCGGAACCCCGAACCCGCAGCCTGATCGTCCGGGCCCGTCCGACCGACTTCGCGCTGATGGAGTCGCTCATCAAGCAGCTCGACACCGCCGGTCAGGTCGCCCAGCTGGAGTTCAAGGTGGTGCCCCTGTCCCATGCGGCCCCCGAGAAGATCCTGCCGCTCGTCCAACAGATGGTGACCCAGCTCACCGCCTCCCGACCCGGCGATCCCGTGACCGTTGCGGTCGATTCCCGTGGGCGTGGAATGCTCGTCATCGCCCGAGGCAATACCGCCAGCCAGGTCGAGAAGCTCATCCTGTCCCTCGACAAGCCCACCGCCAACGTCGAGGCCGAGGTCGAGATCGTCTCGCTCAAGAAGGCCAACGCCAGCCAGCTTGCCGCCGTCCTCCAGGGCATGCTCCGGCCCGGGAACACCGGTGAATCCACCGCCGAGGCCCGGGAACTCCAGGAACACATCCGCCGCCTGAAGGTTCGCAACGCCAAGGGCGACACCGTCCTCCTCGACCTCACGAAACCCATCCGCATCGCCACCGACCCCGTCGCTGGCACCGGGGGCGGCAACCGGATCATCCTCACCTCCACCTCCGACAACCTTCGCGCCCTCAAGGCCGTCGTCGAACAGATGGATTCCGTCGCCGTCCTCGATGGGGTCAAGGTCCGCTTCATCCAGCTCGAGAACGCCGACGCCGCCGCGGTGTCCCAGACCCTGAACACCGTGTTCTCCCAGGCGAAGACCCTCGCCATCGGGCCTGGCGGACCCGGCGGCCAACCCGCAGAACAGGGCAAGGCGCTCGTCCAGCCCCTCAACGTCGCCATCGATGCCCGCAGCAACACCCTCATCCTCAGCGGCCATCCCGAGAGCCTAGATCTCGCCCAGAAGATCGTCGCCGACATGGACAAGGAGGTGTTCCTCTACACGACCGACGTGCGTCTGTTCCGTCTGAAGCACGCCTCCGCCGCCCGGCTCCTGCCGCTCCTGCAGTCCGTCTTCACCGAGGGCACCGCAGTCCCGGGCACCGAGGGACTCTCCACCCAAATCACACGGCTCAGGACCCTCCGCGACGGCACCAAGGCCCAGTCCAACCAGACCCCGAAGAACCGTCCGGCGCTCACCATCCAGGCCGATGACCAGGCCAACATCCTCGTCGTCGCCGCCCGCAGCGACAACCTGCCGCTCATTGCCGATATCATCGAGCAGCTCGACATCCCAGCCGCCTCCGGACTCGAGACCGTCCGAGTCTACCCTCTCGAGCATGCCGATCCCGCCGCCGTCCAGAAGGTTCTGACCGACCTCTTCACCGGACCGCGCTCGACCACCCTCCGCAACGAGGACCGTCCGGTGATCACCGTGGACGCCCGCACCGGCTCCCTCGTCGTCGCCGGCAACAGCAAGGCTTTCGCGATCGTCGAGGGTCTGCTCAAGAGCCTCGACCAGAAGCTGCCGTTCGATCTCCGCGACATCGCGCTGATCCCGCTCGAGCATGCCGATGCCAACGTCGTCGCACCGACGCTCCAGAAGCTGATGGACGCCCGGGTCACCCAGCGGGCCAGCCTCAACCAGGGACAGGCCGACGCCCTCAAGGTCATCATCATGGCTGACCAACGGAGCAACGCGCTTCTCGTCGGTGGCGCCCGTGAAGGCTTCGAACTGGTGCAGACCCTGGCGAAGCAGCTCGACCAGGCCGCACCCGCACTGAGCGGACGGGTCCGCCTCGTCCCGCTCGAGTTTGCCGACGCCCGCGTCGTGGCCAGCACCCTGTCCACGCTCTTCGAACAGCGCTACGCCGCCATCCGAACCGCGGACCTCCAGCGCAACAAGCCGATCATCCTTGCCGACACCCGGAGCAACTCCCTGCTCGTGGCCGCCAGCCAGGAGGACAACCGGACGCTCGACGATCTGCTGAAGAGGCTCGATGCCAAGCAGGACAACCCGGCGCTCACCCTCACGGTGATTCCCATGCGGTTCAACGACTCCGCCCGTGTGGCCACGATGCTCGAGAACCTGTTCGCTGCCCGACAGAAGGCCCAGGTGCTCCCCGGAGGCACGGCTCTGCCGAGCGACCAGATCAAGGTCGAGACCGACGCCCTCAACAACGCGCTCATCATCTCGGCCAGCAAGGAGAACCTGGAACTCGTCCGGGAACTCGTCGCCAAAGTGGACCAGGAACCCACCATCGCCGGAGGCGTCTTCGAGATGTTCACACTCGAGTTCGCCGACGCCGCCCGGGTGTCGACCCTCCTGAAGTCGCTGGTCGACCAAGGACTCTATCGTCCAGGTAGTCCCGCCAATGCGCCGGCCAAGGGCGGCAACTCCAGCCGCGACATTCTCTCGGTCAGCGTCGATCCCCGTTCCAACACCCTGATCGTCAGCGCTAGCCCCGAGAACCTGAGCATTGTCCGGGAGGTGGTGAAGCGGCTCGACACCAAGGACCTCGCCGCCAATGCCGACGTCCGGCTGTACCCGCTCAAGAACGCCCGCGCCAGCACCCTGGCCACAACCCTCCAGCAGTTCTTCCAGGCCAAGCGCACCGCAGACGCCGTCGCGGTCAACGCCAACGAACGCACCATCGCCACCACGGTCCTTGCCGATGACCGGATCAACTCGCTGATCGTCACCGGCGGCAAGGAGGCGTTCGACCTCATGGACCGCATGCTCCCCCAGATGGATGGTGAGAGCGTCTTCTCGCGGCTGAACTTCCGGGTGTTCCCGCTCAGGAAGGCGACCGCCCTCAAGCTGCAGGCAACCCTCCAGCCCATCTTCGCCAATCGACCGCCCAAGGTTCGCGGCGAGCCGGTCGACCCCATCACCGTCATCGCCGACCAGTGGGTGAACGCCCTCCTCGTAGGCGCCACCGTCGAGGACCTGAGCACGGTCGCCAGTCTGATCGAGAAGCTCGACAGCGACCCGGCCGAGACCGGCATCGCAATCCATGTCTTCCCCCTCCAGAAGGCCGATGCCACCAAGGTGGTCACCACCGTCCGTGGCCTGTTCCGAGACAATCTCCCCAACCAGGTCGTTCCAATCACGGTCACCGCGGATGAACGGATCAACGCGATCGTGGTGTCCTGTGGCGAGACGGACGCCCAGCGGATCGGGGAGCTGGTCCAGAAGCTCGATACCGACCAGGTGGCGAAGGTCAGTGAGATCAAGGTGTTCCCGCTGCAGTTCGCCCGGGCCGAATCCCTGGCGGGCATCCTGAATACCGCGCTCAATACCAAGCCGGCCCCGCTCAACGACCAGGCGCCCAACGCGCAGTCGGTCCTCCAGTTCATCACCCGGACGGCCGAAGGTCAGGAACTCGTCACGGCCGCGCTCAAGGAGTCGGTGCTCATCACGCCCGACCAGCGGATGAACTCCCTCGTGGTCTCCGGACCGGTCGACTACATGGGCCTGATCGAGCAGATCATCCAGCGCATGGATGCGAGTTCACCCCAGCTGGCCAAGATCAAGGTCTTCGCGCTCCAGAATGCCGATGCCCGGCAGATGGCGGAAGTGATCACCCAGATGTTCCGCATGACCCCGACCGCCGGGACCGGATCGACCCGATCTGTCCAGTACACCCTGGTGCGCGGCAAGGCGGAGAACGGAACACCCACTGAGGAACCCCTGGCCTCGGCGACGTTGGGCACGGCGGAGCAGACCGCCCTGACTGTGACTGTGGATCCCCGGACGAACAGTCTGCTCGTCGGTGGGACCGAGCACTACATGAACCTCGTGTCGCAGCTGATCGACACCCTCGACTCCAGCGCCGCCCATGAGCGGGCCTCCGAGGTCATCCGGCTCAAGAACTCGCAGTCCCCTGAGATCGCCACCGCGATCCGCAACTTCCTCGACCAGGAACGTCAGAAGCTCATCCAGTCACTGGGCGTGGATGCGGTCTCCGCCACGGCCCGCCTCTTCGACCAGGAGGTCGCGATTGTCGCCGAGCCGACCAGCAACACGATCCTGCTCTCGGCCAACAACCGGTACTTCGAGCAGATCCGGTCGATGATCGATGAGCTCGATTCCGCCCAGCCCCAGGTGCTGATCCAGGTGCTTCTTGCAGAGGTGCGGCTCGACAACCAGACCGACCTCGGCTTCGAGTGGACCTACAAGGGTACGGCGGGCAGCAGCACCTACGGAATCGGGACGGATTTCTCGTCCGACGTCGACATGGCGAAGCTGAGCGGTCTCACCGGCGGCATGCAGGGAGGTGACTTCTCGTTCATCCTCCGGGCTCTCAAGACCCAGGGCAAGCTGCACGTCCTGAGCCGGCCCCAGATCGTCACCGCCGACAACAAGCCGGCCACCATCAATGTCGGCAAGAAGGTGCCCCTCGTGGAGCAGACCCGCCTGGATGCCCAGAACAACCTGACTACCCAGTACCGCTACGAGGACGTCGGTGTGAATCTGACCGTGACGCCGAAGATCAGCCGGGATGGCTTCGTGAAGATGGAGATCAGCACGACGAACAGCACCCTCTCGGCACAGATCATCGACATCAACAAATCGGCCTCGGCCCCGGTGGTGGACCAGCGCAAGGCGAACACCACGGTGAGCGCCCAGAGCGGCCAGACGATCGTCATCGGCGGCCTCATCGACACCATCAACGAAACCAACATGCGGAAGGTACCCGTCCTTGGGGACATCCCCTATCTCGGCGTCCTCTTCCGGACCACCAGCACGAAGAAGGAACGGAAGGAACTCCTGATCCTCATGACCCCGATCGTCCTCGAGAACTCGCAGGTCCCAGTGAAGCTGACCGATCCCGACAAGGTGCTCCGCGACAATCTCGACAATGCGGACATACGGCAGATGATGCGCGAAGGCGACATGCAGCGCCGCATCCTCGAGCCGTATTATCGGACCAATCGTCCGTCCTGGCGCGATAACCAGATCAAGACCAACACGGCACCGGCACTATGAGGGGACGTGGTCGTTCGACAGCGATGTTTGCATCCTTGGCCGCGGGATTTCTTCTCACGACCGGGTGTGCTGGATTGAAGTCCGGGGGTCGGTTGTCCGAGCTGCATCTCTTCGGGGTGCCGGTGGCACTGAACCTCGGGTCGAAATCGGGTCCAGACGGCATTGGACTCCGCCTTTACGCCAGCACGTCGGAGATGGCGAAGGGCATCCCGATCCGGGAGGGCGTCCTGGAGATCCTGATGTTCGACGGGACGGTTGGCGAAGCGTATGCCCGATCGGAGAAGCCGTTGAAGACCTGGACGTTCACCTCAGGCCAGTTGGGTGGCTTTGCCGGAACCTCCTCGCTGGGCATTGGCTACCAGTTCCCTCTCCGCTGGGGGGCTGAGACACCCCGGCAGCCGGTTGTGACCGTGATTGCCCGACACGTGGCTCCGAACAAGTCCGTCACCTGGTCCACCGCCACGACGATATCGATCGTCACGCGGTGACAAGGGCCGAGGCCGTGTCAGCGAAGGCCGGATCCCCAGGTTCGGGATTGGGCTGTTCTCCCCCGCCCGCAATCCAAGTGACGTGTCTCCCAACGGTCATGCGGCAGGCGTGACCTCGAAAGCCACGGAGGCCAATCTTGGGCCATGGACCTCCCCGTAAACCTGCTGATTCTCGGCTGGACCGGATTCCTGACAGGCCTAGACCCGGGCAATGGGAAGGGCTACCGACGTCTCTGCTACAATCGGGGCATCCACCGCCTTCATCCATCTGTGTTTCAGCTCCTCCCCACCTTCATTCCTGCTGCGGGATGGATGACCTCCCTGTTGGCCTTCTGGATGGGCCTTGTCGTTCATGCCGCCACTCCTCCGTTGGTTCCACCCGAGACCCTGACCTTCCCGCCGAATCCGCCGGCCTCGTGGCTGACCTTCCATCTCGCCCATCCGGGCTGGACCGCTCCAGGAGACCCGAACGGGGCCATCTTCTGGAAAGGCCGCTATCATCTCCACTACATCTACGAGGGCCGCGATGGCGTCTCTTGGGCCCATGTCTCGAGCCGCGACATGGTCCACTGGAAATGGCATCCCACGACACTGACTACGGCCACGATGGGGCACGGCCTCTTCAGTGGAACGGCGTTCCTGACCCGCGAGGGGCGACCGGCCATCATCTACCACGGTGAGGGTTCCGGACGGAACCAGATCGCCTTCGCGGAGGATGATTTCCTGGAACGGTGGTCCAAACCCATCCCGGTGGATCCGCAGACGGACTCCGGCGGACTCCCCGACATGCGGCATTGGGATCCGGATTGCTGGTTCGACAACGGGCTCTACCACGCGATCTCGGGTGGGAAGGATCCCCATCTGATGACCTCAACCGATCTCCGGCACTGGGATCACATCGGCCACCTTCTCCACGAGCGGATGCCCCGTCTCGATGTGCCGCGCGATGAGGACATCTCTTGCCCGAACATGTTCCGTCTCGGCGACCAGTGGATGCTGCTGTGTCTGAGCCATTGGATCGGCAGTCGGTACTACCTCGGCCGTTTTGAGGAGGGTCGGTTCCTTCCCGAATCGCATGGTCGTTTGAACTGGATGTGCGCGTTCCAGGGTGGCGACGAGGATGCCGACCTCTTCGCCCCGGAAAGTCTCCAGACCCCGGACGGGCGGCGGGTGATGTGGGCCTGGTCCCGGGTGAAGCACCGTCTCCAGGGCATCTCCATCCAAGGGAGCATTCAGTGCCTGCCCAGGGAGCTCAGCCTCCCGGCCGACGGAGTCCTCCGGATCCGACCTCTCCGGGAGCTCGAGTGTCTTCGCCGCGACTCCCGCCACGAGCGAGCCACCACGATCGAGCCCAGCTCCCGCCATCACCTCCATCGGATCTCAGGTGACACCCTCGAACTTCGAATCGTCCTCCAACCCGGATCCGCACAACGTTATGGTCTCGAGGTTCATTGTGATGCCGAGGGCCGGAACGGTTTCCCGATCTCCTTTGAGCCAGCGACCCAGACGCTTTCCTTGGGCGAAACGAGGATACCGCTCACGCTGCCGTCTGATGAGGACCTCGTACTGCGTGTCTTCATCGATAAGAGCCTCATCGAAGTCTTCGCCAACGACCGGGTCGCCGCCCTCTCCCCACACCGCTACGGTCCGGGGAACGTCGGCATCAGCCTCTTCAGCGAGGGTGCCGCTACCCGGGTCAAGGAGCTCAGGTCCTGGAAGATGCGTTCCATCTACACGGGGCAGACCACGTTCCGGGCAGCAGTCAATCGTGGGACGGGTCGTTAGTGCTCAACCGCCGGATTCCCACAGGGTGCACGAAACCCGGTTTTCATCGGGTTCAGAAAAACAAAAAACCGCGATTTCTCGCGGTTTTTAAGGTGGTGCCGGTGGAGGGACTCGAACCCCCACTCCCTTGCGGGAAACAGATTTTGAGTCTATCGCGTCTGCCATTTCGCCACACCGGCAGGAGGGCGCCAAAAGCGTCTGCGTGGTATGGGCCACCCACTGGTATCACGCAAGCCGCGAAACGGTGAGAGGAGAAAAGGGGGAGGAGACTCGCGCGGAGACACGGAGGGAAATAGGGGATTGAGGGGCGGAACCATGAGACGCTGCATCGCCAATCGTTCCAGATGATTCCTAGTTCCTGGCCTCCGCATCCTCCGTCTCGATCTCTCCGCGTGGGTCGCCTCCTCCCCTATTCGGGCGAGTCAGCAGCCTCCACTCCTTCAGGGAACCCTGGACCAGGTTTTCCAATGGGCTTCGATTCTCCCGGGATCCGGGAGGCCATCCATCACCAGGATCCGGTACCGGAGGATGTGGGTCCCCTTTGGCGGAATGACAAACTCGCCCAACTGCTGTGGAGCCCAGCAGAAGAAAGGTTCGGTTGGATGCAGTCTCATCGGCTCCGGATGCCGCAGGTTCGTTGGATGCCCCAGTAACGCCACTCCAGCGACGACTCCACCGACTGATCCTCCGATCCAACACCAGCTTGCCCTCGATTCGTTGCCTTCGATCCGGTTTGTGGTGCCTTCGGAGGTCAGGAACCTGCAGTTCTCCGCGCCATCCCAGACATCCAGCCCCCGGAAACCCAGTCCGCCATAGCGATACTGCGGCAGGACCAAGGGATGATCCGTCACATTCGTCTGCCGGACCGTGAGATCGATCTGGTGCGGTTGCCCGGGCCGTGTCGCATTCACCCCGACCCGCCAACCCTCGTGCAAAACCGTCACCGGTTCCTTCGCGGTGAGGTCCACGTAGCGATGGAGGACCTCAACCTCGGCTCCCTCTGCCGTCTCTCGGGATCCCAGCCACTGGATCATATCCACCCGACCCTTCTTCTGGCCCATGTTCCAGAAGTCCGGCGCTCTCCCTTCGAACTCCGTCTTCGTCCAGGAGGTCCACACGCCATGATGGTGTCGGTGGTTCGTCGGATAGTCGCCCGAAACCACCACCCCGCCCGGGGTCACAAGCGGATGGAGATAGCCGGCCCTCCGATACTCCTCTGGAACCCCGGATGGCAGGATACCGTGACCTCCCCGATAGGTGATCACCGGTTTGGTCCGAAGGCGGAATGTCACCGCGTCCTCAGCGCATTCGATCCTCACCGGCAAGGATTGCCCCTCTTCCCGATTTTTCGTCCCCGCTCCGTCGGCCCACGCAACGACGATCGGAAGACAGGCCAGGAATTCGAGGGCAGACCTGCGAACGCGACGGAGGACGGTGATGGGGCTCATGGGGAACCCCTCGGGTATAGAGAACCCTCGACAGGCGGACCACACCGTTTCGAACCACGGCACTCCGAGACTCTCACTGGGCTCCGAACTGGATCTCGGCCAGCCTCCGATACCTTCCCTCCGGGTGGGCCATGAGTTCGTCGTGGTTTCCGGATTCCACAACCCTGCCCTCCTCGACCACGAAGATCTGGTCGACCTTCCGGATCGTCGACAACCGATGCGCGATGATGAAGGCGGTCCGACCCTGGAGAAGCTCTTCGATGGCCCGCTGCAGGAGCTGCTCGTTCTCTGCATCCAATGCACTCGTGGCCTCGTCGAGCACGAGGATCGATGGATCCTTGAGCAGAGCCCTTGCGATGGCGAGCCGCTGCCGCTGGCCACCTGAGAGTTGGATTCCCCGTTCGCCGACGAGCGTCTGGTATCCGTCGGGCAATTTCTCGATGAACCCCGCACAAAGGGCGCGCTTCGCCGCCTCCCGGATCTCGTCGATCGACGCGCTGGGACGACCGTACCGGATGTTCTCCTCGATGGTTCCCGCAAACAATAGAACCTCCTGGGGTACGAGAGCGAACTGGTCCCGAAGGCGTTCGAGATCGAGATCCTGGGCGGGTCGACCATCGAGAAGCACGCGGCCTCGCTGCGGCTCATGGAACCGGAGGAGCAACGACGCGATGGTCGATTTGCCCGATCCACTGGGACCCACCAGTGCGATTTTCTCCCCGGGGGCCACCTTGAGGTGGAGGCCGCGAAGGACCTCGATCTCCGGGCGCGAAGGGTAGTGGAACCCGACATCCTGGAACTCGACAGCCCCGGACAACCGCACCCGTAGGCCTTGGGGCCGGGGCCGGGTTGCATCCACCTCGCGTGGACTGGCGAGTATTTCCCGGACGCGTTCCGTCGCACCCAGGGTCTTCTGGACCTGAGAATACACCTCGGTGAACGACGCAACGGATCCGCCCACGAAGGTGGTGTAGAGGATGAAGCGGGTGAGGTCACCGTATGTGATGGCACCGGACTCCATCAGCCGGGCGCCATACCAGAAGACGAGGACGATGGAACCGAAGACACCAAAGATGATGAAAGAAACCAGCGACGCTCGGTACATCGCGGTCTTGAGGACGAGGTCGAGAAAGCCACGGATCTGGACCGAGTACCGTTCAAGTTCAAGACGCTCATTCCCGAACGCCTTCACCGTGGCGATGCCCTGCAATGCCTCATGGACCACGGATCCTCCGGCTGCGAGTCGGTCCTGGGCGTCACGGGACCGCCTCCGGATCCGGCGTCCAAAGAGGACCGCTGCCAGCATGAGGACCGGGAACGTGGAGATCATGACCCCTCCGAGTCGCCATGAGGTCACCGCGATGAGGATGACGCCACCCAACAGGAGGGTGGTTTGGCGGAGGAACTGCGGGATGGTGGTGGTGAAGGTCTCCTCGATGACGGAGAGATCCGCGGCGAGCCGGCTCGCGAGTTCACCCACCCGTCGATCACCGAAGAACCCCATCGGGAATCCGATCAGACGACCAAAAGTGTCCACCCGTAGATCCGCCAGCGCCCGTTGGCCGGATTGATGAAAACCCATGGACGAAAAGAACGAGAAGAAGGCCTGCGTTGCCAGGCAACCGACCAGGATCATCGTGGTGCCATCGATGCCGGCTGCCCAGGTGGTCAGGGCGCCAGGAGTCCGGCCGGCCAGTGCCGCATCCAGGAGTTTCCCGGTCAGGAACGGGAACGCCAGGCCCAGGGAGGTCGAAACCAGAAGGCAGCCTGCAGCAAGGGCCAGGCGGCCCCGGTAGGGTCCGAGGTAGCCGAACAACACAGAGGCCTCACGCAAGGATTCCGAGGTGAACCGGCCTTGTGCTGGGACCTTGGAGGATCCGTCTTGGGGTGACTGTTCCGACGACACGCCCAAGGATCCCACGCCAACTCCAAGTCTCAAACTCGATCTCATCCCGTGGTCAGGATGGATCGCCTCGGCCTCTTGGCCTCTTGGCCGTGGTTGAAACTTACCTTCCCCCACGGTCACCCTTCGTCGTCATGCGTCACGAACCCATCGACCCCCAGCTGTTCGTCCTCAACCGGGAACGCCTAGCCCGTCTCCTCCTTCCCAACTCCATCGCGATCGTCAACGCGAACGACCTGGTCCCTACGAATGCCGATGGTCTTCACCGCCCGGTTCCCAACTCCGACCTGTTCTACCTTTCGGGCGTGGAGCAGGAGGAGAGCATCCTGCTGCTCTATCCGCAGGCCGACGACGAACGGATGCGCGAGATCCTGTTCGTCCGTGAAACGAATGAGCACATCGCGACTTGGGAGGGTCACAAGCTGACCAAGGATGAGGCTCGCCAGGTCACAGGCATCCGACGCGTCGAGTGGCTGTCGAACTTCCAATCGATCTTCCATCGGCTGATGTGCGAGGCAGAGCATGTCTACCTCAACTCGAATGAGCACAAGCGTGCCGACATCGTGGTTCAGACCCGGGATGCCCGGTTCGTCGAGTCGGTGAAGCGGCAATTCCCTCTGCACACCTACCACCGCCTCGCCCGGGTGATGCATCGGCTGCGCATCCTGAAGTCGCCGGTCGAGGTGGAGCTGCTCCGGAAGGCATGTCAGATCACCAAGGCCGGCTTCCAAAGGGTCGCTCGGTTTGTGAAGCCAGGAGTCAACGAATGCGACGTCGAGGCTGAGTTCTCGCACGAGTTCATCCGGCGTCGCGCCACCTTTGCGTACCCGCCCATCATCGCCTCCGGCGCCAACGCCTGCGTGCTGCACTACCTCGACAACAAGGAGACGTGTCGCGATGGAGATCTTCTCCTGCTCGATGTGGGCGCCAGCTACGCCAACTACAACGCCGACATGACCCGGACGATCCCGGTCTCGGGCCGGTTCACGCGCCGTCAGCGTCAGGTCTACCAAGCCGTCCTTCGGGTGCTGAAGGCCCAGATCCGCGGTCTGAACCCCGGCAAGAAGCCCCAGCAATGGCAGGAGGAATCGGAGGAATTGATGGCCCGGGAATGCGTCGATCTCGGCCTGCTCAAGCCGAAGGATCTCAAGGTGAAGGTCGAGGACCGGATGGGCCTTCCCGTGAAACGGTTCTACATGCACGGCTGTGGTCATCCGCTTGGCCTCGATGTCCATGACGTGGGGTTCACAACGGAACCCTTTGCCCCGGGGTGGGTCATGACCGTCGAGCCCGCGATCTACCTGAAGCAGGAAGGGTTCGGCGTGCGCCTCGAGAATGACATCCTGATCACCGAGAATGGTTTCGAGGATCTCATGGGCGACATCCCGCTCGAGGTCGAAGAGATCGAGGCGCTCATGGCCCGTCGGCGCTGATCGGTCACCCTGAATTCCCAAACCTCGAACCCTGGCATTCCGTGTCACGACTCTCGCAGTTCGTCGCGATTCAAACCTGCTTCCGGATCCATCCCGGACATCGTGAGACCGTGGAACGTCTGCTCCTGGAACTCGAACTCCGGGCCTCGGAGAATCCCACTCTTCTGTTCCACGAGGTCTCGTTCCGGTCGGAGGATCTCGCTCTCCGCGTCGCATTCCCGTCGGCCGAGTCCCTGCTGGACCACCTTGCGGCAACGTCGGAATGGTTCGAGCGGCTCCTGACTGGAACCGATCTCGTTCGGATGGAGGTCCATGGTCCGGAGCATGAACTCTCCCAGCTTCGGGGGCCCCTCGGGGTGTTCGTGCCGGAATGGTATGTGCTCATGCCACCCCGGTCCTGATTCTCTTCCGGTGGGTCCGGACCCCACTGGTCCCAGACCGCAAAGGGATCGGTAGCGTCAGACCGCCAACGGCGAACCGGTGATCTTCTCGTACGCCTCCAGGTATTTCCGACGTGTCCGCTCGACGACGTCCTGAGGGAGGGCCGGTGCGGGAGGGGACTTGT
>SXGQ01129373.1_pt1 | contig 37814 bp, 27 predicted proteins | sample 3178371 | NCBI WGS metagenome assembly SXGQ01 (sample SAMN11356859, study PRJNA531348) | freshwater metagenome | isolation source: freshwater sample F1-20 | place: China: Fuxian Lake, Yuxi | collected 2017-12-25 | reverse complement strand
ATGAAGTCAGTTTTGCGTACGAGCCCAACCCCACCGCTGACTGGTTTGCAATTGAAGCAGCGGGCGCTAGCGCCGTGCCGGGCGGGCAGCTGGCCAGCTGGGACACCACCCAGATTGCAGATGGCGCGTACCAGTTGCGGCGTGCTCCTCGTCCGCCGAGATGGTGCGCAATCTACTAGCCAGCGCAGCCCTCAGCGAACCTCCCACGGGAAGCTGTCGAGCCGGTGCGCGCCGTCCTTCTTAATAACGACCTGCGTCTCGAGCTTGATGCACTCCTTGCCGCCCTCCTCGCCGATCAGGCTTTCGACGCAAACCGTCATGTTCTCGGAGAACCAGCCGCCGTGCGCGTTGGCGAAGTCGGGGCGCAGCGGCACGGACGGCCATTCGTCGGCCAGTCCCACGCCGTGCAGCGCCACCGAGTAGCGGTTGCCGACATACTTCTCCGGAATTCTCCAGGATTTTTCGTTGAACTCGGCGAACGAAAGTCCGGGCTTCAACAGCGCCATGTTGTGGTTGATCTGGTCGAGTGAGGCCTCATACATCGTGCGCTGCGTGTTGGTCATGCGCGTATGCCCCACGGTCCACGAACGCGAAAGGTCGGCGCAGTAGCCGTAGGGACCGATCATGTCGGTGTCGAAGGAGAGGATGTCGCCCTCCTTGCCGAGGTGGTCGGAGCATTCTTGGAACCACGGGTTCGTGCGTTCCCCGATCGCCAGCAGGCGCGTCTCCAGCCACTCGCCACCGGAACGGATGTTTTCGAAGTGAAGTTCGGCCCAGATCTCCTGCTCGGTCTTGCCGGGCAGCGAGTGCTCGTACATGCGCGCCATGCCAGCCTCGCACACGCGGATGGTCCAGCCCATGAGCTCGAGCTCGTCGTCGCTCTTGATGCATCGCGCCATCTCGGTGAGTTCCTGGCCCTCCACAAGAGTGACACCACGACGGCGCAGCGCATCAACGCCTGCTGGCTCCAGCTTGTCGACCGCAAGGCGCATATTGCCGCCGTTGCGCTCCTTCAGTGCACTGACGACCTCGTTCGCCCACTTCTCGACGAACTCCTTCTGGCGCTCGGCAGTATACATGTAGAACCACGAGGTGCCGGGGCGGATCTCGTCGATCGTCTCAAGCCCCTTTGCCAGGTGCTCGGCGCCCCGGTACTCGAAGTCGATGGCGTGCCCGTCGGCAAACAGCATCGCGTAATGAAACGCGTTATGAGTCGCCCAAACCTGCATATTAGAGACATCGAGCGCATAGCGCACGTTGATCGGGTCGTAGAGCAGGCTCGCCGCGCAGTCCTTGCGATTCACCTGATCCACAAGGCGGCGCTTTCGGTAGCCGCGTGCCTTCACCAGCGTCTCGTGCGGGATCGGGCTCTTCAGAGATTTGTCCGCCCCTTCCTTGTTTAGGTATTCCTTCTTGCGAGCGTCCATAAACATTTTCATTGGAATATTATATACCTGAATGCGCGCGCCCTTCTAGTTGAAGAGCGGTTAACATTGCGGCCGCAGCACGGACGCCTGTCGATGTTTTCTATTTCAAAGCCGTCGCCATTGCCAGTGAGCTCCCACGTCAAATAGCTAATAGCTACCAAGATACGGAAAGGAACGTCAGGTCGCAAAGAGAGTTTTTTAATTGCCCTGACCCTACACGGGGCAAGTCTTACTTTATGCTAGCCTCCATCCACAAGTGCATAATAGCCGAAGTCCACACCAAGTAATTAATCAGAGCGGTATGACCCACACACCAAAACCATATTACAAATTTTCTTTAACACGGCATCACCAGTCACAACTTACACCGCACCCATCCAGCATCTGGACCACACCCCTGCACCAACCGCCACATGCGTTATTACTGCGGCGCATAGTCACCAGCCCATTCGCCACGCCCCACTAAATATGGGGGCGCATCGGTTGATGCGAAACTGAATGCGGTTGGAAGCCTCAAAGGTCAGCGCCAAGAGACTGGCAGTAATTATGATCCGCAACTGGAATCGGCACCTACCGACTGCTCGTCCCCACCTTGCGAGCAGCCATGCACGCAAGCGTCCATCGCGCCAGCAACAGCAGGGCACTCCCTCCCTAGGCTCAGGCGCATGAGACCTGTGAGCTTGCTGAGGACAATCACCACTAGGCCGAGCGCATAACAGCACCCACGCCTACGCGTGACGCTCGTAGGGCACCGCAACCGAGTCAGGTAGGAAGGGAGATTACGATGCCCAGTGCCTCATCTTGAGCGGCCGAAACCAACCACATGCACAAGAGATGGGACCACCCTAGCAGTGGCCTTAGTTTGAACAAGGCTAGCCCTATAAAGTGGTGATCCAGCCCTGCCAAAGGCTGCCGAGCTGCACCCGCTATTGGCACACCTCACGCCGAACGACGGTCAAGATACGATGCGCTTATATACTTTGGCCAGCGCAGTCCCCGCGGCATCGAGCTTGATTACGGCCGATTTTGTTGGACCATCTGAATAGAACGAAACGGTGGGCGCATCGGCCCGTCCTTGCTGGTTATTTCGGCGCCAGTCTTGGCCATGATGGCTGCCGTCACTGTGCCGCCCTCGTGGCCGATGCATGCCCGTAGGGCTTTGCGCAGCCGTTGGCTGGCAGCGGCGCCGTGAATCAGCCCAAAAAGGGCCAACCCGGTCAGGCATTGCCCGGCGAGGAGGGTGCCCTGCTCACGCATAACCGCTAATACACCCTGCGCCGCGTCCGTTTCCGAAGGGAGGGAGTTGGCCAACAACAAGGCAGCGCGGTTGGCCTGGTCTAGTGCGATCCAAGCATCCGCAAAAGCCTGCAGATCGTCTGCTTCCACGGCCGCAAACATGCGTGTCTGCGCGGCATAAGCGGCGTCCGCATCTAGTCGCGCGGCTGCCGCGCGCAGGGCGGCCGACCGACTGGATTCAAAATCGCTAGGGGTGCCCTCGGGCGAGCGCGGCAAGACAAACACCAGCACCCAGTCTTCGTCTTCGGACGCGTGCGCCAAGGCCGCATGGCGCAGCACCTGCGTAGCCGCCGCGGAAGGGTCGGCCGCCACCAACAGCAGACCTCCTCGGACAACGCCCCAAGCAGCCGGCTCAGCTAAAAGACCAAGGTCCCGCAGCAAAGCCACCGTGTCTACCTTGGCCTCACCGCGCACCCCCGCCAGGGCGCACGCCACCGCCATGCCCAGCGCCGGGTCCGCGCCCAGTCCCATGTGACTGGGGATAGCCCACTCGATCTCAACATCGGTTTGCCGGGTGGGCGGGCGACGCGCGGCTAAGCGGTCGGCGTAACCATAGGCGATGTGGGCACGCGGACCCACCACTGACAGCCCCTCGGAATTGAACTGGGCACGTAATTCCACCATGGGAAACTTCAAGCTCAGGCTGACCCAAGCCATAGTCGCGGAAGGGTTAGAGGAGCTGGGAGCTAGACCAAGGGGCAAGCTACATGGGGCTTTGACTTCGACGAACATACACCTCTTGAGCCGGTGGCTGGGGGGCTAAATGTGAAACCCCGGCTTGAAGTCGGGGTTGGTGATCGCCGGCCGGTGCAGTGTAAAGGCCGCGATCGGATGACGGGTGCGGCCATCGATGGCCAGATCGCTTAAAATCTGGCCCAGAAGGCTAGCGAATTTATAGGCATGACCCGCGCCACTGCACACGAGAATCTGGGGAAACCCCGGCAGGGCGTCGATGACGAAGTTACGGTCAGGCGGCATATCATATAGACAAGTCTTAGTATACAACCGCGGCCCCAAAAAGTTTGGTAGATGCTCGGCCAGCCAGGCGGCCACCCGTTCTTCCCGGGCGGAGTCGGGCTCATAGGAGCGCGTCTGCGGCGTCACCACCGGGCCGGCAGCGTCAATGGCGGCCTTGGTAGCCAACTCCCCATAGACTGGAAATCCGTAGATCACTTCGTCCCCATGGCTTATAAAAATGGGAAAGCGGCCGATAGCGAATTGGCGGAGGTGGGGCGTGGCGTAGTAAGTGACCTGCTCCTGAGTGGCGGTGATGCGCAAACTGCACCCCACCCAACCCAGCACTTGGTCGGTCCAAGCACCAGCAGTGATTATCAGCCTGCGACCGGTGAAGGTGCCGCGTTCCGTGCTCACCTCCACTCCGCCCTCAAAAGGCCGGAGGCCGGTAACCGAGCACTCATCATAAATAGTTGCGCCGTGCAACCTCGCTGTGGCGATGTGCGTGGCGTTGCCCTTGACCGCGTCCACTAGCCCGGTATCAGCCTGATAGAGTACGTCCATTGGCTGACGTAGACGAAACTGCGGAAAGCGGCGCATGCATTCCTTGCCGTCAAAGCGCTCGTAGGGGATGCAGGCCGCGTCCATAGCGGCGGCGTAGATCTCGATCTCTTGATGGTGGGGACCGTCGCGGCGGGCCAGCTCCACGCTCCCGGTCTTATGCACCACCTGCACACCGGTTTCGGCCTCCAGCACTGCCCAGGCGGCGAAAGTGTGCGGTGTGAGTCTGGTGTAATCGGCATGGTGGTAGGTCAGGCGGATTATCCGTGAGTGGTCCTGCGAGCCGCCATGGACATGGCCAAGCGGGAACTGCTCCAAGCCTAGAACCTCGGTGCCGGCGCGGCGCGCCAGCCAATAGGCGGCCCCGCTGCCCAGCCCTCCGCAGCCAAGCACGATGTACTCGAATTGTCTTCGCGTCATCGCCTGTGTTCTCGTCTCAATGATCGGTCATCATGCAATATCGTGGAAAGCGATGGTTGTTTCGCGGGATCCTTGCCATGAGCAGCAGTGTCTGACAACGACGCGGGTTGGACATTTCTCAAGTAACGGGGCAGGCGGATTAAGTGGCAGACTGCAGGTGGCTGATCGCAACATGTATCAGGCCCTCCCTCCGCCTCACACTCGGCAGGATACTACTCAGCCCTATGCCACCAAGGTCCATGCGCTTAGCATCAATCACATCAAACGCTTCCGGCCCGGGGGCAAGACACGCTTCGAAAGCGCCTGTTGAATCCCGACAAACACTGAGGTCTTGGTGGTTTTTGCCAGCACTGCTACTGACTTGTTTTGGTCGCAAGCGTCTCGCGCAGGTCCACCAGCTCCTGACCAGGGATGCTTGTGAGCGCAGCAGTCAACTCCTCCCTAGAGCAGTGCCGCACCTTTAAGATAATATCCCAGGAGCCAGATTGGCGAGGCGAGCGCACACTACCCATTGCCATGATGCCCCAGTTGCGGTCGCCGATCACACGCGCCACCTTGCGGAATTCACCCAGCCGGTCGGGGACGCGCATCACCGCGCGCCACCCGGCGTCGATCGCACCCAACAGGTTCTGCAGTTCCACAAGTAGATCGGTGTCGGTGATTATGCCGATTACAGCATCCCCGCCGGGCTCCACCACCACCAGCCCGGTTAACTTGTTCTGAATTAGCAGTTGCGCCGCCTCCTCTAGTGTGGCATCAGGTTGGGTGGTGTGAAGGTCTGCGCCAGTCAGCATCATCTGCCTCACGGTGAGGTCCGAGAGGAAACGGGTGATCTCCCACACATTCAAGCTGGCCAGCCGCTCCACCGGAACCGCCAGCCGCGCGTGAGTCACCAAGCCGAGCAGGCACTTGCCATTCCCTACCACCGGCAGGTGGCGGATGTTGTTTTCGGTCATCAGCTTTTGAGCATCCACTACCCGCATAGCCGGCTCGACCAAAATCGGATGGGGCGTCATGTAATCTCTAACTATCATGAAGTACCTCCGTCGGGTTTGGGGTTTGCACCACCGGCTCGAGCGTACGCAAGGTTTGAATCGGGATGTGGCAGAGAATCTGATGGCCGCCCTCGCCAGACTGATAATGCGGGGTTTCTGTCTCACAGATCCGGCCGCCATCGGGTAGGAGCTGGCGCCGCGGACAGCGGGTGTGAAAACGGCAGCCGCTTGGCGGGTGTAGTGAGCTGGGCACCGTACCATCAAGCCGGATATGGGCCTGCGCCACCGTCGGATCGGGAATGGGCACAGCCGCCAGCAAGGACTCGGTATACGGGTGATAGGGGGGGGTGTAGATAGCGTCCGCCGGGCCAATCTCGACGATCTGACCTAAGTACATCACCGCCACATAATCCGAGAGGAAGCGCACAACACTTAAATCGTGCGAGATAAAGATCATAGTGGTGCCGCGCTGGTTTTGGATCTCCATCAGAAGGTTGAGCACAGCCGCCTGCACGGAGACATCCAGCGCGGAGACCGGCTCATCTGCCAGCACTAGGTCGGGCCGGCCCGCAAAGGCGCGGGCTATGCCCACCCGCTGTTGCTCGCCGCCACTCAGTTGACGTGGCAGGCGACCGTAGTAGTGCTCATCCAACTTGACAGCGCGCAATAGCTGCACCACTTCACCGCGGATCTTTTCTGACGGCACCACCTTAAAACGGCGCAGAGGACGTTCGATTTGCAGTCCCACGCTGTAGCTTGGGTTTAGTGTGGAATCCGGATTTTGAAAGACCATCTGCAACTCTTTGATGAGCTCCAGCCCGCGCCGGCTGAGTTTGCGGCTGATGTCAAAGCCCATAAAATGCATTTTGCCACCGGTGGTGTCTTCAAGGCCGATCAGCGTCTTCAATAGCGTGCTCTTTCCACATCCGGATTCGCCGACCACTGACAAGGTGAGGCCTTTTGGGACGCTAAAGCTCACACCATCCACCGCCTTGACATACTCGCGCTTGGCCAAACCCACCAGGCTGAGCACCGAACTGCTGGTGTGGCGGTAGTATGTCTGGAGCTTCTCCACTGTGAGGATGTCCTCGCCGCCGAGAACAGGTGCAGCCAGCGGCTGCAAATCGGTTAGGTCCGCGGGTGGCCGCCACTGGGAGGCGTCGATCTCTTCAGAAAACAGGCAGCGGGTGGTGTGGCCGATGGCCAGCGGGCGGATAGCAGGCCGCGCTTTGCGGCAGACATCGCGCCCGTAATCACAGCGCGGCTCAAAAACGCATCCCGGCGGCAGGAGGTTGGGCGGCGGCACCCGCCCGGGGATAGGGTAGAGCACGCTGCTGGATTTGGTGCGGCCCAGCCGAGGCAGACAGCGGATCAGCCCTTGCGTGTACGGGTGGCGCGGGTTGGCGAAGATCTCCTCGGTGGGCGCCAGCTCCACTATCTCGCCCGCGTACATTACGCCGATGTGGTCGCACACGCGTGCCATCACGCCAAGGTTGTGGCTAATAAATAAAATGGCTGTGTCGAAGTCCCGCCGCAGATCGCTCACCAGGTCAAGCACCGCAGCCTCCACGGTCACATCCAAGGCGGTGGTCGGCTCGTCCATTACAAGCAGCGCCGGGTTGTTGAGCATGGCCATTGCAATGATCACGCGCTGTTGCTGGCCGCCGGAGATCTGGTGGGGAAAGCGGTCCATTACCTTCTCCGGATCCGGCATATATACGCGGCGGAGCATCTCCGCACAGCGCTGGCGCGCCACAATCTCCGAGGCGCCGCGGTGCACGGTAAGCACCTCGGTCATCTGCTTGCCAACGCGCAAGACCGGGTTGAGCGAAGTCATCGGGTCTTGGTAAACCATGGAGATCTGATCGCCGCGCAGCTTGCGTAGCTGAGCCGGCGAGCGCCCCACCAGCGCCTGGCCCTGGAAGACGATATCGCCCTTCACGATTTTGCCGTTGCGACCGAGGTAGTTTACAAGTCCATAGGCCACTGTAGTCTTGCCACAGCCGGATTCGCCCACAAGGCCAAGGGTCTCGCCGCGGTGGATGTCAAAGCTGACATCGCGCACGGCGGGCACCTCGCCCTCACGTGTTTGATAGGAAATGGCCAGATCTTTAACCGAGATAACCGGCTGGCCCATTTTAGCCAAGGATCGCTTCATAAGGTCCTCTGAGAAAGTTTACTGTTAAGTGTCATGGGGGGGCCTGCTATCACACCGTCTTCCACCGCGAGACCTTACACGAGATCCCCGCCAATCACCTATACCGCTGCAGTTCCTCATTCAGCCCATCCGCTATCAGGTTGAAGCCCACCACCATCATGGCCGTAGCCACCGAACCCCCTAGCGCCCCCCAAGGATGGCCAGACATAATGAAGGCTCTGCCGCCATTGACGATACTACCCCAATCCGGCGAGGGCGGCGGGAGGCCAAGCCCCAAAAAGCCGAGTGTACCGATGGCAAAGACAGCATAGCCTACGCGGAGCATGGCGTCCACTATGATTGGCCCACGTGCGTTTGGCAGAATCTCCACAAACATGATAAACCACGGACTCTCGCCGCGCGTCTCGGCGGCGGCCACATAGTCGCGTGTCTTGATGTCCAGCGACAGGCTGCGCACCAGCCGGGCAATGCCTGGCAGTCCGCCCACTGTGATGGCGATCACCACGTTAATGGGCGAGGGTCCAAGCGCCGCGATGATCACCAAGTACAACAGAATGTTCGGGAAAGCCAGCATGGCGTCAAGCATACGCATGGTGATCTCATCCACCAACCCGCCGTAATAGCCGGCTACCACCCCCAGCATGCCGCCCAACAACACAGCTAGGAGCACGCTAGCCGGTGCGAGGGTGAGGATCGTGCGGGTACCATGCGCCAGCCGCGCCCACAGGTCGCGGCCGTTGCGGTCGGTGCCTAGCCAATGCTCACCAGAAGGCTGGGCCAGCACCGGCCCGTCAAACTGCTCAAATGGCGAATAGCGGGCTAGCCAGGGGGTTGTCTCGAACTTTTCATCCCCGGCCCAACAGCGCGGCTTGATAATGCAATCATCAGCAAATATCCCCACGATCACCCAGAACATGACAAGCGAAAGCCCAAAGATGGCCGGCCGCGAGCGCCCCACCAGCGCCGCCATTTCCCGCATCTGGCGGAAGAAGGTGGCGAGCCGCGGGGGCGCGGCGGGCATTTGGTATTGATCAATCACGGCCACACAACTCTTTGTTCCCAGATCCAATTATGTATAGCGGATGCGTGGGTTCAGGAAAGTGTAGATGATATCGGCGAACAGCTGACTGACCACCGCGATGACAACCAACACCATGGTCACTGCTTCCACTGCAAAGACATCTTTAAAAAGCGCCGCCTCCAGCGCGTACCGCCCCAGCCCCGGATAGCCAAACACCGACTCCACCACCACCAACCCGCCCACCAGCCAGTTAATGTGAAGCATGATCATTGTGATGGGCGCCATGAGCGCGTTGCGCAGAGCGTGGCGCACCACAATCTGAAACTGCGGCAGGCCCTTGAGCACCGCCGTGCGAATGTAGTGGGTGCGCATCACTTCCACCATACTGGCACGGGTAATCCGCAGGACATAACCCAGCTCCGCCAATGTGAGGGTAAGGATGGGCAGGATCAGCATCTTCGGGTTCTGAAATATAGAGTCTTCGGTGGTGAGCACCACCGCGCCGGGGAACCATTTGAGCCAGCTGGAAAAGATCACAATCGCGAAGATGCCGCTTGCGAACTCTGGGGTGGCGGTAGCAACCAGGCTGCCGATCGAAAGCACTCTGTCCACCAGTTTGCCCTCGTTGAGCCCGGCCAGCAGGCCCAGTGCGAGCGAAATCGGCATAATCACTGCAAAGGAGAGGCCAGCTAAATACGCGCTATTTACCAGCCGCCGAGTGAGAGTCTCCGCCACTGGCCGGCGGGTGAGAAAGGACACTCCCGGGTCGCCGCGCACCAAGCCATACTGCAGGGGAATGTAACTGCGGGGGGCGCCCGCCGCGGAGTTCCAGTTGGCTTTGGTGAGCGTCCATGAGCGCAGGTCCTCACCCCGTACCCACATCGCTCCACGGCCGGCAGGGTCCACCCCCCAGAACACTTGTATGCCCTCGGCGTTTGTCTGCCAGACCTCACTGCCCAAAAGCGTCTCGGCCAACAGACCATCAGGCTGACGGGTCACCTTAGTCATGATCTCGCCATCCGAGGAGTAGGTCTGAAAATAGCTGCCGTCGGTGTCCACGATCCACCACGTGTACCGGTCGCTGCTGGGGTCATACAGGCGCACCACTGGCCGACCAATCAATTGCGCCACCTGCCAGTCGCTGCCAAGTACCCAGCGGAGATAGCGGGTAGCAGCAGGTTGATCAAGGCCATTTTGCGCATTGAACGAATCCTTTTGCGCAGGGGTGATGGTGTTGCCTAAGGTGTTGATGGCGATATCTGCTGGGACCAGTTCCGAGACCCCAAAGATTACCAATGAGACGAAAAACAGGGTAACCAACAAAAGTGAAGTGCGGCGTACCAGAAATTTAATCATGTCAACCCACTCCCCATTTGGGCGCGGTACCACACCACGCGCACCCTCTCAGCGAGGGCGCGCGTGTGAATGGTTCAACCGACTGGAAGATGCGGCTGGCGCACCGTGGGACCAAGCTGCGTCAGCAAGCACTCGGCGGCTGCAACTATGTGAACGAATTCTTGTCCGGATCGAGCCATGCCTCGTTAGTCAGCCTGTAGCCGGTGGGATGCGCGCCGACGTTTTGGACCGCCTTGTTGTAAACAGCCCAGACCTTTTGCCAGTACGCGATGGCGACCGAGCCACGCTCCTGCTGAATCCGCTGGAGGTCCTTCATCACCGCACGCCGGGCTTCATTATCAGCGACGCTCTGGGCCTTGGCCAGAAGGGCACTAAATTCCTCATCTACCCAGCGGGTCTCGTTCCACGGTACGGGCTTGCCACTTGAGTCAGCTATGTAGGCCAGCGGCAAAAGCATGACGCCAATCGGACGGTGGGTCCAAGGGGTGACACCGGCCGGCGTTTCGGTCCACACATCCCAGTACGCCGACGCTGGCATACTCTCGATCTCGACGGTGAGGCCAGCAGGCTTGGCGTCTTCCTTGAGCGTCTCAATGTAAGAGACCACGTCCTTCCAGTCAGTGCCAACTGAGATCTTGACAGTCAAACCATCCGGATAGCCTGCCTCGGCCAGCAGTTTCTTAGCCCCTTCGGGGTCGTACTTGGGCGATTCCATAGGTGCATAATCCGGCTGGACTGGAGCGACGTGGTGGTCTTGCCCCTCATCCGCCTCGCCAAAGTAAGCCACGTTTACGATCTTCTTGCGGTCCTGACACATCTTCAGCGCAGAACGGACGCGGTTATCAGTCCACGGATCCACATCCACACGCATGCGCAAAACCCTAGTCTGGGCCGTCTGAGCGGCGTAGACAACCATGCGATCGTCGGTCATGAGGTTTTGGGCGTCCGTGGGACCCGGGTGAACCAAGTGGATCGCCCCGCTCTGCAGAGCCGCGATGTAAGGGGTGCTGTCAACTCCAAGGTCTACAAACTCCACCGCATCCAGGTATGGCAATGGTTTGCCGTCTTCGCCGTTCTGCCAATAGCCCTCGCGCTTCTCCACTCGCGCACCTTCACCCACCTTATACTTAACAAGCTTAAACGGACCCGTGCCGGCATTCTTGGAGGTGGTGACGTCACCATCAAAGCTCGGGTGCAAGATCTGGGCAGGGTAGTGAAAAAGGTTTTCGGCCACGTCCACTTTGGGCCTATTCATCTTCAAGACAACAGTATGGTCGTCTTTAACTTGAACATTGTCTATCGTGAGGATGCCCTCAAATAAACCGAGGACCGAGGAGCCAGTGTCCGGATTTAGCCAACTTGCGAAGTTGTACTTGACGTGGTCGGCAACCAGCTCATCGCCATTGGACCACTTAATGCCCTTGCGGAGGGTTAGCGTCCACTCGGTAGCATCATCGTTGGCCGCCCACTTGTCCAGTAGGTCCGGCCGGGTGATATTGCTGTTATCGGTGAAGGTTAGGTACTCGAAGTTAGTGCGTAGCACATCCGAGCCCTCTGTCCACGACATACGAGCAGGGTGATCTACCGCCTGCAGACCCAGGCCAACCTTGAGAACACCACCGCGTTTGATTGTGGCAACGGCGGGGGCAGCTGTGGGCGCGGCTGGCGCGGATGTGGCTGGAGCAGAGGTTGGCGCTGCCGGCGCGGATGTGGCCGGGGCAGAGGCTGGCGCGGCCGGCGCGGGCGCACCGCAGGCGGCCAACACCAATGCGCTGGTGGCGCCCACGCCCATCAGCGAGGCTAGTCGCAAAAACTCCCAGCGACTTATACGGCCGTCAAAAAGTTGCTCTTGGGCCTTCCTGACGAACGGGTGGATATGCTCTTGGTTGGGATCCATAAGTTTTTATTCCTCCTAAAGATTGGTAAATTGAAAAGTGCAACAATTACTGGGGGATAGATGAGGGCGCGGATAAGGCTTCTCCTTGAGGCGGGGCGTAGGCAGCCTCGGTATTTTGAAACATCAACCTTTCCCACAGCGACGGGGCGGGACCAAAATGATAATCTCTCGCGCAGAATATGGGAATTTTTCAACTTGCGCGATCATTAACACATATGCTAATCGAAGTTCATAGGCTTGTCAAGTTCTGGAGCACAGACCGGTTTGAGGATTGTTAGCCCTTAGTAGGCCGCCGCCGCCGTTTCCCAAGCTGGGGCGGCGCCCGCCGACAGCTGGCCAGTCTCAGAATCAATGGTGATACAGTTCACACGCCCAAAATACAGACTACCTGGCCGGTCAATCTGCTTCACCACGGTATGGCCACGCGCGGTGAGTTGGTCGATCACCGCGGGTGGAATGCGCTCATCCACAAAAGTTTCCTGTCCCTGGCAGTACACACGCGGAGCATCCGCCGCCTGCTGGGCGCACATGCCAAACTCCAGCACATTGAGCGCGGTGTGTACAGTACCGCTCAAGATGCGGTAGCCACCCGAGCCGCAGCTGCCAAAGCGGGCTTTGCCTTCACGCGCCATGGCCAGCACCGGCGCGCCAAAAATCGGCATCTTACCGGGAGCTATGGCGTTGAGCTGATCGGGCCGTGGGTCGAAGTTTTGCATGGCATTGTTCAGAAATACGCCAGCCTCCGGAACGTACACGTGGCTGCCAAACGCGCCGGTAAGGCTGGTGCAGATAGTAACAAGATTGCCGGCGCGGTCCGCCGCGGCCATCTGCGTAGTGCCGCCGACGCCGCCCAATGAGGGTCGCTCGGGCATGCGCTCGGGAGCGAGCGCCGGGTCATCATACGGCCACGGGTTGGCCGAGGCGATGGGCCGCGGCGCCGCCTGGTCCAACCGCAGACCGCCCGCGCGCAAGGCACCAAAGGCCGGGCTCGAAAGGCCAGCCACCGGGCTGCGCACAAAGTCTGGGTCGCCGTAATACTGCATGTTGTCAGCAAAAGCAAGGCCAAAGGCTTCAGCCACCAGGTGCCGATACTCCACGCTATCCGGGCCATAGTCGGCAAGTCCAAACTGTTGGAGGATGTTAAAAACCTCATAACCCACCGGGTCGAATCCGGTGATGTACTCATGGCCGCGATAACGGGACGGCTTCTCGCGTAGGATCCTAGGGCGGTAAGCCGCGAGGTCCGCGGCGGTTAGGATCCCGCCATGCCCGATCACATAGCGCTCGATGGCCTCGGCGACTGGGCCAGCGTAGAAGCCGGCTGCGCCAAACTGGGCGATACGCCGCAGTGTGCGGCTCAGTGCCGAAAAATCCAGACGCGCCGCCTTGCTCCACGCAGACTCATACGACGGCACTTGCCCGCGCGGCATTAAGATTGCGGCGGTATCCGGTAGGATTTGCAAGGATGCCTGCAGTTGGGCGATTGTGAGGGCCAATTTCCAATCCACGGGCAGGCCGGACTCTGCAATCTCGATGGCGGGGGCGACAACTTCGGCCAAGGGTAGACGGCCAAACTGCGCGTGCGCGGTGCATAAGCCCGCCACGGCGCCCGGAACCGCGATGGCCAGAAAGCCCTGCTCCGCCCGCCGGCCCTTGGTATGTGGGTGACCGTAGTACTGCGCCGGCACGTCTTCATCTAATTCAAACATATCCGGCCGGGCGGCGCTGGGGGCGCGCACATATGCGTCAATGGTAGTGAACTGTCTCTGCTCCGCCCAGTAAATGGAAAGCCGTGCGTAGCCCCCCACCCCGCAGTTGCTCGGTTCGCACACAAAGCCCGCAAATGCTGCAGCCACAGCGCCATCCACCGCGTTGCCTCCTTGTTGCATCACACGCAGGCCGGCTTCAGCCTGCAAGGGGTGTCCGCCGGCTACCACACCATTCTCCCCAGTGACCTCGGACTGAGTTGTGATCATCTGTGAACGGATCATTTGAAATCCTCCGAGTGTGTCTGTCTAGCTCATCTTCACACTCGCATTATAGGCGTTGACCCCGCACTGGGCAATATCCGCTCGGCGCTTTCCTTCACCCCATAAGTGGTCTCATGGCTACACGCCACAGTTGTGACATTCGCAGAGAGGTTTGATAAACCCTTTAAGCTGAATTTACACAACTAAACTCAAACGGCACTAACAGTCAGACATTCGCCGCAACATACCAACGTCTGGACCACATAGACCAGCGCTGCGCCGCATGTGCCATTTTTGCAGTTCAGACTTACCACCTCAATTTGCAATCAAATTCCGGTGCTGGGAGCGGCTCTGCACCCGTACCTGCAGCATGCAACAGCTGATTACGGGCGGCTGCGTTGGTCAAGGGTAACGTCTGGTCAAACTCAAGCTCTTGAATTATCTCAAAGACCTTTTCTGGCGATACCGTCGAACGCGCAAATTTAGTCCCCGCCGAGCGTGAGCACGCTTGTGCGCTTGCCACAGCCTTAGCGGGCTTGCCACAATGTCCCCGAACCTGCCGCACCGTCGCGGGCCCTGTGATGAACCCACTACGGCACACCCGTCAGCTAGACCCGCCGCACTTTTGCGAAAACACTTCTAAGATTATTTGTAACTGTTTAGCGAGTAAATTCGAAATCCTTTCCACGCGCGAACACTACCTTAGACGTCGCGCTATTCGAACGCCAACTTAGGCAGATCTGCATCCAACTCTTGCCTCGCGTACAAATAGAACACTTGTTTGGTATTCTGAGAAGCCACCCGCACACCAATCACAAATTTACAAAACTTCTACAAAAAAGTTTTATCTATAGAAGCAGCCCCGATAATACGCCAGCATCTTTTGCACACCTTTCCACGCTCCGCCCTCTGAAAAATTTCAGCAACTCTGGACCAAGCAGCCCGTAGTCTATCTCTGGTTGGCCCCTGAGTGTGGTCCGCGTGCCGGTCAGGGCTCGCCGTCGCCGATCAAGGTGCGCCGCGTAGAGATGTAGGCCTCGAGCTCCTCGCGCACGGAGGAGTCCATCGGGGGTTGTTCGTACTCGGCGAGCGCGCGCTTCCACACCTGCGTGGCGCGAGCCGTGGCATCGTGAGCGCCGGCCAGCTGCCAGTTCTCAAAATTCTCCCAGTTGGCAAGCAGCGGACGATAGAAGGCAGTCTCGTAGCGCGCAAGCGTGTGGGCATCGCCGAAAAAGTGACCGCCGCTAGGCACGCGCGCAATGGCGTCCAATCCGAGTTCCGCATCGTCCACCACGATGGGCTTCAGGAACTCGGCCATCATCTGCAGCATCTCGACGTCCATCACTAGCTTTTCAAAGGAAGCGGTGAGCCCGCCTTCCTGCCAGCCTGCAGCGTGGTACACGAGGTTCGCGCCGCCAAGCACCGCGCCCCAGAGCGACATCTGCGTCTCCCACGCACCCTGCGCATCGGCACAGTTCGAAGCACTGGCATTGGAGCTGCGGTAGGGCAGGCGGTAGCGGCGCGCGAGCTGGCCGCTCGCCACATTTGCTTTTGCGTTCTCGGGCGTGCCGAAGGCGGGCGCGCCGCTGCGCATGTCGACGTTAGAGGTAAATGCACCATACATTACCGGCGCGCCAGGACGCACGGCTTGCGCCAGCACAACGCCGAAGAGCGCCTCAGCGTTCTGCTGCGCGAGCGCGGCGGCGAGGCTCACCGGCGTCATCGCGCCCATCAACGTGAAAGGCGTGATCACCACCGGCTGGCCGTGCGACGCCATAGCCATCAGTCCCTCCGCCATCGCCTCGTCAAAGCGGCGCGGACTGTTCACCGAGATGATCGTTATCACGCCGGGGCTTGCGGCCATTTCCTCCAGCGTTATCCCGCGCGCGATTGCCATCATGCGGACCCCGTCAATGGCACGACCCGCGCCGATCGCGGTGCAGTGGAAGGCGCGGTCGGAGTACAGCAGGTTGGCAAGGTAGGTATCCAGATGCCGTGAATTGGCAGGCAGCTCCACGGGCGCACAGACCTGGTTCCCGATGACGTGGATCACGTTAAAGTGCTGCGCGAGGCGAATGAAATCGCAGTAATCGCGATAGTTGCCCGCGCGGCGGCCACGCTCGCAGTCGTGCACGTTCGGCGGCCCTGCCACCAGCCCGAAAACGAGGTGGTTGCCGCCCAGCTTCACACGATGCGCTGGGTTGCGCGGCGTGAGAGCGAAGGAGGCGGGTGCAGTGGTGAGCGCGCGCGTCACCAGTTCCGCGTCCATGAGCACCAGCCCGCTCGCCTCGTCTACCTCCGCGCCGAAGTTGCGGAGCAGGGCGCGCCCCGTTGCCGACATCAGCTCGATGCCGATTTCGGACAGAATGCGCAGCGATGCGGTGTGGATTGCCTCCACTTGGTCCGCGGATAGTATTGCCATCGGCGCGTAGGGCTGGCGCAGATCCGCCCACGGCAATTGCGGCAGGCCGCCTGCCTGACGTCGGGGGCGTGCATTGTCTCGACGGCGAGGCAGATCAGTGCTCATGATGTTTGCTCAAAGTGGCGCGAGACGATCGACCGCGCGTAGGGTTACGAGCGGGTGAGCGCGGTGCCCATTTGGGGCCGCCTCCGCGCTTCTCACGCTAGTGGGAGGTGGTGACACGCTGCTTCTTCACCGGGGCCAGCGCTAGGTCGACGAACGCACGGGCGTCGGCCTTGGCGCCGTCCATCTGCAGCGCCCGCTCCAAGATCTTCTCGGTGCGGGCGCGGCCGAGGACCGGCTCGGTGGTCAGGCGGTACTTCTCGATGATGCCGACCGACCCGAGCGGGCGGTCGGGATGGCCCAGTGCCTCGGTAAGCTCCGAGCGCAGCACGCAGCCGTCCTTGGTGGTGAGCGCCACGCGGGCGATGCGGCGGGCCGGGAACTCGGCGGTCAGTGACAGGTCCTCGGTCAGCTTCATGCCGCGGGCCAGTTTGAGGACTCGCGGGTCCTTGAGGCCGGCGCCGTCGACCTCGCGGGCGGTGACCTTGCCGTGGACGATCGCCGCGGCGACTGGGAACGGGAGGCTGTACTGCGCCTCCTCGGTCGTCTTCGGCGTCCGCGTCGCCAGGCGCACGGCATTGTGGAAGGTCGAGACCTCGACCTCCGCCACCTCCGAGCCGTCGATCCCGTGTTTCTTCAGGAGGCCAAGGCTGGCGGTGATCGCCGGCTGGGCCCATTGGCAGACCGGGTAGGGCTTGAAGTACATCTCCCTGATCCGCCAGCGCTTGCCGAGGTCGGCCCAGAGGTCGGCGACATTCTCGCCTTCGGCGATAAGGGCGGGGGCGCCGGTGAAGCCGTCGCGTGCTAGCAGGGCGGCGCTGACCCCGACCATGGCGCCCCAGCCGGAGCCGTCCTTTACCCTGGTCGGGTAGTCAATGCCGCGCATCATCTGGCTGCGGGGGCCATGATACTCGGCGATGCCGAGCGCCTCCCGGGTCAGCACCGGCGAGAGCTTGAGCCAACGCGCCATCACTGCGGCCGCGCCCAAAGCGTTCCACGAGCCGGAGGTGTGATAGTCGGCGCAGGTCCGGTGGGTGGAGATGCCCGCGCGGATGGCGATCTCGTAGCCCAGCACTAGGCTGGTCAGGAACTCGCGGCCGGAGATCGTTGCGACCGGGTCGGCCACGGCCAGCAGCGTCGGCAGGATGGCGACTCCGGCATGGCCCTTGGTCAGCGCATGGCCGTCATGGGAGTCGAAGGCGTCGATGGTGATGCCGCCGGTCATGGCCGCGCCGGCCGGGCCGGCGCGGCGGCCGTCCAGCATCATGCGCACGCCCTTGCGCCCGCCGCCGAAGGTCTCGACGGCGTGGTTGCGGATGATCCGAGACATCGCGGTCTCGCTGCCCGCCGCCGCCGCGCCCATCAAGTCGACCAGACAGAGCTTGGCCTGCTCGACCACGTCCTTTGGGATGTCGCCAAAGCGGAGCTTGTGGGTGAAGGCGACGGCGGGGCTGGTGATGGGTCAGCTCCAGGGAAAGGGGCTGTTGGACACCGGGTGCAGCCTGCCCTCCGGAAAGCGCGAGATCCGGAACGGCTCGAGCAGTCGGTTCTTCTGGCCGCTGACGATCTCGCCGGCGGCGAGCTTGCCGACGGCTATCATCTTGTAGCCGTGGTTGGAGTCGGCCAACACATAAACATTGTCGCGGAAGACGTCGAAGACCGGGAAGCTGTCGGGGGTGAAGCACCCTAGGCCCCCCGACGGCTCGTGCTTCCACTTATGCGCCTGGCCGGAGTAACGCTTCTGGCAAAAGGCGAGCGCCGAGGTAAACATGTGCGCAAAGTTCTTGTCGACGATAAACTCAGGCGATTCAGGGCCATAGGGGTCGATCTTCACCTTGTCCACCAGGGTCTCGACCTTGTACGGCATGGCCCCGCCCTGGATGCCGTTGAAGTTGAAATCGGGCTTGTAATAGATGCCCCAAAGCTTGTCGGTAATCAGCTCGCCCGTCTCGTCGGAATGCAGCGGCGCGTCAGTGTCGACATGCATCACCGGGCCCATCCTGCCGTCGTTCATCAGCCCGTATTTGGGATCGACGCCGAGCGTGCCTTCCTCTAGGCACCAATAGGTCCACATGCCCACGCCCTTGTGGGTCTTGCCGTCGCGACCCTTGATGTCGACGGTCTTCGGGAGCTCCAGCATGTTCCAGATCTGGTTGATCCAGGGGCCGACGCCGACCACCACATAGTCGCAGCCGATGGTGCCGCGGTCGGTCTCGACGCCAGTGACACCCTTCGAGCCGGAGGCGAATTTGAAGCCGTTCACCTTGACCGGGGAGACGATGCTCACGCCTTTGGTCTCGGCCTTCTTGGCGAGGCCCATCATGGACGCCCGGTTGTTGGCGTAACCGCCCTTCTTCTCGTGCAGCACCGAGGTGATACCCTTGGCCTGCCAATCATCGAACAGACCCTTCATGTACCGAGTACAGTCAGCATCGCCCTCAATGAAAACAGACTCGTAGCCGATGTCCTTCTGCTGCCTGGCGATCTGGCCGACATTCTCGTGCATCACCTCAGGTGAGATTTGCATGTAGCCAACGGCGTGGTAGCTGTAGGCCTTGGGGTCGCTCTCCCAGACCGCGACGCATTCGGCCATCAGCTCGCGCATCGCAGGCTGGAAGTAGTTGTTGCGGATCACCCCGCAGGCGATGCCCGATGCACCGGCGGCGACGCCGGTCTTGTCCAGGATGACGATGTCCTTGCCGGAACCTTTGCCGGTCGCCTCGAGCTTGTCGGCCAGGTGATAGGCGGTGCTGAGGCCGTGGACGCCGGCGCCGATGACGACATATTTCGCATGAGTGGGAAGGGTCATGTAACTCCTATGATACAGTCTTTCAGTCGCGCTAGGCAGGCGATCCGTACGTAGGCTGCGATACTGCCAATCCTTGATTTGCTACTATTTTCACAGGGCGGCAACCCCGCCGCCGTAGGCATCGCTGGCCGGGACCAGACTGCCATCCGGTGCGCGCCACACCGCCGACGGTCGGCCGAAGGGCATCCGGATGCCGGCATCGTCGATAAGGCGGATCGGATGCCCGAGCCCGCGGAGGTGGCCGATCGCGGCCGGATCGGTGCGGCTGTCGAGCTCCAGCTCCTGACCTTCATGGTGAATACGAGGAAGATCGATAGATCTTTGTGGATCAATTTGATAGTCGAGATAATTGAGAATTGAGTAGAGGATTGCCGTCTGGATCCGGTAGCCGCCGGAAGCGGCAATCGCGCCAAGGGCTTGGCCGCCGTTCCGGAAGACTGCGGCCGGGGCGGCATAGAGCGGCATGCGGCCGGGGCCGACCGAGTTGGCGCGGCCCGGCTGCGGGTCGAACCACTGCATGGCGTTGCCGAGGAAGATGCCGGTGCCGGGCACCATGACCAGCGAGCCGAAAGCGCTGCCGAGGCTGGTGATCAGGCTCACCATGTTGCCGTCGCCATCGGCAGTACAGATCTGGGTGGTGCCCTCGAAGGGCGGCGGCGGGACCGAGGGCGTTGGTCCCTGGTGCGGCCAGGGATCGCCCGGTTCGTAGCGGGCTTGCGCCTTGTCGGGGCGGATGCGGGCGGCCTGGACAGCGGCGAAGGCTTTGCTCGCCAGCCCCTCCAATGGCGACTCCCGGTGCCTTGGATCGCCGGCGTGCGCGAAGTTGTCGGCGAAGGCTTGGGCGAGAGCTTCCGCGATCAAGTGCCGGGAAGCGCCACCATGGGGATCGAGGGCGGCCAGGTCGAAGCGCTCCAGAATGTTCAGGCACTCGACGAAGATCAGGTCGCCGCAGGTGGCGTAGTCGCGGCCGCGGTAGTTGTGCCAGGGCTGGAGGAAGGTGTCGGGCCGATAGCCGGAGAGATCCTCGGCCGCCAGCAGCCCGCCGTTCACCGCCATCTCGCGGGCGATGGCGGCGGCAATTGGGCCTTCATAGAAAGCGGCGGCGCCCAGCGCGGCGATCGCGTCCAGAGTCTTCGCCATGTCCGAAAAGTCAAATCGATGGAGCGCGCCGGCGGTCGTGGCCGGGCGCGGCGGCTGCCCTTCCGGCAGAAGTAGCCGCGCCGCCTCAGGATATTGCCGGACCTCGGCGCCGCGGCCGGCGATCGAGGCCGCGAGCTTCACATCCGCGACCACGCCGGCGCGGGCGAGGTCGATCGCCGGCCCGACCAGCGACGGCCACGGCAGTTTGGCAAAGCGGCGATGCGCCTCCCAGAGCCCGGCAATGGATCCCGGAATACCGACCGAGAGATGGCCGGTGGTGTTGATCGCGCCCTCGACGCCGCCCTTGCCGGCGCTCCGCCAGCGGGCCAGGGCGTGCGAGTACATCTCCGGCGTGGCAGCCTTCGGCGCCCGGATGAAGTGGTCGATGCCGACCGCCCTGTCACTCTTGCTCAGATACACCGACATCCTCCCATGGCCGCCGATGCCGCACATTTGCGGCTCGACCACGAAGGCGGCGAAGGCGCCGGCGATGGCGGCATCGACCGCGTTGCCGCCCCGGCGAATGGCATCGAGGCCGACCTCCGCCTCTGTCTGGTGCCCAGCAGCTACAGCCCCCTTTGCACCACTCATCGGTATGTGTTGAAGTCCACCAAACTAAGGTTCATTTTATGTAGTTCGTAAAACACTCTCACACTATAAGAAGATGCAAGTGTTAGCGACCGGCCACAATGAAGCAGTGGCAACGCGATACTGCGTCTACGCGGGGTGCTGCGGACAGCGCGCCCCTTTGCCAGAAGGCGATAGTTGGCCAGACCGCAACCCTAAACTTATAGCCGCTGCCGAAAAGAGGGCAACCTCACAGTTTCTGACTGAAGCCACCAATAGAAGAATTGGACATTGACACTTGGTAGTATACGGGAGAGCTATAAATTTAGCAAGGTTAGCTGACTTTGACCTTGGCCCACCAGTGCCTGACAGTCAGAGGCCCTTTCTTCTGGTATTTCGAAGACCATTGACCTGTGAACCAAATGCGAATTTTAAAAATTTAATGCCTGGGAGTGATCGTTGCTGACAGTAGAATGCCGTAGCCATCTTATGAGATACTAAATGGAATGCGGGAGAAAAGGCTGGAAGCATAAACAAGGACGCAATCCATCGGGGTCAATCAGTCAATAAGTGGGCTGCCAACCAGTCTTCTTGGCCCATTGGTCCCAGGCAAGTAAAACCGTCCTTTACAAGATCGCTATTTGGCTTGAGCGGCGCCAGATGGGGAGATTTGGAGGGTGAATGTCGACAAATAGTACAAGTTCAGCTGTTGGAAATTGCGCATGCCCAAGGTGTGACAGCCTAAGCGCCACAGTCTTAGCCTTACTCCCTCCGAAAACAACCACCCGACATCCTTCTTGCCGCGGCACAACAGGACAGTTGTGGGCTTCTGGATAACCGAATTTACGTTTTCCCGTTGGCTTGCCTCAAGCGCAACCAGGTCCGGATGATGTACGATCTGGTTGTGAAAAATGGCACGGTGGTCACCGCGAACGCCACCTTCGAAGCCGATATCGGCGTTCATGGCGAGCGGATAGCTGCAGTGGGTGAGCGGTTGAGTGGCAAGCGCGAAATCGAGGCCCGCGACTGCTATGTGCTCCCCGGCGCTATAGATGGCCATGTTCACTTCACCGACCCGGACTATGCGCCATTCTATGTGCCGACGGCGGACTCGTTCGCGGTGGGCACGCGCGCCGCAGCTTTTGGCGGGGTAACCACCGTAGTGGATTTCGCAGCGCCTGCCGCTGGCGTTCCTCTGATGGAGAGCCTCGAACGCCGCTTGAAACAGGCGGATGGCCAAGCCGTGATCGATTACGCCCTCAATCTCACCCTTCGCGACCGGGACCCGGCCCGAGTTGCCGAACTGCCGGCTCTCCTCGAGTGCGGCGTGACCTCGGTGAAGCTGTTTATGGCCTACGCCGGATATCACCTCGACGATGTCACCCTACTACACGCCATGGAGGCAACGGCTGCCCGCAACGGTCTAGCGGTGGTGCACGCCGAAAACTTCGAGGTGATTCAAGAGCTTGAGCGGCGCCTCCCTGTCGTTGGGCGGACCTCCGATCTGCGCGCGCACTTGGCAGCTCGCCCAGCGGTCATGGAGGCCGAAGCTGTACACCGCGCTATTGCCTTAGCGCACCAAGCCAGAGTGCGCCTGCTGCTCTATCACCAAACTTGCGAAGAGGGCGTGCGCGAGATTCGGCTGGCCAAGGTGCGCGGTCAGGCGGTATTTGGCGAAGTATGCGTGGCGCAGCTGGTGTACACCAGCGCGGACTACGCAGCCACGCTTGCGCGCGGCTACTCGCTGCAGACCAGCCCGCCCATCCGCGAGGCCTTTCACCAAACCGCACTTTGGCAAGGCTTGGCCGGTGGCACCCTCGACATCGTCTCCTCCGACCATGCGCCACTCCCACGTCTGGCCGGCGACCTGGGTTCTGGTCCCTGTGGAATTGAGGCGCGTCTGGCCCTAGTGCACCACTATGGAGTCAACGCAGGACGGCTCAGCATCAACCGCTGGGTGGAGGTGTGCTGCACCAACCCAGCGCGGGTATTTGGTCTGTCGCGCAAGGGCGCACTGATACCCGGCTACGACGCCGATCTGGTGGTGTTTGACCCAAGGCGGTCCTTCACCTTTTCGACTGAGTCGTTGCACTCCGCCATCGACTACTGCTCCTACGACGGCCTTACTGTGCGGGGCTTTCCAGTCACAACCATCAGCCGTGGCGCCGTGCTGGTGGAGGATGGTCAGTTTGTGGGCCAGCCCGGGTATGGCCGGTTTATCGCCCGCCCCTAGCGAACATGATCCGCCTACAAGACGAAACTATGGGGGTCCCCTTGGACCGCACACCGCTACACGAGGGCATGATCATCGATCTAGCAGGCACCACAAACTTGGTAGCGCGCTCTCGCCCAACGGCACCATTAACCCGGTAACCGGGAACTCCGGCATAGCTCGTACTCGACGCAGCCTTACAGGGGTTCTTCCACCAAATCCCTAGGGGCCTGCCCGCCTGGCCCGAGGAGATGGTTGGTGCGGTGGTGTTCTTAGCTCCCGAAGAGGCTAGCCACTCAACCAGCGCCTTGCTTCTGGTCTATGGCGGGCACATTCCTCTCCGGCTCGTGCGCCTCACAGTCGGACGCCCGCTTTTCATCTCACCTTCACCCGTAATTCCACCATCAAATCATGGGCGGCCGATTTCAACGTTATCCAGATGCGACTGCTGAGAGATGAGCAGTACGTGCGCTACACCTTACGCAAGGCGCATGCGGACGTGTTGGCGCCCGGGCAGATCGAGTAAAGCGGATGGGGTGGCAGTGATCAGAGTTCACACTGCCGCATTCAACATTGCCAAGAGCGCGGATGGTGCGCTGGTGATTGAGGCCAAAAACATGCGGCTGCCGACCGGTACATGCACACTAATGGACACGCTGGGCCTAGCTGAGCTGTTGTAGCCGCTGTACCAGTTTGCACGCTCGTTGCGGGGCAAGCGCCACAAACGCTGGCGCCAGCACTGAACTGACCGGCCACCTCAACGGGGACACCCGCGCACTGATCGGCGCCCAGTTTCTCAGCATTTTGCAGCCCACGGCTGAATACTTCATTGCATTGCACACCCCTGTGGTGGGAGATGCCGCGCGGGTGGCGGCCAAGGTTGACCCAAAAATCGCCGGCGCGGGCTTCCATGTCATACACACAGAGCCTCAGCGCCTAGCTAACCCTCTTTTGGCTTATCAACAGCGTGCTGGTTCCACACTTGGCGATTGGAGCGCGCGGGATCTTCCGGTCCATCGGGACACATCCTCGCCCGCGAGTTGGTGGCTCACCAGTTTTTCAACGCATACTAACAAAGTTTCGCGTCCCAGCGTGAATGGGTCCGCAAAAAAAATAACTGTTACCGTCTACACCAAAGTTGTCCCGCGACCGTACGGCTGCGCCCGGTGGAAACTTGCTTGGCAGGCGCTACTAGAGTTCGTCCATTCCCAACCCGTGCGATCACTCGCCAAGCAGGTCAAAACTGCGAACAACTAGTGCTTGCTCACGCCCGATGTATCGAACGGCGAAAATGAAGCCGCTCATAATTGCTACGCTGTTTCACTCTGATCACTTGACCGCGCTGGACAGCTTTCTTCAGCGGGAGCCACTGGTTCTATCGTCGTCACTCGCAGCAGTGGCGCTCTGCGTGGAACGCCTCCGCATTAAGCCACTGGTCTGCTCGCCTGCTCGCCTTCTGGCATTCTGCATTGCTGGCTTGGCAGGCATCGACAGTGGCGGCGCCCGCCAGCGGTCAGGTTCAGTAACGCACAAGCGCCTAGTGCCATTAAAGTTCCGTAATGATTTTTGGCCTTCCAATTCCCCCGTTTACCACTCGGCGAGAGATGCTCGTGAAGTGTGCACAGGTGTTCCCTGCGTTGTGGTTCGGCCAGCCGTCGTTGACAGACTCCAGTACCAGTTGGCGGAGACTGAGATACATCCCGCCGCCATCCTGCCTCTGATAACTAGCGGCAAGAACCAACAACGCACCGTACACATAGCACCCGCCCACGCCATCGATGAGGACTGCACCTGCATGTAAGATATTGCTTCCGCGGCTAAGTCGCCGTGCTCAACGTCCACTGCGCCGCCCTCGGGCGCGATCCGCTTAGCCTCTGGTGCCCGTTTATAATGCCGTGTGTGATTGGTCCCGACAGCGCGGCCCTGCAAGCCAACATCGATGCGCAAAGCGCCATGGTGCCCTCTGTGATCCGGAATCTCGCCATCATGGAACTACCGACTGCCAAGGTTCTGCTCCAATTCTCATAAATGCTTTAACCCAAGTTTGGGCTGGTATTAGCCGCGACCAGCGCTGGATCATTTTGGCCGTGTTTCTGGCCGGCGTGGCGGAGGGACTATGGCTCAATCTCCACACGCTATATCTCGAGTTCCTAGGCGCCCGGCCGGAGCAGATAGGCTCGGCGCTGGGCATAGCCAATGTAATGGTGATCTTCGCCTATGTGCCCGCCGGTGTGCTAGCAGACCGCGGGAGGCGAAAGCTGATCATTATCACAGCGTGGGCCATCACCGTGCTGGCTATGCTCGGTCTTGCTGCCGCGCCTGACTGGCGTTGGGCGGTGCCGGGCTTCACCCTATACCTACTGGCCTCTTTTTCACGGCCGGCTTTCTCAGCGCAGATTGTCGCCAGCACCATAGGTGGAAACCCCAGCCGAGATTTTGCCATCACGTCAATAAGCTTCTCAGTGGGCGCACTGCTCTCACCCGTTGCCGGCGGTTGGATCGGGGAGGGGTGGGGGCTGCGCATGGTCTACCTCGTATCCGCCGTAGCCTACTTCTTTTCGATGCTGTGCCTTACGCCTTTGCGAGAAACCGCAAGCCACAGGCCACGCGCCGTCCTGCCCATTCGCCAGCTGATCGGCAACCGAGAATTTATGTGGCAGATCGCTGTGGTGATGCTGATCACCTTCAGCATTTATCTGGGGGTGACGTTGGCACCCCTTTATATCGAGAACATCAAAGGCCTGCGGCTGGACGAATTGGGCCAACTGGGCTCGGTTTCCGCAGTGGGGATGTTGGCGCTCACAGTCTGGCTGGCCAGCCGACCTGCCTTGCAGCGGCGCGGTCTCATCATCACGCAAGGGACGGTCTTGGCTGCACTGGCGCTCTTTTTAGTTGCCCCAGGCGGCGTTTCGTCCATTCTGGTGGCAGCTGCCCTGTTGCGCGGCGGGGCAGACGCCATTTGGACGCCCATCTCCGGTCGGCTGAGCGCATGGCTGCCGCCCGAGGCATTGGCACTGGGCTTTGCTTTTCGCGACACTGCTATGCGCATCAGCTTGACCACAGCCCCGGTGGTCGCAGGCCTGCTCTACGCAGTGGATCCGACCTGGCCGCTCATCGCCGGCATGGCTGCCCTCTGCGTGACGATCGCGCTGACGCTCACGTTGCCTCGGGCGATTTCGCCCGGCGCCACACCATGATCACCCGCCTCCGCCGACTCGTCCCGTCGCTCAGCACCGATCAGTGGCTGATTTATTTTGCCCAGATGACTTGGGGCGTGAGCTACAGCATGTGGCAGCACCTTCAGCCACTCTATGTCGAATATCTGGGCGCCGACCCCCAACAGGTGGGCGCCACGTTGAGCGCCGCCGGACTGGCGGTGGTGTTTGTGTATGTTCCCATCGGCCTGCTCGCGGACCGCTGGCGCCGCAAGCCCATCATCCTCAGCAGTTGGGTGCTAGGTACGGTGGCTACCTTTCTGGTGGGGCTGGCGCCGGATTGGCGCTGGGTGATCCCGGCGCTGGGTCTGTACATGCTCTCCTCGTTTTCGCGGCCGGTGGTGGCGGGGCATGTGGCGGCCACAGACCTGGGTGATAACCCCAGCGGCACTTTCGCTTTCTTGTGGACGGGCTTCTCCGTGGGCAGTCTGATCGGGCCGGCGCTGGGCGGATGGATTGCCGGGACCTGGGGGCTGAGGGCCGTGTTCGCCGTCTCCGGAGGAGTGGGCTTGTTCTCCAGTTGGATAATGGCGCAGTTGAGCGATGGCCCGCCCCCCGCGCGCCTACCCGAGGCGCGCCCGGCGGCCACCGCACTGTGGCGGGACGGACCCTTTCTGCTTCAAATGTTGGTGATGGCTTCCATCGTGCTGGCGCTGGAATTGGGGACCGTGCTCGCGCCGAACTATCTGCAGACCGTAAAGGCGCTCAGCCTGCAACAGATCGGCCAGTTGGGCACGCTGGCCTCGCTCGGCTTGCTCGCCCTCACTCTCGCGCTGGGCTACATGCGTCCGCACAGCCGCCGGCCGATGATACTCAACCAGATCTTGGTGGCCGCGGGGTTGGTGCTGCTGCTGGCGGCGCCGGCCGGCGCGCCCTGGCATCCCTTTCTGCTGGCCGGCTTCTTTCTGCGCGGCGGCAACCGGGCGGTGGTCCCGCTCACCCGTGGCCGGGTGAGCGCATGGCTCCCGCCGGAGGCGGCCAGCGCCGGCTTTGGGCTGGTGGACATGGCCGCGCAGACCGCCACGCTGGTCGCGCCGTTGGTGGCCGGCTATTTGTACACCCGCGATCCCGCGTGGCCGCTTATAGGCGGCGTCCTGCTCCTGGGGGTTACGCTAATCATCACCTGGCTGGCGCCCGCGACGCGCCCCATACCGAAGGCGGCGCCCGCGGATCTCGCCACCTGATGCGACCTGGGGTAACGCCTCAGCCCTTCTGCCACGAATTGGCACGAATACGCTTCGCACCGATTCATTTCCCAACCCATTAAAGCGGGCGGAGGAGTATTTGTAGACGATGACAACCCGACCCAAGCTGATCCTGGACGTGGACACCGGCTTTGATGATGCGGTGGCCCTGTTGCTAGCCGACCGGCACCCGGCGCTGGACCTGCGCGCGGTGTGCGTGACCTTTGGCAATGCGCCGCTGGCCATCACCCTCGAGAACACCCTGCGCGCCCTGCGAGTGGGCAAGCTGGGGCGGGTGCCCGTGTATGCCGGCCACCCTTACCGTCCGTCCCGAGCGCGCCGCGGAGTTCTTGATCGATTACTACCTCGGCCCGCTCGGCCCAGAGGCGGTGTATGTGCGGCTTGGCCCGCAGACCAACCTCGCGCTGGCCCTGCGGCAGGAGCCGCGGCTGGCCCAGCGCATCCCGCGCATCGTCACCATGGCCGGGGCCTATCAGGAGGGCAACTCCACGCCCTCAGCCGGGTTCAATGTGCTGGCGGACCCGGGCGCCGCGCACATCGTCTTCACCGCCGGTATCCCCATCACCATGGTCGAGCTGGAGGTGACCGCCTAGGCGCTGGTGACGCCGGCCGAACTGGCGGTGCTGAGGGCTGGGCCGACTTGGGCGCGGACGGCGGCGGAAATTCTGGAGCCGCATGTGCGCTGGTGGATCGACACCATGGGTTGGCCGGCGGGAAGGTATATGATGCGTGCGCGGTGGCCGCCGTGGGGGACCCGGACCTGCTGCGCACCCGGCCGATGCACGTGGACATTGAACTGCGCGGCGAGCACACCCGCTGGCGCACCGTGGCCGATGTGATCGGCCGGCACCACCTACCGCCCAACGCCGAAGTGGGGATGGGGCAGGACCGCGCGCGTTTTATCCGTTTTCTACTCGACGGTTTAGCGTGACCCCTCCCTTTTCCCTCCAAACAGCCCGCCGCTGGCTGGCCTCCTTTGAGGTGATCGCTTATCGCTGGCTGTGGCTCGCCCACGGCCTGTATGTGGTCAGCCTGACGATGCACCGGCTCGTGCTCGGTTGGCTGGTGCTCGAGCTGACCGATTCGGCCTGGTGGGTGGGCGTGGCCGCCGCCATGGATGGCGTGGGCAAGATCCTAGTGGGCATGTTCGCGGGGGTGCTGTTGGACCGACGGAACAAGCGCAGTGCATTGATCCTCTCCCAGTTGGCTTTTGGAGCGGGCGCCGTACTGCTGGGGGTGTTGGTGGCGATCGGGGCCGCCCCGATCGCGGTGGTGCTGGCGTTCGCATTTGCGCTGGGTGGGTTGGACTCAATAGCCCCGTCCGCCTACAACGCCATAACCTACCAAGTGGTGGGCCGCGCCCGCATCACCAACGCCTCGGCCAGCAACATGTTCGGGTTCAACGCCGCCCGCTTCGTGGGCGGCGCACTGATCGGCCGGGTGTTGGAGAGTTGGGGAGTGGGGCCCGGCTACTGGCTCACCGGGGGCTTTGCGCTGGCCGGGGTGTTGCCCCTGTTTGCCGTCAGCGGCACCTTCCGTTCCGAGCAGGCGCCGGAGCCGTTCTGGCGCTCGCTGGCGGACGGTCTGCGCTTCAGCTGGCGCGATCGCGAATTGCGGCGCGTGCTCGGGCTGAGCGCGGTGATGGAGCTCTTTGCGTTCTCACACTTCACCATGATCCCGGTCCTGGCGCGGGATGTGCTCCGGGTGGGCGCCGAGGGCCTTGGCTGGCTCACCGCGGCCTCCGGCATCGGCGCGGCCGTGGGCACCGGGGCGCTGGCCATGCGGGGCGACCTCTGCCGCAAGGGCGCCTTGATGTGGGGGATGTGCCTTGCCGCGGCCCTAAGCCTGATCGCTTTTGCCGCCTCGCCCTGGTACGCGCTCTCGCTGGTTCTGGCGGCCGTGGTCGGCGGCCTCCTCGCCGCCTATGACACCCTAATGCAGGCGCTGGTGCAGCTGCTCACGCCAGACCATGTGCGCGGCCGGGTGCTCAGCCTGTATGTGCTGACCTTTGGCTTTACGTCGTTGGGCGGGTATGTGGCCGGGAGCATCGCCGGCGTCCTAGGGGCGCCCATCGCCATCGGCGTGGGCAGCGGCGTGGTGATCTGCTATCTGGTGGGCCTGGCCAACCGGATCCGCCTGCTCCAGCCGGCGCACGTGGTGGAGGGGGTGGCAGCGGATGGGGAACGGATATAACGGTTGGGCTAAGGCCTGGCGCGTACCGGACCCACGCCGCTGCGTCTACAGCACCCCGTAGGTATCGAACACCTCGCGCAGGGATTTGCCGGCCAGCAGATCCGCCCGGCTGGCATTCTCGCTAGTGACCTTGTCGTAGGCGGTGTGCAGGACCTGATCCTCCACTGCGCGCGGCAACACCACGATGCCGTCGAAGTCCGCCACCACAAGCTCGCCGGGGTTCACCAGCACCTCCCCGCACCGCACCGGGACATCATAGGCCATGATCCGCGCGCGACCCTGCGAGTCCAGAGGCCGGATGCCGGTGTAGTACACCGAGAAGCCCATGGCGATGATGCGCACACAGTCCCGCACCTGGCTGTCGCACACACAGCCCACCGCCCCATTGCGCTTGGCCACCGTGGACATCAACTCCCCCCACGGCGCATTGGTTCCCGCCGAGTCGGTGGAGTGCACCACCACATCGCCCGGCCGAATCGAATCCATCAGCGCGATCTCCAGGCCATATCGGTCTTCTTTGACCACATAATCGGTCTCCATCCACCGGGCGGTGCGCGCGCGGCCCACAAAGCCGCAGGCCCTCGCTATCCGGCAACAGCGGCCGCAGGCGGTAATGCAGGGCCTGGTGCATATAGCCCAACGAGTCCAGCACATCGCAAATCACCGGAATATACAGGTGCTGGCGGATCCACGCAAACGGTTCAACGTCGGAAGAAAAGACAGGAAATGACATAGGACTTGATTTCTGATCGCTGACTGCTGATTGAAAACACACTCAGATCGCCGCGGTGGAGGCGCCGTCCACATACAGGGCGCTGCCGGTGACGGCGCTGGCTTCATCGGAGGCAAGGAAGAGGACCGCATAGGCCACCTCGCGGGTGGTGGCCATGCGGCCCTGCGGCTGTTGGCGCTTGATGATGGGCAGCAGTTTATCCAGCCCGCCGGCGTCCTCCGCCGCCTTGCGGTTCATGGGCGTATCCACCCACCCGGGGCACACGCAGTTGGAGCGCACGCCCTGCGCGGCATAGGAGACGGCCAGGGCCTTGGTCAGGCCGATCACCCCGGCCTTGGAGGTGGTATAGGCCTCGTAACCGGGCTCGGTGAGCGTGGCCATCACTGAGGAGGTGTTGATGATGGACCCGCGCCCGCGCCTGAGCATGTGCGGGAGCACCGCCTTGCACATCAGGAACATCGCCTTGACGTTGACGGCCTGCACCTCATCCCACAGCGCCTCGGTAACGGACTGCAGATCGCCATAGGGCATGATGCCAGCGTTGTTGAACACCACGTCAATCTGGCCATAGGCGGCCAGCGCCGCTCCCACCACACGGTCGATGGTGGCAGCCTGGGCGAGATCGCCGATTACCTCCACCACCGCCGCGCCGCCCGCCCGAAGCCGGCCCCCCGTCTCCGCCAGACCGGCCGCGTTGCGATCCACAAGCACCAGGCGCGCGCCCTCCTCGGCAAAGAGCTCCGCCGCGCCCTGCCCGATGCCGGAGGCCGCGCCGGTGATGATGGCAACTTTGTTTTCTAGGCGGGGCATTGTGTTCTCCTTTAGGGACGGTCGACCGAGGACCGAGGACCGAGTACGGTCCCCAGTCTATTGATAATACTCCCGCATCTCCGCGTGGTACGGTAGCGCCAGGATGGCGTCCAACAGGGCGCGGGCCTGCCGCTCGGAGCGCGTCCAAGGATCCATCATCAGCAGGTCCAACAACAACCCGCGGCTGTGCTGTGTGTAGGCCGCCAGCTCGAGGTTGACCGGGGCCACATAATCGCTCAGGGCCAGCGCCTGCACCGCCGGCGGCAAAGGCGTGGTCTGCACCGGCTGGATGCCGCGCCGGCTGACCAGCGTGGGCACCTCCACGGCAAAATCCAGCGGGAGGCCGGGCACATAGCCGCCGGTGTTGGCCACATTGCCAATGAGCACCCGCGGATGATCATTCACTAGCGCGTCAATCATCGGCACGATCACCTCATGCGAGTGCTGGGCGGGGAAGAGCTCGGTGACGCGCGCCGCCGAGTTGTCACGGACAGACTGGATGGCGGCCAGCTTGTTGCGGCCCTTGGCGAGGTGGGCTTCCCACTGGGCGGGCGGGTCCTCCTGCCAGCGGGCCTCGGTCTCGGCATCGGCGTGATACCACCAGCCCCACGAGCCGCCACCCCAACTGCCCGTATCCCCGATGGGGAAGACGCCATAGCGCTGGTAGAGATCGATCATCTTGCGACCGAGGGGATGACCGGGGCCGCACGTCTCCCAAAAGCGCGGCGCCTCGGCGGCGATCCACCGGTCCAGCATCGAGAAGACATCCTGGCCGTTGTGATAGACCCGGTTGAGCCAGACGAAGTGGTTGACGCCCGGGATCTCATAAGTCAATCCCTCATGGCTGAGGCCGAGGGCATCCGCCAGATGGTGCACCCCGTAATAGCCGTGGCACAGCCCCACCACCTTCAGCCGCGGATAACGGCGGGTGAGATGGGTAAGGCCGGCCAACACGGGGTTGCCGATCTGGAAGTACCACGCCTCCGGGCAGAGCGCCAGCACATCCTCCACCACCGATTCAAAAAACCGGAGTTGGTAGAAGTTGATCCAGAAGGCCTCGTCGTGCATCACATGCAGGCTGCCGCCAAAGCGGTAATCCAACTGGCGCGCGTGCACCCAGCCCTCCAACAGGCGGTCATACCCGGCGGTGAGCGCGGTGTTGAGGACGATATCCGCGCCCTCCAGCGCCGCGCGCCGGTCCGTGGTCGTAAGCAGATTGAGCGTCATCCCCACTTCGGCGGCATAGCGCGCGCACAGGGTGTGCACGGCCTCTAGCCGGGCAGGGTCGATATCCATGAAGTGGATGGTGCTGCCGGTCAGGCTGGGCGTCAGGCACAGATCGCGCACCACATTGAGCGAGAAGACGGCGCTGCCCGCGCCGACAAGCGCAATTTTGGCCATGGACTTTTTCCAGATAAGTGCTTAGGCGAGATGCTTCCGCGCAAAGGCTCCGATCCGGTCGAGCGCCTGTTGGGCTTCCGGCAGTTCGGGATAGAACTGGAAGACGTGGGGGAGTTCATCCCAAACTTCCAGCGTCGCGTCTACGCCGGCCGCATGGGCGCGCTCAGCCATACGCCGGGAGTCGTCCAGCAGGACCTCGGTCGAACCGACCTGGATCAAGAGCGACGGCAGGCCGGCCAGGTCCGCGTACAGCGGCGAGGCCAGCGGTGTGCACGGATCGACCGCGCCCAGATATTGCTGCACCACCCAGCCCCTGATCCAGTTGCCGCCCAGCGTTGGGTCTTCCGCCTTACGGGTGACGTGCGACGCGCCGGTAATCGCCAGAGCCGTCACGACCTACAGGACGGCCAGGGCGGCCGGCTGTGGGATTTGCAGGTCGCGCAGCTTGAGGACGGCCGCCGCTGCCAGTTTGCCGCCGGCCGAGTCGCCCATGATCGCGACCTGCTCCGAACGCACGTTTTGGCGCAACAGCCACTGATAAGCCTGGACGCAGTCCTCCAGGCCGGTAGGGAAGGGCGTCTCCGGGTTAGCCGGTATTGCGCGCCGAAGACGCGCGCGCCGCCAGCAGCTGAGAGCCGAAGCAGGAACTCTCGGTAGACGGCCGGCGAGCCGCGGAACCACCCGCCGCCGTGGAAGTACAAGATTGTGGCCGTTCCCGTGACGCCCGGCGCCGTAATCCACTCGCCGCGCACGCCGGCCGCGTTCACGGCCCGCCAGCACTCGGCCGAGATCGCGGGGGGGGGCTGCTGGCGCGCCAGATCCAAGAAGGTCTGGTCCGGCACTTGGCCGGCCCGCACCTGCTGCAGGAGCTGCGTCACTGGAGCGCGTTCGTCTTTCATCCGCTGGATCAGGGTCGCAAGCTCCGGGCTGGCCATATCGCCTCCAAGGCGCTACATTTTGGGCTGCGGGCGCTGGGCGTGCTGGTCGTGGTTGGCGCGCAGTTGGCCCATCAGGAAGTCGCCGTACACCAGCGGCTCAAAGCGCGCCGGCGTTTCCGCGCTGACGCGGCTGGGCAGCGGCGTGATCTGCGCATGCATATCCGGGTCAAAGAAGAACGGGCAGGAATAGCGGGCGCGGCCGGAGCGGTTGATGACGCGGTGGGGCGTGGAGATGAAGTGCCCGTTGCTCCAGCGGTGCAGGATATCGCCCGAGTTCATCACCAGCGCGCCGGGCCTATACGGCGCGTCCACCCACTCGCCGGCGCGGTTGCGCACCTGCAGGCCGCCCACATTATCCTGCGCCAACAGCGTCAAAAAACCATAGTCGCTGTGCGGGTTGGACCCAAACAAATCTGCCGGACTGGCCGGCGGCTGTGGGGGGTAATAAAGGAGCCGAAGAAATGTTGTGGGGCGGTCGAAGTAGGTGTCCAGATCGTTCGGTCGACACCCCAGCGCCACGGCCACAGCCTGCACTAGCCGCCGACCAAGGCCGATCATGGCCGCGTTGTACGCGCGTACCGCCGGCTTGAAGTTAGGTAGGCCAGCTGGCCACTGGTTCGGGCCCGCCAGCGGGGCCTGCGCCAGCACGTCTGGATCGTCCTCCGGCAGTTCGTGCATCATCATAAAGGACTCGCTCTGGTTGGGCTTAGCGGCCTTCTTAATGTTGGAGGTGGTATCTGTGGACGTGTTGATCGGGATAAAGCCGCGGTGGAACTCGTTGATTTCGATCTGCAGCTTCTCGGCGCGGGGCAGGGCGTGTAACTCGGCTGAGGCCCGGAAAATGCCGGCAGTCAAATCGTCCGGCACGCCATGGTTGATGATGTAGCCAAACCCCACCTGCGAGTATGCTAGCTCCATGGCGGATGCAACCTCGCGTAGACCGACCACTCCGCCCGTAAAAAGCGGGGCTAAGTCAATTACCGGAATAGCACCAAATTGGGTAGGTTTGTTGACCATAACTCTAGCTTAGCATAGTCCAGCTAGATGTTCAATCCCAACAGGTTGTGTTTTGATTTGGTGCACGGCTAACTACGGTAAGCCATCGCGATGAGCGTATCCACATGATCCTGGGTGAGCTACTCGATTAGTATTGGTGGTTGGGTGATCATGGCTCTGTTCTTAGATCTGAGGGCGACCTATTTCGCGATTAGTTCCGCGACGGATGAGGCAGAAAATTGTGGGGTCTCCCAGGATCTTCGGACGGCGGCACTGACGGCGCCAATTTTGCGGGGGCAGCGGATTTGACTGCAGCTTCCCAAGGGCTGGGAGAAAAAGCAGGGGATGTTTTCCTTCAGGTTGATGCGCTATTTGTGCGCGGTGGGGTCTAGCACGGGGACAGCACAGAAGTGCGCTTTGTTGCGGCATTGATAAGACAGTTCAAGCACATGTTATGGTGTTCAATGCTCGCACAACTTCCCCAAGTAAACCACGCCTATAGAATCGGATATATAGCTTTCAATAGCGAAAAAGGGGGGATTATCAGCAGGGATACATCCGTTTCGTTCCTTTAGCGTTGCTACTCATTTAATATCATCGACTGGACCGGTGCATTCAAAGAGAATGCCGGTTCATCTCACAGGACCAGATTGGGCTTGCGATAAATGACCAGTACAATTGCCACACGTCGTTTCTCACTGCCCGAAAGCTGCCAGTGACGGCGCTCACGGTAGCTAGGACTAAAGTTGACAGCTGCGATTAGTTTTCCTATCGTGCCCTTACACGCTATTTTGGGACGATGGTTAAAAGTCTTTCGGGGATGTATCAGATCCTGCTTCCCGCCTCCAGCTTCCGCTGGACCCTACCCGTTCACCATCGCTTCCCTAGACAGTCAGGCGCAAACACCCCGTAGATGCGCGCCGACAACTAAGCCCACAAATATCGCGCCGGGTGTCCGCTCCCCGGAGCGCCGCTGTTTTTGGCCGCGGTGGCTTACGCCCCGCAGCCAGCTTCCGCCCAGCCTGCGCCGTACCCAGTTCCCGCCACGAAGAGTTCGGCTTGCTGGCGAAGCCGTAGCGGCGCGCGCCTGGCCGCGGCCGCGCACGCCAGCGGCATGCTCTGGGACGCCTCATTGATTCGCACCGACAAGCCCGATTACTGGCTCGAAGCCCTCGACGACCTGGACGTGCTCTATCTGCTCCAGCACATGCTGGCCTCGCGTTCCTAATCCCTCAGCCGTGCCATGAGCATCTTACCCATGTGCTCACTGCTCCCCTTCTCCATCCTGCTCCAACTTCATCCGTGCCCGTCCGTGTTCATCCCCGATTCAGGGCGTCAAACCGTCCGCTGTCGCTGGCGCACTGGTCACCGTCGCCGCGGCCGCGCCAACCGCTCCCGGCACCGCTGCCGCCGCAGCCATCTAAATCTCATCAGTCTGCTCCAGGTTATTCGCAATCACCACGTTCCCCTGCGATCGATTCACGACCCCTGGACCGCCATAAAATTCATTCCCCGTGATCAGCGCCGCACGCACGCCCGGCTCCAGCACGATCGGCACCGGATTGATCACGCCCGGCTCCTGCTCGCGCCCAGGCACGATGTCCGCTACCACCGCCCGTGGACTGTTTGCAAAGCTACAATTCTGCACCGCCACGCGCCCGCCAAGCACATGCAGCAGCGCCGGCCCGTCGTTGTCCGGATCAATCACAAAGAAATGACACTGGGCAAACGAGACGCGTCCATTGCCGGCCAACCTGCCCTGCGCCGTCCCTTCATAAGCCCGCCGCGAGCCAAACATCCCGCACGCGCTGAATCGCACCGGCCCCGTGTTCGTCTCATCCACGACGACCGCGCCGAAGATCTGGCAATTGACGAAGCTGATGCCGGCATGCGCCTGCACCTGCTCGACGTGCACGCCGATCTTGCAGATGTCCGGCCCGCCGCCGGTGATCATCACGTTGCCGGCCAAATCATTCGGCCCATCGGCCGCGTTGCGCGATATATCCGGCGGACTATGCCGCGCAAAGCGAAAACCCTGGCTCATGTTGATCACGAAACAATTGGTGACGATCTCCCAATCCGTACGCCCGAAGATAAAACCCTGCCCGTGCTCGAAAGCATATTTCGCGATCGGTTCCTCCAGGCCGCCGGTCCAGAACGGCCACAGGTGCACGTTCTCGATGCGGCCGACGTCGTAGCAGCGGTCCACGTATATGCCCCGATGCAGCACCTGCGCCGAAAGGTTTCGGATAAAGTGCCGGCCACTGGCGCGCGATCCGAAATCGACCGCCTGATAGGGGTTGATCATCAGGCAATCGATGATCGACATGTTGTCGCCACCGGCCGAGGCCACCGTCCACGGATACGGGATCGGCGGGTTGGTCGCGGTCTGCTCGGGGTAGAAGAAAACCAGCCCGCGCAGCACGCTGTTGCTGTGCATCTCGATGAACGGCGTTTCCGCGGCGTCGCCCTTGCCGCCAGTGATCAGCATCACGCTCCCCTGATTGACCTCGGAGACCCGCGGCGTCGCCTGGGCCACGCCGGCCAGCGTCACGCCGACGGGCAGCGTCAGCGGACCGCTGCACAGGTAGCGGCCTGCCGGCAGCAAGACGGTCCCCCCGCCCTGCGCCGCGCGCAGATGCAGCAGCCCCTGCAACACGGCCGTCACGTCGGTTGTGCCATCGCCAGCGACGCCATGCTCGCGCGCATTCACGGCAAACACGTCCGCTGGGGATAGGAAATTCAAGCCCACATTCACTCTCAAACTATAAGCGCTGAGCCCGCACTTGTCAAGCACCAAGTGCGCTAACCTCCACCCCGCAACTACCTAATGGTAATTGGCAGGCCTAAACATTCAGTGCGCTCTGCCGGCGGCTGCACCACGCCTACCCACGCTGCGCCGCGTGTGCCATTCCTGCGGCGCAGATTTACCAACCCATCGTCTGATCAAACTCCTACTCCGGGATTGGCTCTGCATGCGCACCCGCATCAGCCACCAACCTATCGTGTCCAGCTT
>SXGQ01057578.1_pt1 | contig 37822 bp, 37 predicted proteins | sample 3178371 | NCBI WGS metagenome assembly SXGQ01 (sample SAMN11356859, study PRJNA531348) | freshwater metagenome | isolation source: freshwater sample F1-20 | place: China: Fuxian Lake, Yuxi | collected 2017-12-25 | reverse complement strand
ATGATCGACGTGCGCGATGATGGCGATATTGCGGATCGGACGAGCGGTGGACATGGGAGGAACCGGGCAAAAAAGGCGGCGAAGCGTAACAGAGCGCCGCGCCGGTTGCGACCTCGGCGTGCCCTATGAGTAAATCCGTACAGTTGATCGATTCCGTCACCCCAAGGATCAGGAGATTTCTCATGCGTTCGATTTTGCGTTCGACCATCCTCGTTGCGGTTGTGGCCGCTCTGACCGTGCCGGCGTTTGCGCAGGATGCGCGCGTTGCCCAGCAGGTCAAACTGCGCCAAGCCGCATTCACGGTGCTCGGCGCCCAGATGAGCCAGATGGGCGCCATGGCGGCGGGTCGCGCGCCCTACGACGCCAAGGCGTTTCGTCTCGCGGCCGAGCGCGCGGCCTTCATGGCCACGATTGTTCCGGATCTGTTTCCGACGGGGTCGGTAGGCGGCAAAGTCAAGGATGAGCTGTGGCAGAACTCCGCTGACTTTCAAAAGCTGATGAGCGACATGAAGAGCAAGACAGCCGCTTTGTCGGCCGCCGCTGCCAAGGGCGAGAGTTTCGATGCGCTCAAGCCGCTCTTTGGCGCAGCGGGCGGGAGCTGCAAAGCCTGTCACGACAAATACAAAGCTGACTAATCCGGCATGCTCAAAGGCGAGATCAGTCGGCCCACCGGGCCTGCACGCTATGCCATGTCGGGGCGCAATCACGCCCCGACTTTGGTTTTGTTGACGCCGGTCGGTCGTGGGCTCGAGCCGTGGGCGCCATTGCTGCCGCAGCTCGAGCGTTTTTTTCGGGTGCTGCGACTCGATCTGCCGGCACCTCAGAACGCTGACGACGCGCTCGCCGTGCTCGATGCGCTGGGTCTCGACCGTGCACATTGGGCGGCGCTCGGTGTCGCGACGTTGGCGCTGCGCGCTGCGGTGAGCGCACCCAAGCGAGTGCTGCGCCTGGTGCTCGTGGGTGTCGGGGCTTTGGACGACACGCTCGAGCTCGCTGGGGTCGTCGCGCCGGCGCTGCTCGTCACATCGACCGGGTCGACGAGCGCGCCGCCCGAACACGTGGAGCAAGTCCAGCGACGCTTGGTCGGTGCTGGTCTCGTTGTCCACGATGGCGGCGAGGGATTCATCGCCGATCAGTCGGACGAGGTGGCGACCACCCTGATCGAATTTCTGCGCGATTGAGCCAGACGCTGTTCACCGATCTCTATTTGCCGCTGTGGATCGGCGGCGAAATCCGCGGTCGCGTACGCACCGACCTCGTGGATCGCGTCGCTGCATTCCCGGAGATGGCGACGGTCGAGTCGGGCCTACGGCTGCGTGATGACGCACTCGATACCGTCGGTCGCAGCGCGGCCTTGCAAAGCGTGGCCGTGCAGCTACGTAAACTCGGACTGATTGCCGACTGGCGCAACGAGCTTTGCGCGGTGCTCGACACCCGCGGCCGGGAACTTGCGCGTTGCGAGCGCGGTTTGTTTCGCACCCTTGGATTGCAGAACCGTGCCGTACACGTCAACGGTATTCGTACCGACGGGCGTGTCTGGGTCTCGCGTCGCAGTGCGATCAAGCGCGCCGACCCAGGCAAGCTCGATACGCTGGCTGCCGGCGGCGTCTTGGCGGGAGAGTCGTTACGGCGCTGTGCGATCCGCGAGTTGTGGGAAGAAGCGGGCGTGATTCGAGAGCTAGCACGCGAGATCGATTTCCCCGGGGTGATCATCCATTCGCTACGAGAGGCGACTTTCGGCATTCACGATCAACAGGTCATCGTGGCCGATCTTGTGCTCGATGAGTTCTTTGAGCCAGTCGGTCGAGATGGCGAGGTCGAAGAGTTTCTGTGCCTTGAGGCGAAGGCCGTTCGTTCCGCTCTCGACGGTGGGGAGTTTACGGTTGAGGCGGCGCTCGCAACGCGGGAATGTCTCGAGCGGCGAGGGCTTTGAGCGCCTCGCCCGTGACGCGATGCGGCCACCATTCTTTCTTGGCTTCTGCACCGAGCGAGGCATAGAAGTCCAGAGCGGGGGTATTCCAATCGAGCACGGCCCACTCGAAACGTCCGAGATTCTCAGCGACGCAGCGTCGCGCAAGGTGCACGAGCAATGCGCTGCCGATGCCGAGACCGCGATACTCGGGTTTGACGAACAGATCTTCGAGGTAGAGGCCGTGTCGACCGCGAAAGGTCGAGAAGTTGTAGAACCACAGCGCGAAGCCCGCGCTCTGGCCGTTCCAATCGGCGATCTCGCAAAAGACGCGTGGGTGCGACGCGAACAGCGCCTCTTGCAGATCAACGAGCGTGGCGTCCACTTCGGGTAATAGCTTTTCGTAGTCGGCAAGACCGCGGATCAGATCTAGGACCGTCTCAAGATCGTCGCGCTCAGCGCGTCGCAAGTGCAGCATGTCGCCTCCGTTATACTGGTCGCCATTATCCCCAGCTTTCGCTTTCACAGGAGACCATTGATGCAGATCTCGGATAAGACAGTCGTGATCACCGGCGGTGGCCGCGGTATCGGGCGTGAGTTGGCCAAAGCTTTCGCAGCTAAGGGTGCGCGCGTTGCGGCGCTCGATCTTAATCAGGCGGATCTCGATGAGACGGTGGTCCAGTGCAAGGCGCAGGGTGTCGAGGCACGCGGCTATGTGGCGAACGTCACGGACGAGCAGGCCGTGATCGGGGCCATGGATGCCATCGTAGGCGATTTGGGCAGCGTCGATGTGCTCATCAACAACGCCGGTATCGTCAAAGACAGCTTGTTGCTGAAGGTCAAAGACGGGGCAATCACCGGCAAGATGACGCTCGAGCAATGGCAGGCTGTGATCAACATCAACCTGACCGGCGTCTTTCTCTGTGGTCGCGAAGCCGCTGAGCGCATGGTCAAGCAGGGCCGCGGTGGCGTGATCATCAACATCTCGAGCGTCTCGCGCTATGGCAATCCCGGTCAGACGAACTACACCGCGACCAAGGCGGGCGTGGCGGCGATGGCCGAAGTGTGGGCCAAAGAATTAGCACGCTATGGCATTCGCGCCGGCTCGATTGCTCCGGGCTATACGCGAACGGACATCCTCTCGGCGATGCGTCCGGAAATTCTCGACAAGCTCACGGCACAGGTGCCGTTACGTCGCTTGGGCGAAGCGTCTGAGATCGCCTCGGCGGCGGTGTTCATTGTGGAGAACGACTTCTTCACGGGCCGCTGCATCGATGTCGACGGCGGCATGCGCATCTAAAACGAGCGGCGATGTACGCCGGCGGCGAGGGTGAGTTCGGCGGGCGTTGCAAGGCCCGCGCCGCCGGCACTCCCATAGCCCCATTGCGCGGCAAAAAAACGCAGCGCATTCGTTTCTGCTGAACGTCGATCCTCGTCCGAGTCACCGACCATCCATGTTTTCTCGGGTGCGAGTTCGTGCCTGTTGAGCACGGCGGTGACCAACGCGGGTTTGTGCTCGGCGGCCGGTTGCAGCGCATCGAGTGCGTAAACCGATGCGAACCAAGTGCGCCAGCCTAAATGATCGAGAATGCGCAAGGTCGGCAAGATCCGCTTGTTCGTCACGATGTAGAGCGCGATTCCGGCCGCGTTCAAGGCTTGCAGCATGGTGGGTACGCCGTCGTAGACCTCGGTGTGCCGGTAGCCGTCCGAATCGTAGTACTCGCGGAAGGCCGCCGCCAGGCGATCGATCAAAACCGCTTCGTCACTGCCGGCGAGCTTGGCGAGCGTGAGTCGTAACGGTGGTCCGATGATCGACGAATCCAGTGTGCAGCGAGGTTCGATCGAGGCGCAGGCGAGCGCGTGTCGCAACCCGGCAAGTACGCTGGTGGCCGAGTCGATCAGGGTGCCGTCGAAGTCGAAAAGAATTGCGGCGGGTTTTTGGCCGGCCGACTCGCTCATGCGCCCGCACCATCGGTGAACTGCAGCGCGGCGAGCCGCGCGTAGAGCGGATTATTCGCGATGAGCTCATCGTGGCGACCACTGGCGACGATCTTGCCTTGGTCCATCACGATGATGCGATCAGCCTTCAACACGGTCGCGAGTCGGTGCGCGATGATGATCGTCGTACGGGTATGCATCAGCGCTTCGAGTGCACCTTGCACAGCGCGCTCACTCTCGGCATCGAGCGAGCTCGTAGCTTCGTCGATCAACAGGAGTGGTGGATTTTTGAGTATGGACCGCGCTATCGCGATGCGCTGGCGTTGCCCGCCCGAGAGCCGGGTTCCGCGCTCGCCCAGGAAGGTCTCGTAGCCCTCGGGGAGGGCGCGGATGAATTCGTCGGCGGCGGCTGCGCGCGCAGCGGCCTCGACTTCGGCGTCCGTCGCTGTGGGCCGACCGTAGCGAATATTTTCGCGCGCACTCGTACCGAAGAGCATGGTCTCTTGGGGCACGAGACCGATGCGATGACGAATGTCGAGTGGGTCGGCCATCGCAAGATCGACGCCATCGAGGCGGATACAACCTTGCTTCGGATCATAAAAGCGCAGCAGTAATTGGAACGTGGTGCTTTTACCGGCGCCGGAGGGGCCGACGAATGCCACCGTTTCGCCAGGTTCAATGGCGATCGAGAAATCATTGAGCGCCGGGCTATCGGGCCGCGAGGGGTAGTTGAAGGTGACATGCTCGAAGCTGACACGACCGGCGGCCGCGGTGCGCTCGTAGGGCGGCAAGGCCAGCGGAACGAGCGGTGCGACGATGGCGGGTTCCGCCTGATGCAGTTCGACGAGGCGTTCCATCGCGCCCGCGGCGCGCTGCACTTCGCTCCACATTTCGCTCAGTGAGGCCGCCGCAACACCCGCGTAGACCGCGAGCAGCAGAAACTGGCCGAGCTCACCACCGGTCATGGTGCCCGCGAGCACCTGATGCGCACCAAACCATAACACCAGCGTGATCGCGCCGAAGACCAGCATGGTCGAGAGCGCAGTGAGCCAAGCGCGCACCCGTGTGCGCCTGACGGCGACCCGAAACGAGGCTTCGACTGCATCGTCGTAACGCTGGGCGTTGAGCGCCTCGAGGGTGAACGCCTGCACGGTCTGGATGGCGTTCAAGGTCTCGCCGGCAAGACCACTGGTGTCGGCGATCCGATCCTGCGAGGAGCGCGATAGGGTGCGCAGTTTTCGACCCAAGGCGATCACCGGCACGATCACGACCGGCATGGCGATCACGATCAAAGCGAGGAGCTTCAAGTTGGTGATAGCAAGCAGCACGAGAGAGCCCACGAGGTTGATCGAGGAGCGCAGTGCGATCGAGAGGCCGACGCCGGAAATCGACTGCACGAGGGTGGTGTCGGTGGTCAGTCGCGAGAGCACCTCACCCGTACGAGTGACCTCAAAGAATTGCGGATCCATCCGGATCACGTTGCGGTACACCGCTTCACGAAGGTCCGCCACGACGCGCTCGCCAAGCCAAGTGACCAAGTAAAACCGCAGCGCCGCAAAGCCGCCAAAGAGCACGGCGACGCCAAGGAAGGAGATGAAGTAGATGTTGATCGCCTCGGCGCTGCCGGCGGCCATGCCCTTGTCGATCAAACCTTTGAGGGCGATCGGTAGCGCGAGCATCGCACCAGAGGCGAGCAATAGGGCCAGCATCGCTGCGCCGAGCACCTTGCGGTAGGGCCGGAGGAACGGCCATAGTGCCGCGAGTGGACGTAGTGATTTCGCCTTCGGTCGGTCGGCAAGTGCAGGATCGGTCATCGGCCTAGTCTACCGGCAGCTCGAGCACGACCTTGCCCGTTGTCCGCCCACCCTGTAGCAACTTCATCGCATCGATGGCTCGCTCGAACGCAAAGCGAGCGCCGATGTGCGGTGGTGAGGGGATGAGGGCTAGCGTGGCGCGCATGGATTCGGGCAGCCTCGCGGCTTGCTCCCACAGCCAAATCAGGTTGAAGGCGAGCAGGCCGCGATTGAGCGGGATCATGGCGAGCGGGTCGAGTTTCGGCCGGCGCAACCAGTTCGAGAGCAGGCGCAGTGGATTGGGCCTCGCGCCGCGACCCATGAAATCTGCCGCACCGAAGAGCACGTAGCGCCCCTCTGGCGCCAGACGATCGAAAGCCGGTTGGAAGGCATCGCCATAGACCGCGTCGAAAACGACATCGAAGCCGCTCGCTCGGTAGTGCTGCAGTGCTGCATCGAGCTTCGCGGGATACAGTGCTTTGCGAACCACGATGGCTTCCGGCGCGAGTCCGCGTTCGGCGATCAACCATTGTCGTTTGCTTTCACTGCCCACCACGGCAATGGGTTTTGCCTCGAGGCTATGCAAGGCCTGCAACGCCTGCAGACCCACGCCGCCGGCGGCGGATTGCACGAGCACGATGGAATCTTTGCGGGCATTACCGAGACGCTCGATGCCGTACCAGGCCGTTAACGCTTGCACGGGGTAAGCAGCCGCTTGCGCGAACGACCAGTCGGATGGCATGGGCCAAAGTGTTGCCTCCGGGACATTCATCGCATCGGCATAACCGCCGAAGCGGGTGAGCACCATCACGCGCTCGCCGACGTGTCGCGTGACGACCCCGGCGCCTATGGCCTCGATCGTACCGGCCGCCTCGAGGCCCGGTACGAAAGGGCCTTTGGGCGTGGCCGAGTACAGCCCCTGGCAAGCGAAGATATCAGCGAAATTGAGACCGACCGCGTGAACGCGTACCTGCGCTTCGCCCGGCGCGGGTGGCGGCAGGGTCTCGGTGACGAGTTTGAGGTTACGGAGCGAGCCGGCGCTCGATATGCGCCAAACACGTCGTTGGCGCGCGGGTGCGCCTCGGGATCGGTCAGAGTTTGACGGCGCCGTCGGATGGGACTGAAGCATACAACCGAGCATACTGCGACGGCAGCATGCCGGTGTAGCGGCGGAACATCCGTGCGAAATACGACCCGTCGTGAAAACCGACCGCATACGCGATCTGCGTGACCGGCATATCGGCGCGTTGGAGACGTTCGCAGGCGGCGATCACGCGGTAGCGCAGCAAATACTCGCGAAAAGTCATGCCGAAGATATGGTGAAAGCTGCGGCTGAACTGGAATCGGCTGAGCCCACAATGCGCAGCGATATCGCGCGCCGGAAATTTTTCGTGAAAGTGCGCTCGCACGTAGGCGGGCGCATTGATCACGCCGGCATGCAGCGCAGAGAGCTGGTCGAAACGCGCCTTGACGTCCTCGACGGTCGGCAAATCGATCGTCGTCGACAGACGAGTCTCCTGTCCTGAATCCGCATTCATCAAAACTTCCCCGGGACCAATCATTCTATGTTTAGGATGACCGGATGATAGACATTGGTTGCTAGTCAAGGCCATTAAGACGTCGTAACTAGAATAAAACTTTATTGCAGAAGTGTCGGTAATGACATAGCGAGGGTGGGGGTGCACGGCTAGAATCACAGCATGGAAAACGAGTTTCGCGATCCCCCTGTCAGCGGCTTCGACGCCGCGTTTACGGACGCGGTCGACCTCGGCAACAAGCTGGCAGATCGTGACCGCGAGGCCGATGTCTGGGATATCGCTGACGGTTTGCTCGCCGGCGCCATCCAGTACGGGCTTTACTCGCGCCAGCCCTGTAAGGATCCTCGCTGCACGGAGTGCTTGCCGGTTTCAACCGCCGAAGGGCGAATGGCCGAGTTGCAACGCCTGATCAAGCAACTCTCTGAAGAGAGCGAGTACTACCACAGTCCGAACGACTCGAACGTCGGACGCGCGTGATCTAGCGTCGGCTGACGTCCTCGAGCGCCGCCTCGAGTATCGCGAGGCCCTCGGCGAACACGGCATCGCTGATCGTCAACGGCATCAGGAAGCGAACCACGTTTCCATAGACGCCGCAGGAGAGCAGTACGAGACCACGTCGACCGGCCGCCTGAACGAGTGCACGGGTGAGATCTGCATCCGGCGCATCGGGGTTGCGTTGCCTCACGAGCTCCATCGCCACCATCGCACCCAAGCCGCGAATCTCGCCGATGCAGTCCCAACGGGATTGCAGATCGCGCAAGCGCGCCATGAGCGTGCTGCCGAGTTGTGCGGCGCGAGTACAAAGATTTTCTTCGTCGATCACATCGAGTACGGCAAGCCCAGCGGCGCAACCGAGCGGTGAGCCGGCGTAGGTTCCGCCAAGACCACCGCTTTGCGGCGCATCCATGATGTGAGCTCGACCGATGACCGCAGAGAGAGGAAAGCCGCCAGCGAGACTTTTGGCGACGGTCATCAAATCCGGGTCTACACCGGCATGCTCGATCGCGAACAAGCGCCCTGTTCGCGCGAACCCGGTTTGGATCTCATCGACGATCAATACGATGCCGTGCGCATCGCAGAGGCGTCGCAGTTCGCGTAAAAACTCGGGCGGTGCGATATAGAAGCCGCCCTCTCCGAGCACCGGCTCGATGATCATGGCGGCAACGCGCTGCGGATCGATATCCGCTTTGAACAGCAACTCGAGACCGCGCAGCGCATCACGGGTCGTAACGCCGTGATATTCCATGGGGTAGGGCGCGTGGAACACCTCGGGCAGCATCGGCCCGAAACCCGCTTTGTAGGGTTGGACCTTGCCGGTGAGGCTCATGCAGCCGAGTGTGCGGCCGTGAAAGCCGCCACTAAAGGCGACGACGCCTGCACGACCGGTGTGATAACGCGCGATCTTGATGGCGTTCTCGACTGCCTCCGCGCCGCTCGAGAGGAACAACGTCTTGTGGGGCCCAGGGCCCGGCATCGATGCGTTCAGTCGTTCGGCGAGTGCGACGTAGCTTTCGTAGGGCGTAACCTGAAAGCAGGCGTGGGAGAAGCGAGTCAGTTGGTGCTCCACCGCAGCAGCGACTTTGGCATGCAAGTGACCGGTGTTGAGCACGGCGATGCCACTAGCGAAATCGATGTAGCGACGGCCTTCGACATCCCAGATCTCGGCATTGCGGGCACGCTCGACGTACACCTGCAGCGCGTTGCCGAGACCGCGCGGTATTGCGGCTGCACGGCGTTGGGCAAGATCGGCGTTCGTGGTCATGGTGTCATCGCTCGCAGGCACGGATGGTCGGGTCTGTTAGAATTTAACCGTTTTAATCGAGGTTTTCTTCGGGAGTCGCCGTGACAGAGTCCATCAAGACCGAAGTCGTCATCATCGGTGCCGGTCCTTGCGGCCTGTTTCAGGTCTTCGAATTGGGCCTGCTCGGTATGCGGGCGCACATCCTCGACTCACTGGCCGCTCCCGGTGGTCAATGTACCGAGTTGTACCCCGATAAACCGATATACGACATCCCCGCCTTGCCCGTGTGCGGCGCGCAGGAGCTGGTTGATCGGTTGATGCAGCAGATCAAACCGTTCGAACCTGTGTTCCACCTCGGAGAGGAAGTGCTCGAGGTCAAACCGCGCGACGATCGTCGCTTCGATGTCGTCACTTCTTTGGGCACGCGTTTCGATGCTGGCGCGGTCGTGATTGCGGGCGGCGTGGGTTCATTCCAGCCGCGTCGCTTCGGTGTGCCGGGTAGTGAGCACTTCGAGGGACGGCAACTGCATTATCGCGTCAAGAACGCCGACAGCTATCGGCAGCAGCGTCTGGCGATTTTCGGTGGTGGCGACTCGGCGCTAGATTGGGCGTTGGAATTTGCTCCTACGGCCGCTGCCTTGACGTTGGTGCATCGTCGCGCAGAGTTTCGCGCGGCACCGGCTTCGGTCGCTCGCATGCGCGAGCTCGAGGCAGTGGGCAAACTGCGTTTCATCGAAGGACTAGCCGATTCCGTCATCACGAGCGAGGACCGACTGGTCGGTGTCACCATCAAGGCAGCTGATGGCCACATGCACGAGGTGCCGGTCGATCACGTGTTCGCGTTCTTCGGACTGCATCCGAAGCTCGGTCCGATTGCCGAGTGGGGCATGGAGCTTGAGCGTAAAGCGCTGAAAGTGGATACCGAAAAGTTCCAGACCAACGTGCCTGGTATTTTTGCGGTGGGTGATATCAACACTTATCCGGGCAAGAAAAAACTGATTCTCTCGGGCTTTCACGAGGCGGCGTTGGCAGCCTTCGGGATTCAATCCTGGCTATACCCCGACAAGAAGCAGTTTTTGCAATACACGACGACGAGCCCGGTGATGCAAAAGCGGCTTGGCGTCGGATAGGGTGAGCGAAGCATGGATCGTCGTCTCGCGGATTTGCTGAAGCAGTTCGAGCTCGAGCGGCTCGAGGTCAATCTCTTTCGTGGCGAGAGTCGCGATATCGGCAGCCCGCAAGTGTACGGCGGTCAGGTGCTCGGGCAAGCACTGATGGCGGCGAGCTCGACTCTGCCGCCGGAACTCGTCGTGCATTCTTTGCATGCGTATTTCTTGCGCCGCGGTGATTTCAATCTCCCGATCGTGTACCAGGTTGATCGCAGTCGCGACGGCCACTCGTTTTCGTCACGCCGTGTGATCGCGATCCAGAACGGTCAACAGATTTTTACGTTTTCGGCATCCTTTCAAAAGCCGGAGGCGGGCTTCGACCATCAGGTCGATATGCCGTCGGTTCCGCCGCCCGAAGACTTGCCCGACTGGGATCGTCCGACTCCGGAGGTCGCTGCGAGCTTGCCTGAGAAGACGCGCCAGTACCTCGCACGCGAGAGGCCGTTTCAGATGCGTCCGGTCGAATTTTTGAGCGCGATCCATCCGGTAGCCGGCCCGCCGTTACAGCGAGTCTGGTTTCGTTTGGTGGATCGCTTGCCCGACGATGCGCGCCTGCACCGCTGTCTGCTGGCGTACATGTCGGATTTCGCTCTGCTAGGCACTTGCCTGCGTCCGCATGCCGGCGTCGTCGGCGACGGTACCTTGATGATGGCGAGTATCGATCACGCGATGTGGTTCCACCGTGACATCCGGCTCGATGACTGGTTGTTGTACTCGCTCGAGAGTCCGAGCGCATCGGGTGCACGAGGCTTTGCGCGCGGCAGCATCTACACCCGCGATGGTCAGCTCGCTGCGAGCGTTGCCCAAGAGGGTTTGATTCGCTTGATCGGTAAGCAAGGAGCGACGAAAAAATGAAGGGTCGCTGGCGGCTATGGACCTCGCAGACGCTGGCAAGCGCTGCCGCCATGGCAGTTACAGTGCCGATGGCAGTGTACGCGCAAGCGCCGATTCGGAGTTCGATCGAAGTCAGTTCGGCCGAATACAAACGCGGCAAGCTGCTCTATATCCAGTGCCGCGCGTGTCACGACCTTCAGCCGTCGGAAATCGAAAAGATCGGTCCGAACCTTGCCAATCTGATGGGTCGCAAGGCGGCTGCCGATCCCGCATTCGACTATTCACCGGCCCTGCAGGCTGCAGCGGGCAAACTCGTGTGGGACAGAGCGATGCTCGATCGGTGGATCGAGAAACCGGCTGCGGTTGTTCCTGGCAATACGATGGCCTTCGCCGGAGTATCGAATCCGGCGGATCGAGCTGCTTTGCTTGCTTATCTCGAGGCCGAAACGTCGGCGCGTTGATCGTCGAGCATCTCGCGGATGGTGTCGATCAGCACGGGGTTGAAGCGGGCCGGATTCTCCATCATCAAGAAATGCCCTTGGCCCGCTAGCGTGATCAGCCGGAACGAGGGGGCGTAGCGTTGGAGTTTCGCTTCGTCCAAGGCGACCTGATCGGAGTTGATGGTGGCGATCGGTTGTTTCAGCAGCGGTAATCGTTGAGTGCCATCCCAGTCGTTGAGTCCCTGGATCGCCGCGAGTGCGACCTTGGGGTCGGCCGATGCCATGTCGCTGGCGATTCGCTCGCGCAAGAGAGGATCCGCGTCGCTTCTGAAGAACGACTGTGAGACGAAGGCGTGGGTCGTAGTGTAGAAATCGCGTTCGAACGCAGCGAGTCGAGCTGCGCTCTCCGCTGGCGTGGGCTTGGGCAAACCGATGCTCGCGAAGGTGTCGACGCCGATGACGCCACGAACTCGCCCGCCGAGCAGCACGGCAGCTTCCACCGCGACGGGACCCCCCATCGAGTGCCCAACCAGAATGATTGATTGATCTGCCGGCAAGCGCGCCACAACTTCAGTAACGTCGCGCCCGAAAGAGACCATCGAAAAATCGACGCGCGTTACCGGTGTTTGGCCGTGACCTGCGAGATCGACGGTGACAACTTCAAAATGTTCGCGTAACGCGGCGAGCTGAGCATTCCAGTAGCTTGAGTCGCAAGACCATCCGTGAATTAGGATCACCGTGGTTCCGGCAGCGCCGGCCGGCAACTGCGGATACCGCTCATGATGAACGGCCGCATCCGAGATGTTCGTCACCAAATAACAGGCCAACAGCAAAAGGCCGGCGAACCATTTGATCATCGCGATGCCTCCTTCGGTGATGCCTCTTCTGGTGATGCCTCGATCAGCATCCAGTGGTAGCCGTCCGGTGCGAAGAAGGTGAAGCTGCGCCGCTCGAACTCATCCTCAAGGATATCTGACACCGCAGTCGCTCCGGCTCGGATGACGCGCCGATGCAGCGCCTCGATCTCGAAGCTGCGCCAGCAGTACAAACTGTAGCCGAGAGCGCCGGCGCGAGAGTGTGGGCGTCGGTCTTCGATATCGGCGTCGGCTGCAAAGCGAATACATTTGAGTTTGCCCGAACGTCGCTCGGTGAGCGACTTGCCCGAGGCCGGATCGTCAAAGTCGACCATATGAAAGCCTTCACCCGGCCGCAGCCCGAAGATACGGCGCGAGCCGGTCGCGTTTTCGTACGGGACCGTCTCCTCATGCGTTCGTCGCAGGCCGAGGACCTGCTCGTAGAAATCGAAGATGCGCGGATCGTCGCTCGCAACCATCAGACCAAAGTGCGTGTGTTGACTCGTGCGTAGCAGACTCGGGTGATTAATCTGCCCGTAAGAGGGGCTTTCGTAGCCGAAGCGTTCAAAGAAAACCTGACGATACTGCGGCTGCAGCAGGACCATTTCGCGCACCCCGACGATCGGATCGCGAAACGGGCGTGCGCTACGCGCCCCACTCACCTCGCTGATGACGGCGAGCACTGGGGGAATCAGATTGAGCGCGGCGCCTGAGGCGAGCGCGCGTTCGGTATGGTTGACGATGTTAAGTATGCTGCTCGTCACGCGTGCGCCCCAGCGCGAGCCCACGCAACGCAGATCCTCTGTCAGACCAAGCCCCTCGTTCAGAGGCTGGTCCCACTGCATCAGGCGGACGAGGCCGTGATCGGCATGCTGGTGCGCTAGGCGGACCGAACGAACCGCCGAGCTCACGCCATACAGTTGTTGCGCCGACTCGGCGTCGAGACGGCCTTCGAGATCAGGGTGGCAGCCGTAGACGGCAAAATCCAACACCGCTCGATCGAGGTCGGCGACACCGACGCAGACTTCATGCAGTCCGCCGGTGCACCGCGCGGTCATACGTGACGACGCTCGACGATGGCTTTGCGGAACGCCGGCATGCCCCAAGCCAACAACAGCGTGGCGAGGACTGCAGCGCCGCCCGTGACGATCGCCGTGCTTTTACCGACGGCAAGATCATCCGCAAAAACGTATTGCGTCATGACTGCCGTCAGAAACGGCGCGAGACCGATGCCGATCAAATTGACGAACAGCAGATAGATCGCCGACGCCTGCGCGCGCATGCGAGGCGGTGTGAGCACGACCACACCGGCTGACGCTGCGCCAAACGCAAAGCAGGTGAAAAAGCCGATCGGGATCAACAACACGGTCGACCACATCACATCGTTGAGCAGGGTGCACACGCTCGCCACGGGGATCAATGCAACGGCTGCCGTGAGGCCCACGCGCATCGCGGCATCAAGATGCCCGGCCGCGCGCCACCGGTCGGTGAGCCAGCCGCCGGTGAGAATGCCCGCGGTGCCAAAAATTGCGATCGCCAGACCCATTCGGGTACCTGCTTCCCCAAGGGGTATCTCGAGCACCCGCACGAAATACTGCACGCCCCAGATTTGGTAGACGTTGATCACCATGCCGAGGATCGAGAAGCCGAGAATCAGTGAGCTGTACGCTCGCCACTGCGAGAGCATGTGGCGGATCGTATCGGGGATGGAAGCGGTATCGGTCTTCGCGGCGGCAACATCCCGGCGCTCGCGACGTACGGGTTCCGTGAGCGTCAGCACCCACAACGCGAGCACCATTCCGGGAATACCGACGAGCAGGAACGTCAATTGCCAAGAGCGAATCGTACCGATGATCGGCACGGTGTACTCAGGGGAACTGGCGACAAACTGGATGATGGCGCCGCCGATGATCAGCGCAAGTCCCACACCGAGCGGCAAGCCGATGACGAACACCGAGAGCGCACGTCCCAGTTTTTTCTCTGGGAAGCTATCGCCTGCCATCGAGAAGGTTGCCGGTGACAACACGGCTTCACCGACGGCGACGCCGATGCGAGCTAGCGCGAGTTCGATGAACCCGCGCGCCACACCACACAGAGCCGTCATCGCACTCCACACGGCGACACCGGCGGCGATGATGTTCCGCCGGTTATACCGATCGATCGCCCAGGCAATCGGTACGCCAACTCCGGTATAGAAAATAGCGAAGACGAACCCGTACAGCAGACTCATCTGCGTTTCGCTGATACCGAGATCGGCGCGTATCGGTCCGACCAAAAGACCCAAGACCACTCGATCGATGAACGAGAGGATGTAAGCCAGCATCAGCACGACAACCATGTACCAAGCGGTCGATGCCTTGGGCCACTGGCCTTCGTCGGCCGAGGAGGGGGCGGCGTTGTTCATACGCCGATGATAGCCAGTCAGTGGCGAGGCCGCAGAACTTTGCCGGGATTCAAGATGCCGTTCGGATCGAGCAGCTGCTTGAGTTGCTGCATCAGTTGCAGTTCGACCGGATCGGCGTAGCGTTCGAGCTCGTCGACCTTATGCCGTCCGATACCGTGCTCGGCGCTGAAACTGCCCCGATACTCCTGCACCAGATCATGGATGACCCGACGGATCTCGGGCTCACGCGCAAGTAACGATTTCTCGGCAGTCTCGCCGGACTGATTGATGTTGAAATGCAGGTTGCCGTCCCCGACATGCCCGTAGCAAACGAGCAACCCTTCGGGTACCTCGGCGGCGACCCACTCACTGGCCCGGTCGACGAACTCAGCGAGTCTGTCGATGGGCAAGGAAACGTCGTGTTTGACACTCGGTCCATCACGCCGCTGCGCCTCGGGAATATTCTCGCGGATGAACCAAAAGGCACTGCGCTCGCGCTCGCTTTGTGCAAGCAGTGCATCGGTAATCAACCCCTTCTCCATGGCGACTTCCAGCAAATTCGCGAGGCGCTCTTCGATTGGATCGTCGGCATCGCTGCTGCTGACCTCACAGAGGATGCACCAGGGTGAGGAGGCTGCAATATCGACTCGCGCGCCGAGGTGACGCTCCACGAGCGTGAGTGCCGCGCGCGGCAGCAGCTCGAATGAGCTCACCCGATCACCACTCCCCCCGCGCAACTCGGCGAGCAATTCCACCGCGCGGGTCACCGAGGGCACGGCGACGATCGCGGTGCCGTGGCGTTTGGGTTGCGGAAAGAGTTTCAGACTGGCGGCGGTGATGACGCCGAGCGTGCCCTCTGCGCCAATGAACCACTGCCGCAAATCGTAGCCAGTGTTGTCTTTGCGCAGGGCCGACAAGGACGAAATCACCCGGCCGTCGGCGAGGACTACTTCGAGTCCGAGCGCTAGATCGCGTGTCATGCCGTAGCGCAGTACATTCACGCCACCCGCGTTGGTCGAAAGATTGCCGCCAATCGTGCAACTGCCCTCCGAGCCGAGACTGAGCGGAAAGTAACGATCGACAGACTCGGCTGCGAGTTGAATTTCTTTGAGGATACAACCTGCTTCGACGACGAGAGAGTTGTTGAGCGGTTCAACGCGGCGAATGCGGTTCATGCGCCGCAACGACATCACGAGCTGCGTGCCGCTGTCGTCGGGCGTACCGGCTGCGCAATACCCCGTGTTGCCGCCTTGCGGAACCACCGGCACACGCAGTGCGTTACAGAACTTGAGAATTTCGGACACATCGCTCGTCGAGCTGGGTAAGGCGAGTGCGAGTGCTCTGCCAGGATACAGTTTTCGATGGTCAACGCTGACGCCAGCCAGCACGTCGGGCGCGGTAACGATGACCTCGCTGCCGAAACGAGACAGTAGTTGCCCGAGCGCAGACGAGGGCTCGGCGTACATCATGTCAGCCGACAATCCGGCTTAGTGAGCAAAAACTGCACGTCACCCAGTTGTCGCTCGGCGAAGCCGCCCTCGCAATAGCAGAGATAAAACTCCCAAAGTCGCACGAAGCTCTCGGGATAACCCAAGGCGCGCACTTGGTCGAGGTGCGCGAAGAAGTTGTTCCGCCATTCGCGCAACGTACGCGCATAGTGGGGGCCGATATCCTCGAGATGAAAGATCTTTAGATCCGTCGCCTTGGTCAGTGTTCGGCTGATCAGTTCTATGCTCGGAATGAAGCTGCCCGGAAAGACATAGCGTTGGATGTAATCGACCGATCGGCGTGCGCGTTGATAATACTGGTCTTGCAGCGTGATGGCTTGCAGCAACATGGCGCCGTGCGGCCGCAACAGAGCAGAGCACTTTCGCAGATAGGTTTCGAGGTAGCGCTCTCCGACGGCCTCGATCATTTCGATCGAGAAGGCCTTGTCGAACGTTCCTTTGAGATCGCGATAGTCCTCGAGTAGTAAGGTGATGCGATCTTGCAGGCCGCGCTCGGCGATCCGCTCGCGCGTGTAGTCGTGTTGCTCGCGAGAGATGGTAGTCGTGGTGACATGGCAGCCGTATCGATCGGCTGCGTACATGGCGAGACCTCCCCAACCGGTGCCGATTTCGATCACCGAGTCATCGGGCTTCAGTTGCAGCTTGCGACAGATGGCGTCGAATTTGGCGAGCGAGGCGTCCTCTAGGGTGCTGTTCGCATCGCGAAATATCCCGCAGGAGTACGCCATGGTCGGATCGAGCATCAACTTGTAGAGCTCGTTACCGAGATCGTAGTGTGCAGCGATGTTGCGTGCACTGCCTTGCTTGCTGTTGCGATTGAGAAAGTGCAATACGCGCATGGCAGGCTGCGTGAGGAACGACCAGCGGCCATCGAGCGAGTTCATCATCTGGCGATTCGCCACAAAGAGCTGCACGAGCGCGGTCAAATCATCGCAACGCCATAGCCCGTGGATATACGCTTCACCTGCGCCGAGCGTGCCGCCGAAAGTCGCATCGGCGTAGAGCTGCTCATCAAGCACCTGCAAGGTGACGCTGACATCGAGTCGCGGTGTGCGTGCGCCGAAGCGCGAACGGGTACCGTCCGGATCGATCAAGATCAACTCGCCATCGCGCAACAAGCTGAGCTGCGAACGCAACAGTTTGCGCCCGAGACGAGCCAACAAGGGCGCGGACGCACGCTTTCGATCAGGTAGCAATTCACCGGCGCGCGTGTTCATGATGCGTGTTTCTTTGGGTGAACGAAGAAAGGGATACGTTTCCACCACAGACGTAACGCCTGCCAGTAGATCAGCCAACCGACTTGCAGGGTCATCAGCGGGAACGAGCACAGTGCGCGAGCGAGACTGCCACTTGTCAAGGGAAGCCGACGCAAGGTGAGCGTCGAATCGAAAGCACAGTGACCCTCGCGCCAATTTTCCATGTGAACATCGAGCGACTCCCCAGGGGCGGTGAAGCGCCAGTCGTAACGCATGTCCATCGGCAGAAACGGCGATACATGGAAGCCTTTGTCGAACTGCCAGCGTAAAACTTTGGTGCCGACGCGCTCCGCATGGGTTACCGGGAGCACATATGAATGTCGCTCGTCCCACGGGGTATTGGTGATCTCGGCCACGACGGTCTCCAGTTCGCGCCCTGCGGCGTCGTAGACGTAGTAGAAACTGACCGGGTTGAAGTTATATCCGAATTGACGCAAGTGAGTCAGCAGGCGGATAGGCCCGCTCGGGCGTTGCCCCGTTTCCTGCTCCACCCGGTTGCGAACCGCCTCGGCCAGTGGGATCGCCGGATCGCCGAGATAATCTGCACGACGAAACCACGCGAGCGCCGGCCGCCGCGATGACCAAAACCAGCGATCCTTGAACAGGCTCGGTAGCTCATCGAGATCGATCAGCGTGAAATAGATGCGATAGCGAAAATCGTTGCGGCGCGGCGCGAAGCGACGATGCCGCAAGTGCCCGACGTAGAGGGCGCTCTGTCTGCTCATGTGGCAGGCGAGCGACGTGGAGGTTGCAAGAGGGCCTGCGGTGGGCGTTGGCCACCGGCGACTTTGGAAAAATCCTCAAGCGCCCACAGCACGCTCACCACGCCATCCTCATGAAAGCCGTAGCGCCAGTAGGCGCCGCAATAGAAGCTGCGCTGATGGCCGGACACCTCGGAGCGGCGCGCTTGAGCGCGCACGGCCGCGGGCGTGTACACGGGATGGTCGTAGGCGTAGCGGCCGATAATCTGCGCAGGATCGATATCCTCGCGATTGAGTGTCACGAGAAAGCGAGTCGATGAGTCGATGCTCTGCAGCACATTCATATCGTAGGTGAGGCAGACCCGCTCGGTATCGGGCTTGCGCAAGTGATAGTTCCAAGCTGCGCGTGCCAGCGGTTTTCGCGGCAGCACGCGCACATCGGTGTGCAGGATCGCTTCATTGGGCTGGTAAGGAAAAGCGCCAAGGATCTCGCGCTCGACATCGGTTGGCGCCTCGAGCATGGCGAGCGCCTGATCGCTGTGACAAGCCATGAACACGTAATTGAAGTGATCGAGTTCGCCACCCGCATCGAGGATGTCGACATGATCGACGTGCCGACGTATCTGCTTGACGGGCGTGCCGACTCGATGAGTGACACGTCCCTCGTTGATGAAAATCTGCGTCATCTTTCGAACATATTCGCGTGAACCACCGCGAACTGTTCGCCATACCGGTCGATCGTCGATGTTGAGAAAGCCGTGTCGATCAAAAAAATCAACAAAGAATCGCGCGGGAAAGTTCAGCATACCGCTGCCCGTCGCTGACCAGATGGCACGGCCCATCGGCACGATGTACTGCTCGATGAAAGCACGCGAGTATCCTTCGCGCTGCAGGTAATGACCGAGAGTGTCGGAGTGCGCCGCATCGAGCAGCAAAGATCGACAGTCACGATTGAACCGCAAGATATCGACGATCATCTGCAAAAATCTCGGATTGACGAGATTTCTTCGTTGCGCGAACAGCGAGTTGATCGAGGTTCCGTTGTATTCGAGTCCGCTGCGCTCGCAACGCAATGAAAAGCTCATGTTGGACCACTGCCACTCGACGCCAAGCTCAGTCAGTAAGGCGATGAAGTTGGGGTAGGTCCAATCATTGAAGACGATGAAGCCGGTGTCGATGGCATACGAGCGACCGCCGATCTGTACGTCTTTGGTGGCTGTGTGACCGCCGAGATAGTCGTTGGCCTCGTAGATCACGACCTCGTGGTCATGGCGTAGGTGCCAGGCGGTGGTGAGTCCGGCGATCCCGGAGCCGACGATGGCAATTCGGCTCATGGATCGCTGCTCAGCGGATACGGCGCGGAGAATGATCGCGTGCCGATGTGGGTATCGGTTTGAGATCCCAAATGATGCCGAGCCAGGATAAGACTTTGAGCACGTAATACGTGATGTCGATCTCCCACCAATAAAAGCCCTGGCGGGTCGAGCTCGGAAAATGGTGGTGATTGTTGTGCCAGCCTTCGCCCAAGGTCACGAGCGCCAGCAGCCAGTTGTTGCGACTCGTGTCGCCGGTGCGATATCGCTGCTTACCGAACACGTGTGAGAGCGAGTTGATCGTGTAGGTGCCGTGGTAGCAGGCTACGGTTGAGATGAAAAAGCCCCAGATCAACATCTGCCCACCGCTTGTGCCGAGTTCGGGCGCAAGTTGTTCCAGCAACACTCCCAGCCCGAACATGCCGGTTGCAAACAGCGTCGGCACGACGATATCAAACCGATCGAGCCAGCAGAGTTCAGGGAATTGCAGTAGATCGCGTACTCGTCGCAGGTCGGGCTGGAAGCCGCGCGCGGTGAGGAACCAGCCCATGTGCGAGCGCAGAAAGCCGTGTTGCGCGGGCGAGTGCACGTCTTCCGGTTTATCGGAATAGGCGTGGTGATGACGATGGTGCGCCGCCCACCAGACCGGTCCACGCTGCACGGCGGTGGCTCCGATCAGGCCAAAGATGAACTGGCCGACACGGGAGGTTTTGAATGATCGGTGCGAGAAGTAACGGTGATAGAAGCCGGTGATTGCGAACATCCGGAGCAAATACGCGGCGATGGCCATCGCCACCGCGACCGGGCTCCAGCCCACCCATATCACAGCAAGGCAGGCGAGGTGCATGGCGATGAACGGGAGAATACGGGCCCACTCGATACGATCGGGAATCTCGGGCAGCGCAGAGCCGTCGGCTGGTGCAACCAACGGGCCCGTGTCGAACCAGTTGACGAAGGCGCGAACCCAGCGCGCCGGTGCAGGGGAGTCATCGATCACGAATCAGTCCTCAAAACCGTCATCCCCAAAATAAAAGCGCCGCGCCGAGCTTGACCTCGACGCGGCGCATTCGCTGCAAGCCAATGCCGCGCTGTGGTCGTCCTTTAGACGAGACCGTTCATGCGACGCAGCGCCTCGATGCGCTCCTCGAGCGGCGGGTGGCTCATGAACAAGCGCTTCAGACCGCTCGGAACGCCTGAGTTGATGCCGAAGGCGGCCATCTGCTCCGGGAGCCCCTCGGGCTGTTGGCGCTCCTGAGCGCGCTTGAGCGCTTCGAGCGCGCCGATCATGGCGGCCGGGCTTGCCAAAACGGCACCGGCGGCATCGGCACGGAACTCACGCTTGCGGGAGAACCACATCACGATGGTGCTCGCCAGGATGCCGAGGAAAATCTCGGCCACGATCACCACTGCAAAGTAAGCGAGACCACCGCCGTTTTCGTTCTTGAAGACCACTTTGTCGACGAAGTTGCCGATCACGCGGGCGAGGAAAATGACGAACGTGTTCACAACGCCCTGGATCAGCGTGAGCGTCACCAAGTCGCCATTGGCAACGTGACCGATCTCGTGGCCGAGCACCGCCTCGACCTCTTCCTTGCGCATGCTGCGCAGCAAGCCTGTGCTGACGGCGACCAGCGCCTTATTTTTGTTGGCGCCGGTGGCGAAGGCGTTCGGTTCTGGCGAATCGAAGATGCCGACTTCCGGCATACCGATACCCGCTTCTTGCGCCTGACGACGCACCGTCTCGACGATCCAACGTTCCGAGTCGTTATGCGGTTGCTCGATGAGCTGTACGCCCATCATGCGCTTGGCGCTCCACTTCGACATGGCAAGCGAGATGAAGGCGCCACCGAAGCCGAACACGGCAGCGAACACGAGCAGGCCGTACAAGCTGCCCCCTTGGGCCGCAATGTACTGATCGATGCCGAGCACCTGCATCACGACCGACAGCACGAGGACGACGGCGAGGTTGGTGGCAAGGAACAGCAGAATTCGTTTCATACGGGGCAAGCACTCCTGTGTCAGTAAGACCGACTTTTCCGGCCCTATTTTGGACTCATTCCAGCAACGGAGGTTCATTCCGCCGGATAAATTTATCCGAGGTCGCGCCGTGACCGCCAGTCGGGTTGCGACGTTCCGAATGTAATTGGGATCAGGTGAGCGAATTCAAGCGCTTAGGGGCTGCCTTTCCGAACGAATTCGGCTACCGCGGCGAGTTCCGCCTCGAGCAGGTAATTGAATCCCGGCATCACCTTGCCGGACACATTATCCGATTCACCGGGTCGTCGTCCGACCCTCAGAAAGGCGGTCAGAGCGGCGGTATCGCTGCGACGAACATAATCGGAGCCTGCCAAGCGAACGCCGAGCTCAGCGATACCCTGCAGATTGGCGCCGTGACAGACGACGCAGTGCGTGGCGTAGAGGGCGGCGCCGTCCAGCGTGGCGGTCGACGTCGACGCTGCGACCTGCCGTGCGGTGTAGCCGAAGGCGCTCGGAGCGGCCACGGTGACCGGCTCGGCGGCGGCCGCCCCCCCAAAGGAAAGTGGGATTCCGCTTGCCGAGGCGATCACGATCACGCCAGCTGCGACCCCCGCGAGGATGCTGCCGCCCGCGAACGCGGCGGAACGTCGACCAAGTTGTGCTTTTGGCCAGCTGTTGATGATCGAGATGGCGAGGATGGCAACTGCGATGAGCACGCCAACGCGCATGGCGAAAAGCAGGATCTCAGGTGACCAGATGCCGCCGCCCTCGAAGAGCTCCGCGAGACCCGCCGCGGTTGCGGCATCGAGGTGCGCTGTGCTCGCGGCCGTCCAGATCTCTTCGATGTTGTCCTGGATCGCGGTGACGAGGCTCGCGATCATCGCAAAACCGGCGGCATAACCGGATTGGCGCAGAACGCCGATCAAACCCGCCGCCGTGACCAGCGCCCGAGGCGGCACGTTGCCCATCATCAGGGCGTTATTCGGCGCGAAGAAGAGCGCCGAGCCGATGCCAAGCAGCAGCATGGCCGGCATCAGTGCGAGCTGTCCGTTGTCGGCCGAGATCGGTAGCAGCGCCACGTAACCGACCGCCGTTAGCACGGCACCCGCTACCGCAAGACGCCCAGCCCCGAATCGTGCGGCCAATTTGCCCGCAGCCGGGCTGATCAGCGTCGTCGACACGGCGATCACCGCCAGCGTCATACCGGTATCCCAAGCGCTGAACTCCATCGCGCTGATCAGCACGAGCGGTAGGACGAACAGTTGCACCGGTAGGGCTGCGAAATACGCGGTGAAAGCGATACACGCGCGGGTGAACTCGCGGCTCTCGCGGAACAACGAGAGATCAATCAAGGGTAATTTCGCGCGCCCTTCGTGGCGGATGAACAGATAGAGCGCAGCGAAACCGCCAGCGGTGACTGCCCAGACGAGCAGGTCGCGATGATTGTCCTCGACGGGCAGGCGGTTGAGACCGAACAACATGCCGAAGATCGCGAGCGTCAACAAAAAAGCGCCGGTAAGATCCCAATCGGGTTTCACCGCGCCACGCGCACGATGTTTTGTATCGGTGATCAGAAAAGAGCCGGCGATGGCGAGCAACGCCAGCGGGATGCGCGTACCGAATAGCGCGCGCCAGTCGTAGGCGTCTAGCAGCCAGCCGGCGAAGATCGGTCCGAGCACGAAGCCGACGGAGTTGCCGGCTTGCATGATGCCGAGTGCCTTGGTGCGTTCCGCGGCAGGATAGAGTTCCGCAGCCAAAGAAAAGGTGATGGGTAGAAAGAGCGCCATACCGGCGCCTTGCAAGACTCGCAGGGCGATCAGTGTTTGGATGTCTGGCGCCCAAGTGCAGGCGATCATCGCCATCGAATAAATGAATACGCCCAATTGAAAGACCCGATCCGAACCCATGAAGGCCGATAGCCGCGACGAGAGCAGCATCAAGCCGGTGGCCGAGATCAGATAGCCGAGCGCCACCCACACAACGACGCTCGTGCTGGTGTCGAGTTTGTCGATGATGTCTGGAAAGGCGATCGGGACGAAGCTTGAATCGAGACTCGCGAGGACGGTCGCGAGCAACAACGCGCAGAGCACGAGTCGTCGCCGCCCGCGACTCAGGGGCGGCGCGGCGGGGGCTGCGGAGGGTGTCTCGGCCGACATGCAATCCTCAGGCGTACTTCACGATCGGGATGCCGAAGAGCTGTTTCCAATCTGCGGCGATCAGCAGATCCATCAACTCGGACTTTTTACCCTCTTTGCGGCGTTCCATTTCATTGAGGAGGGTGATCAAGGCCTCATCGACCTTCTCACCGAAGAGATAGCGCAGATAGGACATCGGAATACGGGGATTTTCGGCAAAGTCACCGTTCTCGTCGAACGAGGCAGCGAGCATCGGTGGGACATAGAACACGTTCGGTTCAGTGCCGTATTCCGGATGTAACGGGAGAGCCACTTTCCATTGGTAGACGAGCTTGTGAATGGGGCCGTTCTCATCGTCGAGAAAGCCGACGAAGCGCAATCGTCCTGGGCATTGACGTGCACACGCGGGTGCGACGCCCTGTTCGATACGCGGAAAGCAGAAAATGCATTTGGTCGATTTCTTCGTGACGAAGTTGAAGTAGACCTTCTTGTACGGGCAGGCCTGATTGCACTTGCGAAAACCTTGGCATTTATCTTCATCGAGAACGACGATGCCGTCTTCCTCGCGCTTGTATATGGCTTGGGTGGGACAGGCCTTGAGACAAGCCGGATTAGTGCAGTGGTTGCAGAGGCGCGGCAAGTAGAAGTGGTAGTTGTTGGGGTAGGTACCTGAACTCGTATCCTCGTCCCAGTTGGCGCCGTAGCCCATCTCGCCTTTTTGCTGCAAGCGATCAGACTTGCCCTCAAAATAGACCTCGTCGAAGTTCAGTGGCTTCTCACCGCCGTAATCTTTTGCATCGATCAAAGGCGGCATCTGCAGTTGCCCGTTGCGGAACCCGCCGTTCACCTGTTCCCAATTTTTAGGATAGCCAGGACCCGGTTTTGTTTCGACGTTGTTGAAGAGGATATTCTCCATCCCTTCGCCGCTGGTCCACAGTGTTTTGCATGCCACGGTACAGCTTTGGCAGCCGATGCACTTGTTCAGATCCATCACCATCGATATCTGGCGGCCCATCGCGTTCAATCCCCCAAGCTTTGCAGTTCGACTGCAAGGAAATCTTTGGTTGCCTGCAAGGTCGCTTGTAGCAACGGATGCGCATCACGTCGACCAGCGACGCTATCGGCGAGATCATTCACCCACGAGACCAGGTGTCGCTGGCAAAAATCGCGTTGCGCCGCCCGCAGGCCGGCGACCAACGCGGCATCCAAGCTTTGCGACTCGTGCCAGCTCAAAAAGTGCATGAATTCCAGCAGTACGGAGAGGTGATCGGGGCGCCACGCATAATCGTCGCCCAGTCGATAGCCGAAGTGTTCGTAAAAGCGAACCACCTCTTCTTTGGCTGCCGCGTTGGCGCCCGGTGCCAGCTCTTCGCGGATGGCGAGCGGTGGACCGCGGTCACCGACCTCGAACAGGGCCGCGTAGCTCGCGCCAACCCAGACCGCGATGTTGTCGGCACGGTGCTCGAGATCGGCCGCTTGAGAGAGGGCGAAGAGCTCGGCAATTCGGCTACCCTCGGTAGCGAGCGCCTCATCGGCTATCAAAAGTCGCTCGATGATCGACGCGTGCTCAAGCCAGGCCTTGGCAGTGCTTTGTTCGGGGGAGGCGAGTAGGCGCGAGAATCCCGCATACAACTGCGCGCGCGCCAAGGCGATGAGCTTGGCGTCGGTAACGGCGTCAGTCGTGCGGGCTGCGTTCATCGATGGCTCAAGCGATACGCGCTTTGGCCGCAGTCACTTTGCCACGTGAATACAGCTTGAATTCGCAAGTGAAATCGCGATAAGTCTGATTCGGAGCGTACGCCAGCACACGATAGCCGAGATGGCCATAGTCGCCGGCGACGGAGGTCGGTTTGACGAGTCCTGCCGTCGGAATCACCGCGGCAAAGTTTTGGCGGCCGCGGAACATGGTCGGATCCCAGCCGTGATACATGTAGAGCGTTCCGGGCATGATGCCGGCTGACAAATGCGCCATGCAGACGAAGCTGCCAGCGTCGTTGAACACCTCGATGAGATCACCATCGCGCACCTTGCGCGCGGCGGCATCGTCCGGGTTCACATAGATATCTGGTTCACCGCGTTGCAGTGACACGAGGAAAGAGTCGTCGCGCCACATGCTGTGGATGCCGTGACGAGCATGTCCCATGGTCATTTGCAGCGGGTAGCCTTGCTGCTTCAGCGGCGGGTGATAAACCGGCAGTGCTTCGTCAAACTTCAGGAACCACTCGTGATCGATATAGAACTGCTGTCGGCCGGTGAGCGTTTCGTAAGGCCGTTTTTCGTGCACCGACTCGGCGATATCGGCATGGAACGGGCTTTCATCTGAATTCCAGACGGTGCTGTCGCGAGATTCATCGACACGTACGATGCCCTTGGCGGCCAATTCTGCAAAGCTCATCTTCGGAATGCCGGGCGTCGCGTTGATGATGAATTGCACGATATCGCGCGAGTCGCGAATCGCGCCATCCATCGTGTAGAGCTCGAGCGTCCGCTTGAGGTCGCGGCGGAAGGTGCGACCGTCGACATCGTCTTTGATGGCGGGGGTCGCTTTTTCTCGGGCGATCGTACTGATCGCCGCCGAAACGCGCCGTAGCGCTTCGAAGTCGTCCACGGCTTCGCCTAGGGGCTTGACCGCGGTGTCGAGCACCTGCACGTACGGGTGGCGCGACTGCAGCATGATGTCGGCGCGCTCGTAGTGGTGCGCGATCGGGAGCACGATATCGGCGTGATGCATGGTGATGCCGGCATCCGGTACTAGTGCCACGATCATCTCGAGCTTTTCGAAGGCTTCTGCACGCCAGCGATTGCCCGAAGCGCGCCAGTTGGCGCCGTTCTCGCCCGCGAAGATGCCCATCTTCCAGCCGTTTTTGCCGTATTGCGGGAACCAGTCCTCCTTGAGGCTGTGTTGATAGTGCGAGTCGAACTCATCGGCGAGCTTCTTGCCGTAGATCTTCTCGTTGAGCTGCTTCATCTTGCCGTGGTCGTAGTCCCACAGCGTCGAGGCAACCACCCGTGAGGCCGCGCCGACACCCGCAAAGGCGAACGAGGTGATCCCGCGTGATTTGGGTCCGTTGGCCATTTGAACGCCGCCACCCTCGTGGCCCGTCGCGCCCGTCAGCGCGCACAGCAGTACCATCGAGCGTTGCAGAATATCGCCGTGCAGCCATTTGCAGGCCGAGAAGCCGGCATAGATCATGGCTCGCTGACCGGCCTTGGCGAACTCGCGCGCCACCGTGCGCATCGCCTTCGGGTTGAGGCCGGTCTCTGTCGACATCTTCTCCGGGCTGTGCTCGGTAGCGCGTTTCCTCAGTAGCGCGAACACCGTGGTCACCGTCACCTTGCCGGTGCGTGTCTCGACCGTCCAGCGACCTTCGAGCGCGGGTTCGATGTTGCCAAGCGCGATCGTCTCGAACTTGCGTCGTCGACGACCGACCGGGGCCTCAGCCGCACCCGTTCCGGGCGCTCGCACTATGCGACGGGTTTTTTGATCCCAAAGATAAAAAACGTTTTCGCGTACCGCGAGCATATCGACGAGGTTGAGGTCCTCGGCGCGCAGGAATTCACCGTTGTCTTCGCGAACGAGGAAGGGCAGATCCGTCTGTTCGCGGATGTAGGCAGCGTCGTAGAGCTTTTCCTCGATGATGGTGTGGACCATGGCCATCGCGAGTGCCGTGTCGGTACCGGGCTTGATGTTCAACCACTTCGACGAGTGCATCGCCGTCGGGGTGAACTCCGGCGAAATCGTCACGACTTCGGTACCGTTGTATTTGGCCTCCCAAAAAAAATGCGCATCCGGAATGCGCGTGACGGCGGGATTGGCCATCCAAACGAGCACGCATTTCGACTTGAACACGGCCGCCATGGTGTCGCCGAGATAGGTGAGACCGGTCGTCATGTAAAAGCCGGTCGGCAGATCGCCCACACCCGAGTAGAACTCAGGCACGGTCACACCCGTGATGTTCGAGAATCGCGCGAGCGCCGAGTACGAGGCCATCTTCACCGCAAGCTGCGTACCGCTACCCAAGGTGATCGAGTCGGGTCCGTGCTTGACGGCAACTTCGATGAACTTCTCGGCGATTTCGCGCGTGGCCTGATCCCAGGAGATGCGCTGCCACTTACCTTCGCCGCGCTTGCCGACCCGTTTCATCGGATAGAGCACACGCTGTTTGCCGTACATGTAACGCGCGTGGCGCAGACCCTTGTTGCAACCGCGCGGACCGTAGTCGGGCACATCCGGTGTACCCGAGCGTTCGTACTCGGCCTGTTGCTCCTCTCGCCACACGACGCCATTACGGATGTACACGTTGAACGCGCAGGTGCCGGCGCAGTTGGTGCCGTGGGTACCGTGCGCGACCCGATCCCAAGTCCACTTTTTGCGCCAAATGTCTTCGATGCGCCGGTAGGGGCGCGTCAATGCATCTGCGAGCGCATCGCCATGCTGCAACGCGAGTGCGGCGCCTGCGAGCGCTGAGTGAGCGAGAAATTGGCGACGGCTGACTGACATGCGACCCCCAACCGAAGGCTAGTGCAGGGGTGTCGTCGGGTTGAAGATGTGGGCTAGCGCAGGCCGCAGCGCGGTCATTTAGGCGAGAGCGACTCCGAGCCAGCTGCCGACCAACCAAGCGATGACGCCAGCACCACCACCGATCGCTACCATCCGAGCGGCACCGAGCCAGGCGTTACGACCGGTAAAGAGACTGATCAAGAGGCCGACCGCTGCAAGCGCGACGGCGGTAATGCCAATCGTCCAACCCATAACCGACGGCGCCGGTAGTCCAATGAGAAAGGGCAGCAAAGGCATCACGGCGCCTAACGCGAAAGCGAGAAATGACGATGACGCAGCGCCGAGCGGTGAGCCGAGATCATCTGGGTTGAGGCCCAATTCCTCACGGGCCAATACATCGAGCGCGTGGTCGGGATTGCCAAGCAGCGCGCGAGCGAAGGCGCGCGCTTGCTCGAGATCCATGCCGCGAGCTTGGTAGATCAAGGCAAGTTCTTCTGCCTCTTCTTCGGGATATTCGGCGAGTTCTTCCTTCTCTAGTGCGATCTGGTACTCGTACATGTCGCGTTGCGAGCGAACCGAAACGTATTCGCCAGCCGCCATCGACAGCGCGCCCGCGAGCAAACCGGCTGCGCCGGTCATCAAGACGATCGAGGGCGCCGCACCCGAGCCCGCCACACCCATGACGAGCGCGGCATTCGATACCAAGCCGTCGTTGATCCCGAAGACCGTCGCGCGCAGATTGCCGCCCGAGACACCACCCCGATGCCGCTCGCCCACCTGCGAGACCGACGTCGGCATCACATGACCCGGCGCACTGGGGACGGGTGCGGACGTCGCGGTGTAAACCGACAAGCCGCGCAGCTTCATTGCGGCCAGCACGTTGCGGGCGGCGCGAGGCCCAATTTGTCCGACGAGACCTGCAACGACGCGTGCACGCATCGACGGGCGAAACTCGAATTGGCGTTGCGGCTGCAAAGACTCCCACTTGCGGGCTTGGTCCTCGGCAGCCTCACCCAGTTTGCGAAACAGCTGGCTCTTCAGTGGGTCGGATTCCCGATCCGCCACTCGCCGATAGAGCCACGCCGACTCTTTTTCGTGGTACCAGCTGTCGAGGCCGTCACTCACGACAGAGGATCACCGTTCACGACCGTCGTCGTCTTCCCAGTCTCCAGCGTCGTCTTCGTCCTCGTCCCAGTCGTCATCCTCGTCTTCGTCCTCGTCTTCCTCTTCTTCTTCTTCCTCTTCGTCCCAGTCTTCGTCGTCCTCGTCTTCATCCGACCAGCCTTCCGGCTCCTCGATCAGTTCGAGGTCGAGCTCATGCCACTCTTCGAGATCGAGCTCCTCGATCTCGCCGTCGAGATATTCAATCTCGACGATCTCGGCATCTTCATCGACGGACAGGACACGAAAGGTCTCTTCCTCTTCGACGTTCTCGTACCACTGGCCCTTGACGGGTTCGTTGTCTCTGCTCACGGCAATCACCTCGGCGCGGAGGAAGTGGATCTGGTTTGCGGATTTTACTTCGAGTCTCAACTATAGTGCCACGCGATCAGGAGCCCCTCATGGCCGTTCGTTCCCAAAACGCACCGTCCACTTCGCCCTTGACGCGCGCTCGCCGTGTGGTCATCAAGGTCGGTTCGGCGTTGCTGGTCGACGCGGCGACGGGGCGCCTCAACCGCGCTTGGCTTGAGACGCTGGTCGCCGACGTCGTGCGGCTGCGCAAACAAGGGAAGCAGGTTGTGCTCGTATCCTCCGGAGCCATCGCCCTCGGGCGTCGGCATCTCGGGCTCCCAAAGGGTTCCCTGCGACTCGAGGAAAGTCAGGCTGCCGCTGCCGTTGGGCAGATTCGTCTTGCGCATGCCTACAAGGAGTTGCTGGAGCAGTCGGATCTGCCGGTCGCACAAATCCTGCTGACCTTGGAGGATAGCGAGCAACGTCGTCGTTATCTCAACGCTCGAGCGACGCTGAACACGCTGCTCGAGCGCGGTGCCGTCCCGGTCATCAACGAGACCGACACGGTTGCCACCGCGGAAATTCGCTATGGCGATAATGATCGGTTGGCTGCGCGCGTGGCACAAATGATCAGTGCCGATTGCGTGCTGTTGTTGTCGGATATCGATGGTCTTTACACCGCCGATCCGAATCGCGATCCTGCTGCGCAATTCATTCCGTTGGTGCGCCGGATCACACCTGCCATCGAGTCGATGGCGGGCGGTTCGGCATCGGAGGTTGGCACCGGGGGCATGACGACCAAGATTCTCGCAGCGAAGATTGCCGTGGCAGCCGGTGCGAATTTTTGCATTGCCGCCGGGGCACCTCGACATCCGGTGCGCCGTATCGAACAGGGTGTCCGTTGCACGTGGTTTCGGCCCTCTGCGACGCCGGTCGCTGCACGCAAGCAATGGATCGCCGGTGCCTTGAAACCGGTCGGTGCCTTGGTGATCGACTCGGGTGCCGAGCGCGCCTTGCGCTCGGGCAAGAGCTTGCTCCCCGCTGGCGTGACCGCGCTGCGTGGCCGCTTCGAGCGTGGTGATACGGTGAGTGTGCAAAACAGCGACGATCGTGAAGTCGCGCGCGGCATCGTCGCCTACTCGGACGCCGACGCTGCGCGCATCATCGGCCGACGCAGTGCCGACATCCCCGCGATCCTCGGCTTCACCGGTCGCGACGAATTGATCCACCGCGATGATTTGGTGTTGCCATGAGCGAGACGACGAACCCTGCGACGTTGACGCCGGTTGCGCTTGCATCGTTGATGAAGCGTCTAGGTGAGGCCGCGCTGGCGGCTCAGCCTGTGCTCGCCGCGGCAACGCGCGAGCAGAAGGATACGGCGCTACTCGCCGCAGCGGCAGCGTTGCGCGGGCAGGTCGCGGTGATACTCGCGGCGAATGCCATCGACATGCAGGCTGCCGAGCAGAAGAATCTCAGCGCCGCGATGCTCGATCGACTACGGCTCGATACTGCACGAGTCGAGTCGATGGCCCGAGGACTCGAAGATATCGCGCGGCTGCCAGACCCGGTTGGTCGAGTGTTGGCCGAGTGGGATCGGCCGAACGGTCTGCTCATCTCGCGTGTTGCCGTACCGCTCGGTGTGATCGGCATCATCTACGAGAGCAGACCCAACGTGACCGCCGATGCGGGAGCTCTGTGTTTGAAATCCGGCAACGCGGTGATCTTGCGAGGTGGCTCGGAGAGCACCCACTCGAGCGCCGCGATTCATGCAGCTTTGGTGGTCGGCTTGCAGGCAGCGCAGTTACCGGAGGCGGCGATTCAGCTCGTGCCGACTCCAGATCGCGCAGCGGTGGGGTATCTGCTGTCCGAGATGACCGACTACATCGACGTCGTCGTGCCGCGCGGCGGTAAGAGTCTCGTTGCGCGAGTCCAGCAGGAGGCGCGAGTGCCCGTGATCGGCCATCTCGATGGCATCTGTCATGTCTATGTAGATCGGGATGCCGACCTGCCGATGGCTATCGCGATTACTTTGAACGCCAAACTGCGCCGGACCGGTGTTTGCGGTTCAGCGGAGACCTTGCTGGTTGATGCTGGCGCAGCCGAGTCTCACCTTGCACCGCTCGTGACAGCGCTGCTCGACGCCGGCTGTGAGGTACGCGGTGACGAGCGGGTGCAGCGCGTCGATCCGCGTGTAACACCAGCTACGGAGCAGGATTGGTATACCGAATATCTCGATGCGATCATTGCAGTGCGGGTAGTCGACGGTGTCGATGCAGCAATGGCGCACATCGCGCGATACGGCTCTTCGCACACTGAGTCCATCATTACCGCGAACTCGAAAACGGCTGAACGATTTTTGTCGGGCGTCGATAGCGCGATCGTTTTGCACAACGCTTCGACACAGTTCGCCGATGGTGGCGAGTTTGGTATGGGCGCGGAGATCGGCATTTCCACCGATCGCTTCCATGCGCGAGGCCCGGTGGGGGTGGAGCAGTTGACGAGCTACAAATACGTCTTGCGAGGCTCCGGTCAACTTCGGCCCTAGGCGTCGGCGCGGCCCTGAACGTTCGCAAGCGCTTGAGCGCCGCCGCTGAGCGAGTACACATCACGCACGCCGCGTTCGCGCAGTGTGAGACAAGTCGCCAGACTGCGTTTGCCGCGACTGCAGATCAACAGATAACGTCCGTCGTTCGGCAAATTACGGCCATTCAAAATTTCTTGCATCGGAATCGCGAGCGACTTGGTCATCGACAGAGCAGCGATCGGTAACGGCTCACGTCGGATTTCGTCGGCATCACGGATATCGATGATGACGAGTCGATCCGAAAGTGCCGATTGAAGGTCGGGATACTCAAGTGAGTCGGCCGATGCTGGTGATGGTTCCGGTGCCTGCGTCGGTAGACGCGCGCAAGCGGGCTGACACTCCGGTGTGCGCTTCGCTTTGATGCGGCGTACGGCGAGCGTCAGCAGATCGATCAAAATCACTTCATCGTGCAAACGACCGGGAAGTTCGAGCACATATTTGAGTGCCTCGAGAGCCTGCAAGCTACCGAGCACGCCCGGCACCGGCCCGAGCACGCCCGCTTCGGCGCAGTTGCCAACCAATCCATCGCGCGTGGCCTCCGGCCACACGCAGCGCAGACAACTTGTTCCGTGTGCAGGGTCGATCAACTGCAACTGACCCTCGTACTGGTGCACGCTGGCGAGAATCACCGGTTTGGCTAGGCGATGCGCAAGATCGCTCAGTAAAAACTTGCTGGCGAAGTTATCAGTGCAATCGAGGATCAAATCGCAGCGCTGAAGTATCGACTCGGCTGACGCGGTGGTCAGGCGCTCGGCGTGGACGGTGGTCTTGACGGTGGGGTTCAAGGCTTGCACGCGACGCGCGGCGAGAGTGGCTTTCATCTGGCCGCAATCGGCCAGGGCGTACCAGGTTTGTCTATGCAGGTTTGAGGCTTCGAGGCGATCACCATCCACGATGATGAGCTCACCGATCCCGGCGCCGGCTAAATATTGCAGCACCGGCACGCCGAGGCCCCCGGCGCCGATCACCGCCACTTTGGCCGACTGCAGGCGCTGCTGTCCGTCGACACCGACCTCGGGCAAAGCCATTTGGCGCGAGTAGTCAGGGTTCCAGGATGTGTCTGGTGGAGCGTGTTGCTGCGCGTGTTGATGATGGTGCTCGTGGTGATGCTGTGGATGGCTCGTAGCAGTCGTTACGTCCGCTGCGCAGCGTTCGCAGTTCACCCAACCTGAATCGCCATCGACGTAATGTTCCTTCTTCCAGATGGGAACGCGGTGTTTCACTTCGTCGATGATGTACCGGCAGGCTCGAAAGGCTTCGTCACGATGTGGCGCACTGACCCCGACCCAAACGGCGATTTCACCGAGTGGCAGATCACCCACACGATGAACGCAACGCGCATGAGTGACACCGAACTTGACGCGCGCTTCTTCGATGATGCGCTCGCCTTCGCGCACCGCCAACGATTCGAAGGCTTCGTATTCGAGACGTCGTACTTCACGCCCCTCGTTGAGATTACGCACCCACCCCTCGAAGGCGACATAGCCACCGCAGACGGGGTCCTCCAGTGATCGCCGCAAGACGAGGGCGTCGAGATTGCTGGAGCTAAACTTGAAGTTTGCCATCGGCTCATCAGCCTCCGGCAACCGGCGGGATGAACACCACCGAGTCACCGGCGAGCAGTGGCTGCTCCCAAGAGCCGAATTCGTCATTGACGGCGACCCGCAGCGAGGCGCGATCGAGTGTGAAACCGTGGCGGATGCGTAGCTCATCATAGAGCGCCGCCGGAGTCCGTGCGCTCGTGTGGAGTTGCTCTTCGCGCAGACCCGACTGTTCGCGTAGGATGGCGAAGTATTGAACACGCACGTCGCGCCGTTGCTGAGCGTTTTCGGGGGCGAGTTGATCCATGGTTTGCCAGTATTCCGCGCCGGAGTTGACGTTGTCGAGAGCGTTGCGGTGGGCGAGATCAAACAGAGCCACGTCATTCTTCAACAAGAACTTCCGCGGGCAGCGACCTCCGCTGGCGGCATAGTTGGCGAGGACGGGTGCGGAGGCGGGCTCGTAGAGAGCGCAGAGCGGCTCGGGCAACCCGTCGCTGCTGGATCGGAATGCCGTCGCGAGCCGGCGAGTGTCGCGCTGTGTGACGAGCTGACTCAAGGTGACCACGTCCAATCGCGGTAAATCACAAGCGACGACGAGCCACGCGGCCGTCGGTACCTCGGCTTGCGCGGCCAAGATGCCTGCGAGGGGACCAAGACCCGGGTCGCGATCGGTGATCTGCGCGTAGCGGGCGCGCAGCGGATCGGTGGTTTGATCAGGCCGCACCGACACGAAACGCTTGCTGCAAAACGGCTCGAGCAGATCCATGGTCCGATCGAGTTGATTGCGTCCCTCGTAGGCGAGAGTGGCCTTGTCGCGGTTCATTCGCGAACTGCGCCCGCCGGTCAGCACGAGACCCAAAATGGGCGGAGAACTCATCGGCGGCGAAAGTCGCGTTTACCGCCGCGCTTGTTGAGCAGTCGGATGGGTCCGATACGAATATCGTGCGAGAGTGCTTTGCACATGTCGTATACGGTGAGTGCGGCGACCGTGGCACCGGTCAAGGCCTCCATCTCGACCCCGGTCCGGTGCAGCGTGCGCACCGTGCAGCGAATTCGAACGAGGCCCGTCTTGGCGGAGTCGATATCCACGTCGCAGTGATCGATGGGTAGCGGGTGACAGAACGGGATGAGCTCGTGGGTGCGTTTCACGGCTTGGACGGCCGCGATAATGGCGGTATCGAAAACGGGGCCCTTGTGCGTTCGGTGGCCGCTCGCCGCGAGCGCGTTCGCCACGGCCCCGGGCAGCGTCACGACGGCTTCGGCGGTGGCCTCTCGCGTGGCAGTGTCTTTGTCACTGATATCGACCATGCGCGGTCGCTCATCGGTATCGAGATGCGTGAGACCGCTGCGAGAGCTTTTTTTCTTGGTATGTCGAATAGCCATGTTCATCTCACCGTGTTCATCTCACCGTATTCAGCCGCCTACGTGGAACATCTCTACCTTGTGCTCGGGTCGAGACCGCAATTCGGCTCGCTGCTCACTGTACCGATCCCGACGATGCTCCCAAATCCCGCGTAACCGTGCCGCGATCTCATCGTCGCTCGCTCCTTGGCGTAGAGGAGTTCTCAGATCGGCGCCGACGCTCGCGAACAAGCAGGTATACAACTTGCCGTCCGATGCGAGGCGCGCACGCGAGCAGGACCCACAAAAGGGTTGCGAGACCGAAGAAATAAAACCGATCTCACCAGCACCATCGGCAAAAGCACGACGCTCGGCCACTTCGCCCGAATAGTTGGCCGGCAGCGGTGTGAGCGGCCAGCGCGCATGGATGCGGGCGGCAAGCTCAGCCGATGGAACGACCAGCGATGCATCCCATTGATTGCGATTTCCGACATCCATGAACTCGATCAGACGAACGATGACGTCTGTGCCTCGAAATCGCTCGATCAGATCGAGCACAGAATGGTCGTTGACGCCACGCTGCACCACCGTGTTGATTTTGATCGGGGTGAGCCCGACTGCACGCGCGGCGTCTATTCCCTCCAATACTTGCGCTACACCGCCAAAGCCGCCACTCATCGCGGCAAAGATATCGGGATCGAGACTGTCGAGACTCACCGTGATACGGGAGAGACCCGAAGCTTTCAGTTCGGTGGCGTACTTGGCGAGCAGGATGCCGTTGGTGGTTAGGGCGATATCGTCGATACCCTCGATCGCGCCGAGATCGCCGATCAAATCGGCGAGGTTGGGTCGGAGCAGTGGCTCGCCGCCCGTGATACGAATCTTGCGCAACCCCAGACCCGCCGCAATTCGAGTGATGCGTAGGATCTCATCGAAAGAGAGACGCTCTTTCGAGCCGAGAAAGCGATACCCATCGTGAAAGACACTTTGCGGCATGCAATAAGGACAACGGAAATTGCACCGATCCATCACGGAGATACGTAGATCCCGTAGCGGCCTTCGCAATTGATCACGTGGTTCGGTGTTGTTCATCAGTGTCATCATCGGCCGTCACCAACGATAAACCCGAGTGACGAAACCTTTTGGATACTCATTCGGTCCCGGCGGTAACTCGACGAACCCGTCGGTGCCGCTGAGTGCGGCGTAGTCACCCGAGCCGTTGGTCGGGTGGGGCGCGGCCCAAGGGCGACCCCACTCGTCGATGCGGATCGAGACAGGCATGAAGTAGGTCAGTGCCGGTGTGACTTTGACGCTCTCGGCGAGCGCAATTTTTTCGACGGTTCGGGACGTCTCGCCCATGGCGGTGTAAAGACCTGGTATGACGTAGCGCGCAAGACAGACCAGCGTCGAGACTGGATTGCCGGGTAACGCAAAGACGGCAGTGCCCGAGGGCGCGATCCCGAACCACATCGGCTTGCCTGGACGTTGCGAAATTTTGTGGAAGACTTCGCGTACACCAAGTTCGGCGAGAGCTTGCGGTACGAGATCGAACTTGCCCATCGACACGCCGCCCGAGAGAATCACGAGGTCATGCGTGTCGAGATGCACGCGCAGCCGTCGTCGTAGCGCATCGAGCGCGTCGGGCAAATGGTCATCTGCGATTCGCTGGAAGCCGCGGCGTCGCAATGCGGCGACGATACCGTAGACGTTCGATCGTCTTATCTGGTGTGGTTCGATGGGATCGCCGGGCTCGATCAGCTCGTTGCCGGTCGAAATCACGCTGATGGTGGGCTCGGCGCTGACGCGGATACGCGCCATGCCCGCCCCGGCGGCGATCGCGATCTCGGGTGCGCCGAGTCGGATGCCCGCCTGCAACAATGCGCTACCTTGCAAACAGTCCGAACCTCGAGCGTGCACATTGGCACGCGGCAAGACTTTGAACTCTTCGAGTAGCGTGGCCCGCCCGTCACGCAGACTTAGGTGTTCCACCGGGACAACCGCATCGCAATGGTGCGGCAACACGGCGCCCGTCATGATTTCGATCGCGTGCTGTGCGCTTTGGAGTGTGAGCGGCGGATCGCCGGCCGCTTGCACGCCTTGAATGACGAACTCGCGCTGGCCCGTTGCCACCGAGCGACTGTCGATTGCGATCCCGTCCATGGAGACACGATCGAAAGGCGGGTGATCGCGCTCGGCATAAATGTTTTCGCGCAGCACGGCTCCCACGCATTGCACGAGCGGCAACGATTCGATCGGCAGACAGGTCAACTGCTGCTCGATTGAACGCTCGGCTTGGGAAGGAGAGATCATGCCGGGAGTGTATCCCGGCACGTATCCACGGCAATCCACCCTGTGGCGGAGGCCGTTACTTCTTGGCGTTCTTTTCCTTGTAAACGCGGATCTGCGCGTTCAGACGATCAGCCCAAGACTGAGCATCATCGACCGCCGCGTTCTGCTTTTGCGCCAAAATTTTCAGACGCTCGTTCTTCTGCTCATCGGTCAACTCCGGGTTCGCAGCGACGGCGGCGTTGTGCTCCGTCTCGAGGCAGCTCTGGTAAGCCGTGATTTCGGCGTCGAACGCTTTGACGCCCTTTTGGGCGGCGAGCATCTCTTCCAGCTTGGCAGCGCCACCATCGGGAATGGCAGCGGGTGCTTTCGGATAGGTGCAAGCAGCATAGGCGGGAGCCACCGACAAAGCGGCAGCGATAGCGAGCGAAACGATACTCTTCATATGTAAGACCCCTCGGCGACCGCGCGCCGGACCCGATCGATTTTAAGGACTCGGCGCTACAGGTGCTATCCTTGGGAAATTGGTCACTTTAGATTATTAGGTGACGATAGAAAATTGCCGTATGGTACGTCAATGTTGGAAAAGTCCCGTAGAATTTGGAAACAACTTCTATTATCGGAGGAT
>SXGQ01263989.1_pt1 | contig 37850 bp, 36 predicted proteins | sample 3178371 | NCBI WGS metagenome assembly SXGQ01 (sample SAMN11356859, study PRJNA531348) | freshwater metagenome | isolation source: freshwater sample F1-20 | place: China: Fuxian Lake, Yuxi | collected 2017-12-25 | reverse complement strand
GCGTAAATATCGCTGTTCGATAAAAAAATATTGGCGCTTCGGCGTTGCTCTTCATGGATAGGATTGGCCGCGAAAAAATTGCCAAGTAAGTCGTACATGGTGGCGCATTGGCTGGCGACATGCGCCAATTCTTTTTTGTCCGACTTCCAATCAGGATGGGTCTTTGTCCATGCCAGCAAACCAACCGGCTCTTGGGCAATCGCCAAAGCACTCACACCCCATGCAAGGGAAACAATAAAGCGGCGCCAACTCAACATGGAAGTTGTGAATACATGGTGAATGCATATTAATGCAGACTCGTTTGCCGCAGGACATGGCAACCTATCCACCCAGCAGGCAAGGGGTTAAATCAGCCTCAAAGCATGCTGTTATCGCTCATCGAAACTCAGTGTCACGCTGTGGCTGGTGGGTTTCGACTGACAGGCTAGGACAAACCCTTGTTTGGTTTCCCATGCCTCGAGGGTGAAATTTTTCTCCATGGCCACACTGCCCTGCATCACTTTGGCGCGGCAGGTGCAACACACCCCTCCACGGCATGAATAAGGCAGATCCAAGCCTGCTGCCAATCCCACATCCAAGATTTTTTGCGCGGGCGACATGCGCAGTGCATGTTGTTTACCATCCAATACCAGCGTCAATGCCACAGAGGCTTCGTCGCCATCCAAGCAGGCCTCTGGATCGGCAACCGGAACTCTGACAGGCTGATCAGGTGCTAAAAATCGTTCGCTGTGAATGCGCTCTGGTGGCACGCCGGACAACAGCAAAGCGTTCGTCGTGCTGTCGATCATGTCCGCAGGTCCACACACAAACACTTCATCAAATGTCTGCGGCGACAGCACCGATTGAAGCAACTGACTCACCTTGGCTTGATCAAGCCGTCCTTGTAGCAATTCGACCTCTTGCGCTTGCCGTGACAGCACATGCATGAGCGTGACCCGCTGGGTAAAACGGTCTTTCAAATCTTGCAATGCTTCGTTGAACATGACCGAAGCCATGTTGCGGTTGCCGTAAACCAACGTGAATTGGGCATCCGCTTGTTGCTCTAAGGAGCTGGCCATGATGGAGAGCACTGGGGTGATGCCAGAGCCCGCAGCGAAACCCACACGGTGAATGGCTTGCAGGTTTTGAGACACAAACCTTCCGTCGGGCGGCATCACAGACAGTCGGTCACCCGGCTTGAGATGGCTGACGGCCCACGGCGAAAACAACCCCCCTGGCAATGCACGAATACCGATGTCTATTTCATGCGAATCGGTATACCGTTTAGCGCTGCTGCAAATGGAATAACTGCGGCGAATTTCTTGGCCGTTTATGTCGGCTTTCAAGGTCAAAAATTGACCTGGTTGAAATGCAAACAGTGCATGCAATTCATAGGGAATGGCAAAAGTCACGGCCAATGAGCCCGCTGCTTCAGGCTTTACCTTTGTGATGCAAAGTTCATGGAATGTTCGACCTTGCGACTGGCTCATCAGCATCAATACGGTTTGAAGTAATCGAACGGTTCAGCACAAGCCAAGCATTTGTACATGGCTTTGCACGCAGTTGAACCAAACTGCGAAGTCTCGGTGGTGTCTGAACTGCCGCACTGTGGACAAGGCACCTGGGCTCGCTGCATCTTGCCTGCCAGCCGAACAAGGCTGATACCGTTGGACTGTGCGCTTGCATGCGGCGGAGCGATGCCGTAGGTGCGAAGCTTTTCTTTGGCTTCATCGGTGATCCAGTCGCTGGACCAAGCCGGTGCAAGAGAAGTGATCACCTCGGCGGGTTTTCCAGCGCTTTGCATAGCGCTCAACAGATCGGCCTTCATTTGCGACAGGGCTGGGCAGCCGTTGTAAGTGGGCGTGATCCACAACTGCCAGCCTGTGCTTGTCGATGTCACGGCCCGAAGCACACCGAGTTCACGCAATGACAACACAGGTATTTCCGGATCGCACACCGATTCCAACCATTGCCATAGGGCCGCTTCGTCGGAATCGCCCGTTGGCAATGCAATGGGCCCCGTAGGTAGCGGTGTGCTGATCGTTTGGTCTGTCACCATTGCGCACCGGGGTGTTGCCTGGCCAAACTTTGCATTTCGGCCAACAAATACGACATGTGCTCCGTATGTATACCCAAGACACCTTGCGTGACATAGCCCGAGGCTTCGGGCAGTTGCAAGCCTGCTTCCTTAATCACATCGATCACCATGTCAAACCACTGATTTTTTAAATGCGCGGTGTCAGGCAACACCTCTTTGGCAGCAGGCCATTCGCTCCAAAACTCTTGCGTATACGGCATTAAAAAATCCACTGCAGCTTGCGCTCTGTCATGCGACTCAGCGGTGCCATCGCCAAAACGTATCAACCAATCGGCAGCATGTTGACAGTGGTAACGCACTTCTTTGATGGACTTGGCGGCAATCGCAGACAACTGGGGTTGCGCATGGCTTTGCAGCACACCCCACACCAACAACATATAACTGCTGAAGAAAAAATTGCGCACGATGGTGACTGCGTAATCGCGCTCTGCGCGGGCCGATGGTGCCAACGCCGTGCAGTGTGGCAACTCCAGCAGCGTGAAGTTGAGAAACGCCTGCGGGTCGCGGAAATAAGCCAAGGTGTCCTCGGTACTGCCATCGCCGCGCAGTTGCGCCACCCACTGGTACAGCAAACGTGCTTGACCGATCAAATCTAAGGAATGGTTGGCCAACGCCAAGTCTTCTTCCAGTACCGGACCATGGCCGCACCACTCAGCATTGCGTTGTCCCAGAATCAATGCGTTGTCAGCCAAATGCAAAGCGTAATCGGCCAGCGTACTCACATGTGCCCCACTTCATCTGGAATCACAAAAAAGGTCGGGTGTCGGTAGACCTTGTCTTTGGCAGGATCGAACAAGCTGTCTTTGTCAGCCGGGTCGCTGGCGGTGATGGCTGCCGAGGGTATGACCCAGATGCTGACCCCTTCTTGCCTGCGCGTGTAGACATCTCGCGCCATGCGCAAAGCCTGTTGCGCATCTGCCGCATGCAAACTGCCGCAGTGTTTGTGCTCAATGCCTTGCTTGCTGCGCACAAACACCTCCCACAAAGGCCATTCGTTGGGAGGGGCTGGTTGGCTCATGCGGCCTCCTTGGGTTGCGCCAAGCGTTGTTGCTGCTTGCGGGCGTAAGCCATGGCGGCATCGCGAACCCATTGCCCATCGTTGTGCGCTTTGACGCGTGTGGCAAGCCGCTCTTTGTTGCATGGACCATTGCCATTCACGGTGGCCCAAAACTCATACCAATCGATTGCACCGTAGTCGTAATGACCCCGCGCTTCGTTCCATTTCAAATCCGGGTCGGGCAAGGTCACACCCAGCACTTTGGCTTGGGGCACAGTCGCGTCCACAAATTTTTGACGCAGATCGTCGTTGCTGACTCGTTTGATGCCCCAACGCATGCCCTGTGTGCTGTTGGTACTGTCTGCATCAGGCGGACCAAACATGGCAAGGCATTTCCACCACCAACGGTTAACCGCGTCTTGCACCATGGCTTGCTGCTCGGCATTTCCCTGCATCATGACCATGAGTGATTCAAACCCTTGGCGCTGATGAAAAGATTCTTCTTTGCAAATACGCACCATGGCCCGCGCATACGGTCCGTAGCTGCAACGGCACAAGGGAATTTGGTTCATGATGGCCGCGCCATCCACCAACCACCCAATGACACCCACATCGGCCCAAGTGAGGGTGGGATAGTTGAAGATGGAACTGTATTTGGCGCGGCCTGTGTGCAGGGCATCCAGCATTTGATCGCGGCTGGTGCCCAAGGTTTCAGCGGCGCTGTACAAATACAAACCGTGTCCGCCTTCGTCTTGCACTTTGGCAATCAAAATGGCCTTGCGCTTGAGGCTGGGCGCTCGGCTGATCCAGTTACCCTCCGGCAGCATGCCCACAATTTCACTGTGCGCGTGTTGGCTGATTTGTCGCACCAGCGTTTTGCGGTACGCCTCTGGCATCCAATCTTTGGCTTCTATCTTGCCGTCTGCATCAATCACTGCATCAAAAAGGGTTTGCGCTTGCGCCAGCAACTGCTGCTGCTGCGCGGAGAGTACGGGCTTGAGGTCGGCTGCTGGGCCAGGGTTACCATGGCCGTCAGGCACATTGAATGACTGTGTGTACATAGATTCACCTGTGAGAAGGATGCCCTATCTTAACTGATACAAAATTATATGAAAAATAGATTTTTATGTATCATGATGAATTCAAACCACACCTCGCGTATACCCATTTGAAGCATGGCCACACAGACCGACAAACGTATTCAGCGGTTTATCCAAACCGAACGCGTACAGGCGGGTTCACTGATCGTATCCATGTACGGTGACGCGATTTACCCCAGAGGTGGCTCGGTTTGGCTGGGTTGCCTCATCCGTCTGCTAGCACCCCTGCAAGTCAATGAACGCTTAATTCGCACCGCGATTTTTCGTTTGGTCAAAGATGACTGGCTGCAAACCGAAACATATGGCAGGCGCACCAACTATGTGCTGAGTGCCAGTGGGCTCAGCCGTATTGCCGCTGCATCACAACACATTTACGCCAGCCGTTCACCCACATGGGATGGCCAATGGCGATTGCTGTTGCTGTCCGCAGAGGTCACAGCCAAAGACAAAGAGCGGCTCAAAAAAGCTTTGCGCTGGCAAGGTTTCGGCACATGGCAAAACCTGGGCTTTGTCCATCCTGGGGCAGATTTGCATCAGACCTTTGAATGGTTGCATCGCGAGGGCTTGGGCCATTTAGAAAAACACATGTGGCCGCTGATCGCCACAGGTCTGCCGTTAGAAGGTCGCCTGCGTGACAATGAAGTGGTGGCCCAGGCTTGGGGCTTGGATGAACTCGCCATCAGTTACCAGCGGTTTGTCAAAACCTATGGGCCCCTACTTGAAGAATGTCGTGACCCGGCTTTTTTTGATACCGATGGCCAAAAGGCAAAAGCATTTCTGCTTCGCTTGCTGTTGATTCACGACTACAGAAGGCTGTTGTTGCGTGATCCTCTGTTGCCTTCGGATTTGCTGCCCAAGCATTGGCCAGGGGACAGAGCGCGTCAGACATGTCAAGCGTTGTATGAAGTTTTGCGCTCACCGTCTGAATTTTTTTTGGACAGCGAGTTACAACTGGCTGATGGCCGCCGAACCAAAAGTCTGAAGTTATTGCGGCAAAGATTTCAAAAATGTTGATAATCGCCGTCATGAATCCTTTTCGCAAACCAGACGCTTCATCCGTCGGTTGCCAATGAAGAAAGATACAGATGGCGTTGAATGTTGTTGGCCTGGCGATCAAGCGCCCTTATACGTTTGTGGTGATGGCCTTGCTGCTGCTGATATTGGGGCCGCTCGCAGCATTGAAAACCCCCACTGATATTTTTCCCGAAATCCGTATTCCCGTCATCGCTGTGGCATGGGCCTACACCGGCTTGCCGCCAGATCAAATGGCGGGCCGCATCAGCACCTTGTACCAACGCGTGTTGACTACCACAGTCAACGACATCGAACATATCGAAGCCAATTCCTACGCGGGTGTGGGCATTGTGAAAATCTTTTTTCACCCAGGGGTGAACATTGCCGTTGCCAATGCGCAAGTGACCGCGATTTCTCAGGTGTTGATCCGTCAAATGCCGCCCGGTACATTGCCGCCACTGATCGTCAACTACAACGCCTCTACTGTCCCAATTCTTCAACTCGCACTCGCAGGCCAAGGGCTGTCGGAACAAAACTTGGCCGACATCGGCTTGACGCAAGTTCGCACACCCTTGGTCACGGTGCCAGGCGCAGCGATTCCGTTTCCCTACGGCGGCAAGTCCCGCCAAGTACAAATCGATTTGAATTTACCTGAGCTGCAAGCGCGAGGATTAAGCGCCCAAGATGTGGCTGCTGCGCTGGCCACGCAAAACATCATCACCCCGGTGGGCACGCAAAAAATTGACAGTTTGGAATACACCATCAGCTTGAACAACGCAGCCGCCACCATCAAAGATTTGGGTGATTTACCGATTAAAAATGTCAATGGGGCCATGGTCTACATACGCGATGTGGCTAACGTACACGATGGCAATGCGCCTCAAACCAATATCGTGCATGTCAACGGCAACCGCTCGGTGTTGATGTCTGTGTTGAAGAACGGCACTACCTCCACATTGGCCATCGTCGATGGCGTGCTGGAAAAACTCAAGGCGATCAAGCCCTCCCTGCCAGAAGCGCTGACGGTCAAGCCCATCAACGACCAATCCTTGTTTGTGCGTGCCGCCATACAAGGGGTGGCCATGGAAGGCTTGATCGCGGCGGCGCTCACCAGCGTCATGATCTTTTTGTTTTTGGGCAGTTGGCGCTCGACCATCATCATTGCCGTGTCCATCCCACTCTCGATCATGGGCGCTTTGGTCGGTCTTTATGCCTTGGGCGAAACACTCAACATCATGACCTTGGGCGGCTTGGCATTGGCCGTTGGCATTTTGGTGGATGATGCCACCGTCACCATTGAAAATATCAACTGGCATCTTGAGCAAGGCAAAGATGTGGTGACTGCCATTCTTGACGGTGCCGAGCAAATCGTGGCCCCTGCTTTTGTCTCTTTGCTGTGTATTTGTATTGTGTTCGTGCCTATGTTTTTTCTGGATGGCGTGTCGCGCTTCCTGTTTGTACCCATGGCCTTGTCTGTGATGCTGGCCATGACTTTTTCATTCATTTTGTCCAGAACCTTGGTTCCGACCATGGCCAAGTTTTTGCTCAAGCCCCATGCACCCCACACCGATATGCATGGCAATAACACCCGTTTGCCTCCCACACGCAACCCCATCATGCGTTTTCAACGCAGCTTTGAAGCTGGCTTTGAAAAATTCCGCGCGGGATACAAAGATTTGCTGCAATTGTCTTTGGCACACCGTTTGCCCATCGTGGCGGGCTTTATGGGCTTTGTCTTGGCCACATTCGCACTGGTCCCTTATTTGGGCACCAACTTCTTTCCGGATGTGGACGGCGGTCAAATTTTGATTCATGCGCGGGTGCCGGTCGGTACACGCGTGGAGGAAACAGCTGCGCGCTTTGCCAGAATCGAAGATGCAATACGCCAAGTGATTCCAGAACAAGAAATAGAAACACTGGTCGACAACATCGGATTGCCACCGAGTTGGATCAATTTGATTTACAACAATACGGGTGTGATTGGTAGCATGGATGGCGACATACAAATTGCTTTGCGCAAAGGCCACCAACCCACGGCAGACTATGTGCGTGAGCTCCGAAAAACCTTGCCTGAAGCCTTTCCAGACACGGTATTTTCTTTCCCTCCTGCAGACATCGTGAGCCAAATTTTGAACTTTGGGGCACCAGCGCCAATTGAAATTCAAATTCGCGGCGCCAATCTACAGGCGAATTTCGAATACGCCAATGTGCTGTTGAAAGAGATCCGACGCATTCCAGGCCTGGCGGATGCTCGCATTCAGCAATCGGCGAAAAGCCCCGTTTTTGAAGTCAATATCGACCGCACTCAGGCCCAAAATCTGGGCGTGACCCCAAGAGATGTCACGAACAACATGGTGGTGAATTTGGCTGGCAGCAGCCAGGTCGCCCCCACTTTTTGGCTCAACCCTGCCAATGGCATCTCTTACGGTGTGGTGATGCAAACACCGCAATACAACATGGACTCGTTGAGCGACTTGTCCAACCTACCCGTGGGCAACAGTGCAAATGCCAATCAACCGGTGCTCGGTGCTTTGGCCACCATCAACCGAACCACGCGCAATGCGGTCGTCAGTCAGTACGACATACAACCTTTGGTGCAAATCAATGCCACCACCCAAGATACCGACCTGGGTACCGTGGCCCGCGAAGTCAAGCGCGTGATTGCCGCCACAGAGGGGGCTGTGCCAAAGGGCAGCAAAGTGGTGTTGCTGGGTCAGGTGCGCACCATGGAGAATGCCTTCTCTGGATTGCTTTGGGGACTGTTGGGCGCGGTGGTATTGATTTACTTCCTGATCGTGGTGAATTTCCAATCTTGGCGCGATCCTTTTGTCATTGTCAGTGCCTTACCAGCCGCTCTGGCAGGCATTGTGTGGATGTTGTTTGCCACACGCACGAGCTTGTCTGTGCCAGCGCTCACTGGGGCCATCATGTGCATGGGTGTCGCCACCGCCAACAGTGTGTTGGTCATCAGTTTTGCGCGTGAACGGCTAGAGCAACTGGGCGACCCCATCGCAGCCGCCTTGGATGCAGGGTTCGTGCGCTTTAGACCTGTTTTGATGACTGCCTTGGCCATGATGATCGGCATGGTGCCCATGGCGCTGGGCTTAGGCGAAGGCGGCGAGCAAAACGCACCACTGGGCCGGGCCGTGATTGGCGGCTTGATGCTGGCCACGGTCGCCACGTTGGTATTTGTTCCGCTTTTGTTCAGCATGGTGCACAACCGTGACCGCGCTGGCAGCAGCGCCTCGTTTTCCTCTGGAGTCAGTCATGTTTAAACAGTCAGGATCATTGGTTTCTCGAGCTTGGTTGTGGACAGCACTGGTTGCGGCAAGCGTGCTGGCCGGCGTGGTGGTGTTTAACGGCTTGCAAGTCCGCGCCAAGGACGCGGCCCAATTGAAATCACTGGCAGACAAACAATCCACAGTGATGGTCAGTGTGATCACCCCTACCAGCAACAGCGATGCATCCACTCTGAATTTGCCAGGTCGCATCGAAGCCTATGCCAAAGCACCCTTGTATTCGCGCATCAGTGGCTACTTGAAAAGCTGGAAAGCTGACATTGGCATGCCTGTCAAAGCGGGCCAGGTCTTGGCTGAAATTGACACACCAGACTTGGATCAACAAATTTTGCAAGCCAAGGCCGAATTGGCCAGTACCCAAGCCAATGCCGCCTTGTCTGAAAACACCGCCAAGCGTTGGCAGTCTTTGCAAGCCACGAATTTTGTGTCGTCACAAGCCGTTGAGGAAAAGCTAGCTGATCTCAACGCCAAACTCGCTGTCGTCAATGCCTCTCAGGCCAATGTCAACCGCTTGCAAGCATTGAAAAACTTCAGCCGTATCGTTGCCCCGTTTGACGGCGTGGTGACCGTGCGAAATACCGACATCGGGCAATTGATCAATGTTGGTGGCGCACCTGGCACAGAATTGTTTGTGGTCTCTGACGTGAAACGTTTGCGTTTGTATGTCAATCTGCCGCAAAGCCAAGTCTCAAATATTCAAAAAGGCACTGTTGCCCAGTTCACTGTGCCCGAACTGCCTGGTCAAGTGTTCAGCGCCACCGTTCAGTCCATGTCGCAAGCCATCAGCAGCAGTTCTGGCAGCATGTTGGTGCAACTCTCCGCAGAAAACAAACGTGGTGAATTGCTGCCTGGTGGCTATGCAAGTGTCAGCTTTTCGATCCCACCGCAAGCCCATCTGCTCAGCGTCCCTCCCAGTGCTTTGGTCTACACCAAAGACGGTGTGAAGATTGCCACGGTGAACACAGAAAACCGCGTGGTCATCAAACCCGTGGTGATTGCACGCGACCATGGCAATCGATTGGAGTTGTTGTCTGGGCTAGAGGCCAGTGACAAAGTGATTGAAAATCCGCCAGATGGCGTGACCCAAGGCGACTTGGTACAGGTGCGCGAAGCTCAAGCATCACGTTAACTTTGGCAAGCAAGCTTTGCACGATGTTTTTTTTGAAAACGCTGTGTCGTTGATTTACAAAAACGCACATCCATCAAATTCGTTAAATAAATCATTTCTTGACGGTGTATGACAAAAACGATAATATTTCCCGAAATTTTTTTCGCGCTTGATGACACACCTACGTTTTAAAAAAGTGATGTTCTGTCAAAACGCCTTCTCCTCATTGGAGCCAGTGCGTGCTGTTTGACCACTGTGCGCAATGCCAGCGATGCTGCAATGTGGAGGCTGGCTATCCTCCTCTCGAAATCACGTTGACCGCCAAGGAACGAAAAAAACTCGGTTCGGTTTGCATAGAAACCCGTTGTGACCATTTAGGACCTGCAGGCTGCAACATGGGAGACCACAAACCGTTTGGCTGCAACCTCTATCCGCTCAGTTACAACCCGAATAACAAAAGTTTTTATTTCGACACCGACTGCCCGTTGATGGATGACTATTTGATCGGTTTGGCAGACGTGCAAAGCGATGCCAGCGCACATCTTCAAAAAGCTCGGCAAGAAATTGTTCAATTAGAAAAAACCGATCCCGCATTTTTACAACTGAACCATGAAGTAGATGTCGCGTATTTTGATCTCAAGCGCATTACTGCTGTACATTTCTCCTCAAAACAAAACAAGAAAAATTCAAACAGATAAAGGCAACATCATGAATGGCACGCTCTACCAATTCAAACCTGCGAATGGATTTTCTGCCACGCCCAAGGTGCACGAAGTCGGATACCAAAGCTGGACCCAAGACAACCTGCTGGTCGAGAGCGAGCACAACGACATTCTTTACTACACCACCCGATGGGATGCGCTGTGTCCCTATATCAATGTCACTTTAGAAATGCTGGAGTCTGCCCCCCGGCCTTTCGTGGTGTATGCCTTGCCGCCAGACAGTCCTTATGGTGTTCCTATCAACGACAAGTACGGCTTGGTCAACACCATGGATGAAGCATTCTGGCAAGAACCACGGCGAGAACGCAAATTCCGCGAATACGACAAACAATACAAAAATTTTATTTACACCGAGGAAGTGGTTCCTGGCTCCCAGTTGACTGTCGAAGACATGTTCGCGATGGGTGGCGAGCATTTCGCCAACTACTATATTGACGACCGGGAAGTAGAAGGTTTTGTCGACTATGTGCGACTTTTGGACGTCCTGATACTGCGTGTGCACAGCCCAGAGGGTGAATTGGTATTGACCGATGTTTCCATTCTTTTGCCCAAGTACAACCAGTTGTATGGCAGCTTTTGCCAATGGAACCGCGCCTACAAAAACCGCTCACCCGGTATTTATGCCTGCTTACAGGCCTGTCGCTGGGCGGCCAAAAATGGTTTGCGTTATTACAACCTCGGGCCGGTAGACGACTACGGCTACAAAGCATTGTTTGTGACTGACCATGAGCCTATTTATGCGCTGGCCCTGATAGACCCTAGCCATCCTTTGGCCACAGACCCAAGTTCACCATTGATCACAGACTTCAAGCCGCATGAACTGAACCAAATCTACCGGCATCCGCCAGAGGTTCAACAGGTACCGCAACAGCACGGTGTCTTGGCCATGGCGGGTTGATCAAAAATAATGCTTTTCACCAAAACTGATGTCGTAATCGATAAACAGTTCTTCACCTTGGTCGATTGCTTTCAAAGTTACCAGCACGCCCACTTTCTTGAACCGCAAATTCGGTTGCTTGGAATGGTTGAGGTAGACCGCCAAATCGAATGAATTCAACCCGTTGACAGGAACACTCACTGTCTTGCGGTTGTAGTAACAAAACATATCGATTTGGTTCCTGACCCCTTTGGGCAAATGCTTGATGTCCTTTTTGGGCACATCGATTTCACGCATACGGATGTAGCTTTTGAGGGGATTGACGCCCTTGGGTATGGGGCGGATGGCAAACACACCTATGCCATGGATGGGAGACACTCCGAGCTTGCAAAATACTTCAGTCTCAAGATGCTGAATGATTTTTTTCTTCGTGTTTGGCATGGCTGTCACTTTCAAGGCGGTTGCAAACTATACCCAATGGGTGCAAGGGCATCAGCGGCCTGCTTAGAATCTGAACAATGACATCGCCTACCCGTGAACCGCACACACACCGTTTGAGCTTGCGGTTTTTGATGCTTTCCACTTCTTTTTTTCTGGGTGGCGTGGTGCTGTCCACATTGCCACTGAACCAAGCTTGGATGCTGACACTCAACCATGCGGTCACTGGCATCGATCCAGTTTGGTCTTTTCTCACCCAATTTGGCGAAGGGGGTGCCGCGCTGCTGCTGCTGCTGGTCTTCATGCGATTCACGCGCCACGGCACGGCACTGGCACTCAAATGCTTTCTCATTGGCTCTGTGTTGTCACCTGTGTTGAAGACCTGGTTTTCTCACCCCAGACCACTGGGCGTGTTTGAGCCCGGCCTGATCAACGCGATTGGTGTGCCTGCTTCCGCCGCCAATGCCATGCCATCGGGACACAGCATGACCGTGGTGGTGGCGGTCACCTTGATTTGTTTGTGTCTTCCTTCCGGTGGCAAATTCAAACTGCTGGGTGTGTTGCTGGCCATCTTCGCTGGCTTGGTGGTGTTGTCACGTGTGATGGTGGGTGCACACTGGCCATCTGATCTGCTTGCAGGTGCCGGTGTGGGCTGGATGGTGGTGGCCATCGCACAAGCATGGGAATCACGCCACAGCTGGGAACCTCGCTTGCAAACACGTTGGGCACAAATCGGTTTGCTGCTCACTGAAACAGCTTTGGTGATTTATTTGTTCATGGCGACCACCCACACTTCTGCAGAACGTATGGCATTCGATCTGATTGCCACGGTTGGCATCGCTGGTGCTTTGTCCCGTTTCGCAGCACTGCGCCAAGCATCCGCGCCATGAGGATATCGCGCCTAATGCTGACAAAGCCTTTGACTTGGCTGCTGGCTTGCGTGGTGTTTTTTCTGGCTTTCCCTGAGACAGATGTACAGGTATCGAATTATTTTTATGATGCCGCGACCCAAAGTTTTCCTGCCAACCAATGGTGGTGGATCAAATGGATATATGTCTACACCCCTGAAATCAACAAACTGGTGACAGTCTTGGCTTTGTTGGTGTGGTTAGCCAGCATTTTTCGACCGCGTATGTTCTCCTTGCGCTGGCGAAAAAGCGTCATGGCATGGCTGCTGCTTGTGGTGATTGGCGTGGGGTTTTTGGTCGATTGGGTTTTGAAAGACCATGTCGGCAGGCCCCATCCCTACCAAACCCTTCCGTTCAACGGCGCCCATGATTTTGTACCTGTTTTTCATTACCAACCTTTGTGTGAAGAGAACTGTTCATTTGTCAGCGGCCATGCTGCTGGCGGCTTTGTGTGGATGGCCTGGGGCATGTGGCGCAGCCGTCGGTTGCGACAACGTTGGCTATGGACCGGTATCGCTGCGGGGGCTTTGATTGGCGCCACCCGAGTCATGCAAGGTGGACATTTCCTCAGTGACATTGTTTTTTCTGGGTGGTTCATGTGGCTGACCTACCAATTGGTACGAGGCGCCTGGCTAAGATACCGCTGCATGCGCATAATGCGCCATGGTTTTGTACGCGGTTGACTTGTCACACAATGGCCCGCTGAGGCATCAGCTACATTCTTCTTTTTTCCCCACGAGATAAATACCCGATGGATTTGTTAACCAACCCCGAAATGTGGATGGCCTTGGCCACGTTGACATTGCTTGAACTGGTGCTTGGCATCGACAACATCATTTTCATTTCCATTTTGGTCAGCAAGTTGCCCAAAGCCAAGCAGGAAATGGCCCGGCGCATAGGCCTGTTCATGGCGATGTTTTTGCGGATTGCATTGCTTTTGCTGCTGTCTTACATCATTGGCTTGGTAGAACCTTTGTTCAGTGTGCTGGGTCAACCTTTTTCTGGCCGCGATCTGATATTGCTGGCCGGTGGCTTGTTTTTGATTTGGAAAAGCACTGCCGAAATCCACCAATCGCTGGAAGGCGAAGAGACAGACCATGCGACTGGCCTCAAAGTTAAAGCGAATGTGATGGCGATCATTGCCCAAATCATCATCATTGATTTGGTTTTTTCCCTTGATTCCATCATCACTGCAGTGGGCATGGTGGACGATGTGCGCATCATGATCGCAGCCGTGGTGATCTCTTTGGGATTGATGATGTTGTTTGCCCGCGCCATTGGCGAATTTGTAGAGGCACATCCGTCTATCAAGATGCTGGCTTTGAGCTTTTTGGTGGTGGTGGGCGTGGTCTTGGTTGCCGAAGGGTTGGGTCACCACGTGCCTAAGGGCTATGTTTACTTTGCCATGGCATTTTCATTCAGCGTTGAATTGCTCAACATCCACTTTCGCAAAACGCGCAGTAAGCCTGTCAAATTGCGAGAAGCCACCATGCCGGGTGACGATCAACACTGATTGCATAGCGTTTTGAAATATTCTCGGCTTCAAGCGCCCATGCTCCCGCGGCCAAATGCCAACAGCCGCCACCCCATCGCATGCGCGGGCCACTGAACTATTTTGAGTGGTCTATCGACACGGCTTGACCCCAGACAGAAAAGTCTAAGGCGCTTGGCGAATAATAACCAAGCGCCTGTCAATGGCTTGGGTTCGGCCCACCCGGTCGCTTGTCCCCCATGCGATGATCAGGTGATTGAAAGGCTGTCATGGTTTTGTCGTTATCACACGGTTTTTCGGCGCTCAAGCGCCAGCGTTGGGCACACTCGGCGTTGTGGTGCTTGGCCTGCCTGTGTCCGTCGGCTTGGGGATACACCCTTACTTGTGATGTACAAGGCAGCTTCCCAGAACTGGACAAAATCAGCATCGAGCCAGCGTCTATCAAAGTAGAAATCACCTCCATCGGCGACCATTTGTACATACGCATAGACGGACCCAAGTTGTACAACTTTTTTGTAAATACCCTCATAACCCCAGAGTTTGAAGGCATGGACCTGACCTCCAAAACCAGTATGTGGGTGAAGCGAAAGAACCTGCAAACCAAAGAAGAATCTGAAATCAAAATCAACCGTGAACCCGTCAACATCAAAGCCATCAAAGATGTACAACGGTATGGCAAGAGATTAAAGTTTTTTGTCACGGGACCTTGCCAATTGCCTCCTGGATAGCCCCTATGAGCCAACTTGTGATTCGCCAGCTGTTGATCGATTTGAAAACCCCGTTTGCATTGCGCTGGAACGGTGGTGATGCCTTTACCTCGGCATTCATGAATGCGTTGTCCATGAGTTTTCCAGTGGGTGAACAATTTTTTCTGGACGCGGTGCGCGAAGGTCTGAGGCAGTTGCCTATCGAACTACAGAATCACCACAAAGACGAAGTCAAAGGCTTTGTGGGGCAAGAAGCCACGCACCGCAAATTACACAGCCTGTACAACCAGCATTTGATGGCCCAAGGCATGGTGAACCACTGGGAAAAACGAGCCCTCAAACGTATTGCCATCATGCAAACGTTTGACATCCGCCATTCAGTGGCGGCCACTGCTGCTACGGAACACTACACCGCTGTGTTTGCCCACTGGTTGTTAGCCAACCCCCACTTCTTAGCGCATGCCGACGAGCGGCTCAAAACCCTTTGGCTATGGCATGCCAGCGAAGAAAGCGAACACCGTTGCACGGCCTTTGATATCTACAAAGCCATGGATGGCAACGAGGTTTGGCGACTGCGTTGGATGCGTCGGGTGACTTGGTTTTTTCTCACCGACTTGCTTCGTCAAACCGTCAATAATTTGTGGCATGACCGTGCACTGTTCAAGTTATCCACTTGGCGCAGTGCTTGGCGGCATTTGTTCGCCAATGGCGGTTTGTTTCGTGAAAGCTATGCCATGTGGCGCGACTATTTCAAGCCCGATTTCCATCCTTCACAGCACCCCGACACACTGTCCCGCGCATGGCTCAACACCCATGAAAACGCCTATTCACTGGTGGGACAAGCCAATTAAGCTCATGATCACCCCTATTTTTATCAGCCGGTGACCCGCATGCTCGACCCCCAAGCCCAATTTCTTTTGCAACTCATGGTCGAGCGAGGGGTGCCTGCTTTCAACACGCAAACACCTGTCGAAGCCCGCCAAGCGTATTTGGCGCGAAAAGGGTTCACCCAACCAGAACCGCCACCGGTGTCCCGCTGCCATGACCATACAGTGCCGATGAACAGCACGCAGATCAAAATCCGTGAATACCGTCCCACTGGCGCATCTGCCACGCAAGTGCTACCCGCGCTGGTCTATTACCACGGCGGTGGCTGGGTGATTGGCGATATCGACACGCATGACGTGCTGTGTCGTCAACTTTGTCAAGCCAGTGGTTGTGCGGTTTTTTCGGTGGACTACCGGCTCGCTCCTGAACATGTTTTCCCCGCTGCGTATGACGATGCGCAAGCCGCTTTTCAATGGGTGGCTGACAACGCCAAACCTCTGTATGTGGTAGCAGACCGAGTTGCCGTGGGTGGCGACAGCGCCGGTGGCAATTTGGCGGCAGCGGTTTGCTTGGGGGCGAAAGAAAAAAACCATCAGCCGGCGTTTCAATTGCTGATTTATCCCGCTACGCTGATGTACCCCGATACACAAAGCTACCACGACAATGGCAAAGGCTATGCATTGACGGCTGACATCATGCATTGGTTCATGGACCATTACCTGCCTGAGCGCGACATGGCACATGACTGGCGTGCCTCACCGCTGAAAGCCCTGTCCCATGCAGGTCTGCCACCTGCACTGGTTTTGACCGCCGGGTTTGACCCGTTGCGCGACGAAGGTCGCTTGTATGCCAATGCCTTGTCAGCGGCTGGCAGCAGCGCCGAATACATTTGTTTTGAACGACAAATCCATGGCTTCATCACCATGGGACGCATCATGCGCGAAGCACACACCGGCGTGGCTGTGTGTGCAGACGCACTCAAACGTTATCTCTCATAAGGACCTGCCTCATGAAACTCCTTGTCAATGGCCAAAGTCACGAACTCGATGTCGAACCGGAAATGCCCTTGCTTTGGGCATTGCGCGATGAACTCGATATCAAAGGACCGAAGTACGGCTGCGGTATCGCCCAATGCGGGGCCTGCACCGTGCTGCTCAATGGCGAACCCGTGCGTTCGTGCAGTTATCCCGTGTCATCTGCAGATGGCCAACAAGTGGTCAGCATCGAAGGACTGGCAGACAAGGGCAAATTGCACGCCGTGCAACAAGCCTGGATTGACCATCAGGTACCGCAATGTGGCTATTGCCAAGGCGGGCAAATGCTGGCCGCCGTGGCCTTGCTCAAGAAAAAGCCCAAGCCCACCGACCAAGACATCGATGCGGCCATGACCCATATTTGCCGCTGTGGCACCTATGCACGCATGCGCACCGCTATCCATGCGGCTGCGCGTCAAGCAGGAGGCAAAGCATGAACACGCCCAACATCCACCGCCGTTTGTTTTTGCAAGTCAGTGGCAGCACAGCCGCCGCTTTGAGTCTGGGTTTCGTCTGGCCGCAGTCTGCCGCTGCAGCAGACAGCACCGAAGTCAATGCCTGGATTGAGATCCACCCCGATGAATCGGTAGTGATCCGTTACGCACGTACCGAAATGGGCCAAGGCAGCCGAACGTCTGCACCCATGCTGATCGCCGAAGAGCTGGAAGTGGATTGGAAAAAAGTGCGCATCGTGGATGTGCCTGCGCATGACAATTTGCGCCGCAAACGGGTGTACGGAGACATGGCCAGTGTGGGTAGCCGCACCATTCGCATGTCGCAAGAATATTTGCGCAAAGCAGGTGCAGCAGCGCGCATCATGTTGGTTGAAGCAGCCGCACAGCGCCTAGGCGTGGCGGCCTCCGAATGCAAAGCCAGCATGGGCATGGTGGTGCACGGCGCCAGTGGGCGAAAACTCAGCTATGGACAACTCGCGGGCGATGCCGCGAAATTGACCCCGCCCAAGGACATCCCGCTGAAGGATCCCGCATCTTGGACACTCGCAGGCAAGTCCCTGCCACGGGTCGATATCGCCGACATAGTGACCGGCAAGATTCGCTATGGGGTCGATGTGCAATTGCCCGGTATGTTGCATGCCGCCATCAGCCAATCGCCCGTCTTTGGCGGCAAAGCCACGGCGGTGGACAGCAGCAAAGTGGACAACCGGCGCGGCATCGTGAAAGTCATCAACTTAGGTGATTATGTTGCCGTGGTGGCCGACAACTGGTGGCGTGCCAAAGAAGCTTTGCGCGATGTGTCTATCGAATGGGACAACGGCAAGAATGGTGCGGTCAACAGCGCCCAAATCATGCAGGTTTACCGCGATGGTCTGAACCACAAGGAACCAGCGATTGCCCGCAACGACGGTGACACCCTGACAGCTTTGGCCACTGGCCCCGTGGTCGAGGCCGAATACTACACGCCGTATTTGGCACACGCCACCATGGAGCCCATGGTGTGCACCGCCATGTGGACACAAAACCAACTCGATGTCTGGGCGTCTACGCAAAACCCTGAATCGACGCTGACAGCGGCGGCTTCAACCGCAGACATACCTCAAGAAAAAGTGCGTGTGTACGCCATGCAAATCGGCGGTGGACTGGGCCGCAAAAGCCCGCAAGATTTCACACGCCAAGCCGTGGCGATTGCCATGCAAATGCCTGGCAAGCCGATCAAATTGATGTGGAGCCGCGAAGAGGACATGCAACACGACTTGTACCGTCCCGCCAGTTTGGTGCGCATGCGCGCCACCGTGGACGCCACCGGTAAACCCCATGCATTGCATGTGCGCGTCAGTGCTCCTTCGCTGTTTTCGCAATTGCTGCGCATGCCGTTGCAAAACGGTGTGGACCAACAAGCGGTGGCCTGTTTCAACGACCATCCTTACGCCATTCCCAACACGTTGGTGGATTTTGCAATACGAACCACGCATGTGCCGGTGGGTTTTTGGCGAACGGTAGGGCATTCGCAAAATCCGTTTGTGCGCGAATGTTTTCTGGACGAATTGGCCCACGCCGCGGGACAAGATCCACTGGCTTATCGCCTGTCACTGTTGCCCAACAATGAAAAAGCCAACCGTGATCGCAGCATTTTGCAGGCCGTTGCCAAGGCGGCTGACTGGGGCAAACCGTTGCCCAAGGGTGTGCACCGTGGCATTGCCAGTGTCGACGGTTATGGCAGTTGGACCGCCTGCGTTTGCGAGGTGTCTGTCAACGCCAGAGGCGAAGTCAAAATTCACCGCGTGGTCATTGGCATTGATCCGGGCTACGCGGTCAATCCTGACAATATCCAAGCACAGTTGCAAGGCAGTGTGGTGCACGGCTTGACGGCGATTTTCTGGGGCGAGATGACGGTCAAAGATGGACGTGTTGAGCAATCCAATTTCCACGATTACCGCATGATGCGCATGAACGAAATGCCCAAAGTGGAAACTGTCATTGCAGCCACTGGCGGTTTTTGGGGTGGCGTCGGCGAACCCGCACAAGCCCCGCTCGCACCTGCGCTTGGCAATGCGTTGTTTGCCGCCACCGGTAAGCGCATTCGTTCGTTGCCTTTGAAAAACCACGGTTTGTCACTCGCCAAAGCATGAAGAAAATTGGCTTAGCCCTCGTCCTGCTCATCGCCACCGCAACTTGGGCATCCAACGATGGGATGCCAGCGACCGCATCTGCTGCCAGCGCCAACCCTGAGCGTGGCCGCAAATTGCTGGTCAACCGGCAAGAGACCGGTTGTGTGCTTTGCCACGCCATTCCAGGCATGAAAGAAGGCGGAGACATGGGGCCGAACCTCCAAGGGCTGAGCCAACGTTTGAGTGCCGAACAAATTCGCTACCGGATTGCGGACCCGCGTTTGCTCAACCCGCAAACTTTCATGCCCGCTTACTTCAGCACGCAAGGCTTGCACAATGTGGCCAAGCCCCTGATGGGCAAAACCATACTCACCGAGCAAGGCTTGGAAGATATCGTTGCCTATTTGCTCAACGCCACCAAAGGACCTTGATGTTGCCCACGCTGTCGCGCCGCGATTACCTGATCCGCTTCTTGCAAACCACTGTCGGCGCATGGGGCATGGGTGCAGGTCTTGCCCATGCACAAGACATGTCTGTATTGGGTCGCGTGCAAGATTTGAGCGACGCGCGTTTGCGCACCTTCGATGAAATGGTGGCGCCATATGTGGTTCGTCAACCGATGAAGCATGAAGGCGTCACCTTGTCCATGCCCATGTTGGCCGACAACGGCCACTTGGTGCCGTTGGGTCTGAAAGTTGACAGCCCAATGACCGAGGCGTCACACGTGACCCATATCTATTTGATCTCGCAACGCAACCCTGTGCCCTTGATGGCCATGTTTGTGCTGGGACCATGGAATGGCCGCGCTGAACTCAGCATGCGCGTACGCTTATCTGGCACGCAAATGGTGGTCGCACTCGCTCGCCTGTCGGATGGCTCATTTCGCTATGAAACACAAGAAGTTGTCGTCACGGAAGCGGCTTGTATTGACAACGGATAACGCATGACAATTGCACGATTACAAGTTCCCAACCGCATTGTCGAAGGCGATGTGATCAAGTTGCGTTTACTGGTCCAACACCCGATGGACAGCGGTTTTTTGCGCGACCTAGAAGGTGTATTGGTCAAACGCAATGTGATCCGACATTTGCAATGCATCTTGCATGACAAGGAAGTGTTTCGGGTGGAGCCCACCACAGGCACGGCAGCCAACCCCTTGTTTGAGTTTTATCTGCGCGCCACCCGTTCCGGAGAACTTTATTTCCGCTGGGTAGACGACAAAGGCTACATCGGTGAACTGCGACACAACTTGGTGGTTGAACCGGCCACTCAATCGCAGGCCCCCAAGTCCTGACATGTCGTTCTTCACCATTGTTTTGAAACGCTGCGGCATTTACATAGGCCTGGCTGGGCTGAGCGTACTCTTGACAACTGCACACTTGCATGCCCAACAGCGCCAAATTCCGCTGGATAAATTGCAATCTGGCTTGGCATTCACCGGCCCCGAGATTTTGGATTTGCAAGCCGATGATTTCGCCAATCCAGCACTTCCGTCGATGGACAAAGGGGCCAAGTTGTGGAAGCAAGTGGCGGGCAAATCTGACAAAAGCTGCCAGTCTTGCCATGGTGAACTGAGTGCCAACATGAAAGGCGTGGCCACACGCTATCCGGCTATCGACAAAGCCACTGGTCAATTGTTCAACTTGGAAGACCGCATCCGCCAGTGCCGCCAGAAAAATCAAAAAGCCAATGAATGGCCTTTGGAGTCCGATGAGTTGCTGGCCATGACTTTGTACGTCACGTCCGCATCGAATGGCATGCCGATTCAAGTGAGCATTGATGGCAAAGCACAATCACATTTTGAAGCGGGTCAAAAAATATTCATGACGCGCCAAGGGCAAATGAACCTGGCTTGTACCCAATGCCATGACCAGCGCTACGGCATCAAATTGTTCACCGACAAACTCAGCCAAGGCCAGCCCAACGCCTACCCCGCTTACCGCATCGAATGGCAACGCTTGGCTTCGCTCGAGCGGCGTCTGCGGTTTTGCTATACCGGTGTGAAAGCCGAATTGCCACCTTGGGGGCACAAAGACATGCGCGACATCAGCTTGTATTTGATGTGGCGCGGCCAAGGTTTGAAAATCGAAGTGCCCTCGGTGCGTAAATAACTACAGCGTGGCCATCACGGTTTGCCACAAGGCCGGTGTCACCTCAGGCATGACACCAAACCACGCAGCAAAACCTGGTCTGGCCTGATGCAACAGCATGCCTAAGCCGTTGACCGTCGAATTGCCCCTTTTCTGCGCCCGTTGCAACAAATCGGTTTGCAAGGGTGTGTAGACAATGTCTGAGACCACCGCATGCACAGGCAGTTTGGCCAGATCGATATCCAATACAGGCTGACCTTGCATACCTTGGGTGGTGGTGTTGACCAGCAATGCTGCATCGGACAATGCGTCGTGGCGCTGTTCCCAAGGGTAAGCATGCACCGGCGATCCGAACTCGCTGGCCAATGCATCCGCCTTGTCACGGCTGCGGTTGAGCAAGCGAACGTCCTTCACGCCCGCGTCTGCCAACGCCCAAACAATGGCACGGGCGGCACCACCGGCACCCAAGACCACCGCCGCCCCTTGTGCAGCTTGCCAATGGGGTTGCGCTTCGAGCAAACTTTGTAGGTAACCGAAGGCGTCTGTGTTGGTGCCGCGCAAGCTGCCGTCTGGGTTGACCATGACCGTGTTGACCGCACCGATCTGGCGGGCCACGTCGTCTAATTGGTGCACATGCGCCAATGCATCTACTTTGTGAGGCAGCGTCAGGTTGCATCCTGCAAACCCCAACGCTGACAAACCAGCGAGGGCCTGCGGCAAAAGTACCGGATTGACCGCCAGTGGCACATAGGTGCCGCGCAATCCCAATTGCTTGATCCAATGGCCATGTATCACTGGCGAGCGCGAATGGGAAATCGGCCAGCCCATGACGCCGGCCAAAACCAATGTGTCTGAAGTGTGTGTGTGCATGGTGTGTCAAGCATAGCGTCTGTCGACAAGCATATGCAGCGCCAGCGGATTTGGGTTTATTCTTAGCGGATGACTGTGGAACAATCGCAGTCTTCCATGAAAATATGCTGAGATGTACGAAGCTAGCAAGCCCCAGAGTCAAAGACTGCACCAGTTTCTGGCCGAGATGACCCGGTTGGTTGAGCTCTCCCCCGCTGAAGACGAACTGATGACGCAAGCACGGCAATTGATGGTGCCGCTGTTGGCCCATGATGATTGGCTGCACCCGGAATTGTCGCAAGCGCATTCTCACCATCCACAGCTTTATTTGATTTACGCAGATCCCGCTAAGCGTTTCAGCGTGGTGAGCATGGTGTACGGCGCCGCTCAAAGCATGCCCATCCACGACCATACCGTGTGGGGACTGAGCGGGGTTTTGCGTGGCAAGACATCCTGCCAGCCATTCAGCAAAATGTCCGATGGCAGATGGGTACCTGCTGGCTTTCAAATAGACATGGTGCCCGGAGATATTGAAGCGGTGTCGCCGCGCATCGGTGACGTGCACAAAGTTTGGAATCCAATGCCTGACCAAGCCTGTGTATGTATCGAGGTCTACCAAGGGAATATTGGCGAGACAACCAGACACTTTTACCGAGAAGACGGTTCGCGCCATGTGTTTGTCCAAGCTTATGCCAATTTACCTGGCATGCCCATTGCCAATACGGCGCAGCAACTCACAGCGACTGCGGTTTTGCCTGCTGCTGCCACAGCCCCACCAACCATTACAGCGCGCACACCACTTCACGACGCCGAACCCTTGGTTTCAACAACGGCAACAGCCGACCATCGTTTCAGGCTGTCGACATACACCGAGGTCAAACAGGCGTTGCTGGATAAACAAGAAATGGCATTGGTTGATGTCCGCGAGGAACATGCTTATGCACAAAGCCATCCCCTGTTTGCCATTCAGCTGCCATTGGGCCGGATTGAAACCGACGCCTGGCAACGCATTCCCCGGCGCGACACGCCCTTGGTGTTGTTCGATAACGGAGAGGGTTTGTCGGTACGTGCGGCGCAACTGTTTCAGCGTATCGGCTACAGCGATGTCCGCATTTTTCAAAACGGTTTGGCGGGTTGGGCGGCCGCTGGTGGTGAATTGTTCAGCGATGTGAACCTGCCCAGCAAAGCGTTTGCCGAATGGGTCGAGGCACAACGCAAAACCCCTTCTTTTTCTGCCCCAGAAGTCAAAGCGCTGATGGACAGCGGTGCTGACATGGTGCTGTGGGATGTGAGACAGTTTGACCAGTACCACACCATGACAGTTCCCGGCGCTGTTCATGTGCCTGGCGGTGAATTGGTGTTGCATGCCCGCACGTTGGCACCGAGTGCCACCACCCGTATTGTGGTTTGTTGCGACGGGCGCACCCGCAGCATCCTCGCCGCGCAATCGCTCATTAACGCAGGCATTCCCAACCCAGTGTGTGCCCTGCGCCATGGCACCATCGGATGGCAATTGGCTGGTTTTGAACTGACCGCCAAAGCGCAACAAACCTATGGCAAATACGCCGAAGAGGACAGAAAAAAAACTGCGGCTTCGGCGTTGGCATTGCTGTTTCGTGCCGGTGTCAAACGCATCGACAAGCAAGAGTTGCAACAGATGCAAGCGGACGCGAATCGCACCACCTTTGTGTTGGATGTGCGTACGCCGCCTGAGTATGCTCTGGGCCATTTGCCGGGCGCGATCAGCGCCCCCGGTGGACAGTTGGTCCATGCAACCGACCGTTACCTGGCCGTGCGCGGCGCACGCGTGGTGGTTTATGACAGCGATGGTGTGCGTGGCTGCATGGCCGCTTCATGGCTGGCACAAATGGGCTGGGAAACTTATGTGCTCAAAGATGTTTCAACTTCGCAGTTCACCGAGACTGAAATACCCACACCCAATTTGCCCGCTACCGTCGAGCCTGTCAAAGAAGTCGATCCAGCAACGCTCAAAGCTTGGCTGGCCAACCGCACCAACCTGAGCCTGGTCATTGATGTAGGCGACAGCAGCCACTATGTCAAAAAGCATATTCCTGGCGCATGGTGGCTGTTGCGCTCGCAATTGACGCAAGATTTCACCCGGGTACACAAAGCCAACCGCTATGTACTGACCTGCGATGACGGGATGGCATCGCGTTATGCAGTGGCTGAATTGCAGCCATTGGTCAGGTCAGGCATTGAGGTGTATTGGTTGCCCGGCGGCAACGCCCATTGGATGGCCCAAGGTTTCAGCACACAACAAGGCGAGTCTTATGTGGCCAGCCCCCGAATCGACACCTACCGCCGCCCGCATGAAGTGTCAGACCATTCTGCCCAGGCCTTGCAAGCCTATTTGGATGGAGGACAAGCCTTGGTTGAGCAACTCCGCAAGGACGGTACCCATGGTTTCAAGGTGATTTAAGCCTGACCCGCCATGCTCGGCGGGTGTCTGCGGCAAGCCTTAGCTCAGCGCTTCCACCCATGCCAACTGGCGTGGCAAGCAAACCGTTTGCAAGTCGTAATGCGCCACGGCATGTTGTCTGGCCAGTGCGCCCATGCGTGCTCTTTCTTCGGGTTGATCCAACAACAGGTGTATGCCTTGTGCCCAAGCATGGGCATCAAAAAAAGGTAGCAAACGACCGGTTTGACCATCGATGATGGCTTCACGCACCGGTGCTGTGTCGCTTGCCAAAATGGCACACCCACTGCTCATGGCTTCGATCAAACTCCAACTCAATACGAACGGATAAGTCAAATACACATGCACACGGCTGATTTGCAACATGGTCAAGAACAGCGGATAACTTAATCTGCCAAGAAAATGCACCCGCTGCCAATCCGCTTGTGAAATCTGGCCCTTGACCTCGTTGATAAACACCTGTTTCCACGAATCAGGGCCAGGGGGTTTGGCACCATAGCTCACTCCGTCCGCACCCACCAGCAACACCTGTGCATGCGGCCGCAAGCGCAGCAATTCGGGCAACGCACGCATGAACACATGGTAGCCACGATAGGGCTCCAAATTGCGGCTGACAAAAGTCACCACTTCATCTTGGGCAGTCCACGACCGGCCATCTGCCAAGATCAAGCGCGCTTGTGGGTCTGGGCGAATCTGCTGGGTATCGATGCCGTCATGCACCACCGTGATTTTTTCACGCATGTGCGGTGCATAGGTGGCAGCTTGCCAATGGGTGGGAGAAATGGCTGCATCGGCAAACCCATCTTGGATCAGACTGACCGCGTTTTTCATCAGCAAGCGGCTGTCAACACTCAACTCCGGTTTGGAAAACTCAGGGTCAAAATGCACATCTTGTCCATGTGCTTGGTAAAACATTTCGTAGAACAAACCCAGGCGGGTGTCAGGCCAAACATGTTTGATGAACAAGCTCTCACCCCATGAAGGATGGGCAATCACAGCTTGGGGCACAAACCCTTGTTCCTTGGCTGACAAAGCCCAGCGCAACACCGCCTCAGCGCGGATGGTTTTGGCTTCCATGTCGACCAACCAGGGGTGGATGTTCGGTGCACTGCCGCGCTTGGGGAAATAGGTATGGACATGCACGCCCAGCCACTCATAGCCTGGCCTTTGTGCCATCAACAACGCATGCACTTCATGACCACGCTGGGCCAGTGCAGGGGCCAGATGTTTAAATTGGCCAGGAAAATTTTGGTGGAGAAAAAGTATTTTCAATCGATATTGGCACGACCCCAAGCCATGCGCCGCAACAATCCATCTCGCTTGACCCAGCCGTGCCAAACCGCCGCCAAAAAATGCAGCAGCACCAGGATCATGAAAAGCGAAGCCAACCATTCGTGGGACTCGGACATCACAGACTTCCATGCGGGATCTGGGTCAAGCAACTTGGGCAATTCGACACCGAAAAATTTCACTGGGTAAGCAGAAAAATTGGAGCCTGCGAAACCCGTGATGGGTAAGGCCAGCATGCATGTGTACATGCCCCAATGCGTGACTGAGGAAGCCTTGTGTTGCCAAGTGCCTCTCGGATTGGCTGCCATCGGCACAGAATGGGTGACTCGCCAACCCAGACGCCACAAAATCAACATGCCCAAACACAAACCAATAGATTTGTGCAAATTGAACCACTGGGCGCGATAACCCACGGGCTCTTTGGGCAATTCGTCCATCCACAAACCCAGACCCAGTTGGTATACCAACCCTATCGCCAATACCCAATGCAACACCACCATCATGCGGTCGTATTGCACAGGCGCTGGTGAAGCTTGTATTGCGGGGTCGGATGGGTTGTCTTGCGCCATAGGGTCTTTCACATCAAAGCTGTCTTAGTGTGCCACGACACCCCAGGGCAATTTACCGACAGGTATTTCCGAGACCATTTTTCGACTGGCCAAATCGATCACGCTGACAGCGCCACTGCGACCCGCTGCCACATACAACTTGCTGCCATCTGCGCTAAAGCCCATGTTCCAAGGACGTTGGCCAATAGGGATGTTTTCTATCAATTCAAAACTTTTGGCGTCTACCATGGACACGTTGGCGTCACCACCATTACTGGCAAACACATACGCGCCATCTGGCGACACAATCACGCCTGCAGTGCGTTTGCCGACCGCTTGTTTCCCCACCACTTCGCGTTTGGCAACATCAATGGCGACCAACATGCTGCCACTTTCAACCGCTACAAATGCGCGCTTACTGTCTGGCGTGAACGCAATGCCACGGGGCCGTTCACCGACTTTGATGGAACCGATTTGCCGACGCTTGCGGATATCTATCAAATCGACCTGATCAGCTTCTTCGGCCGACACCAGCATGTACTTGCCGTCTGGACTGAAAACGCCGTGTTCAGGATTTTTGCCACTCACCGGAATGGAGAATTTGAGCTTCATGGATTTCACGTCAATGAAACTGATGCTGTTGCTTCCCTCGTTGGCCACTCCCAACCATTTGCCATCTGGCGAGCAATAAACGGCTTCTGGCGATTCGCCCAATTGCACCCGTTGTTCAATCTCGCCTTTGACGGTATCGATCATCCAAAGCTGTGCTGAATTTTGTTCTGTCACAAACAGCTTTTGGCTACCTTTGCAAAGCGTCAAACCGCGCGGTTTGCCACCTGTGTCAATGGTAGAGACCACGGTGTCGGTGGCCGTGTCGATCACAGACACAGTCCCACTGCCCTCGCTGGTGACATAAGCTCGCGACTGGGCCCAACAGGCCGAACCCGTGACACTCCAAAACACCAACGCAGCAACGCAGAAATGTAACTTTTTCATCACAACACATCCTTCAACAAAAGATCAACCCAAAACAATCGCATCTTAAGGGAGGGCATCAACCCTGATAGATTAGAGGAAACGACACCGCAACTCCCTCGGTTATTATCAATCTGCCCTTTTGCCGCCGCCTGTCCGTTGCGTCTTTTAGCGGCTACTTCCGACTATTTGCAATAGGTGAATGCTTTTGAAATCTTTTTTTACACGCCTAAAGGCCAGCAACCCCCATTGGGAAGTAGAGCCGTTATGGTTTGAATGGTTGATTTTGGTTGGCTTGTTTATTTTCTCAACTTGGCTGCTCGGCATCAAAGGCGTGTGGCATTTGCTGATCAGCTCCGACCCCACCGGCATCACCTTGGTCATCATCGTGATATTTGCGGTGTCCACGATGTGGTGCGGCATGCGTTCCAAGGAACTGGCCCACCAAAGAGATTTGCTCGATCGTGCTGCTTCTCAAGGTTCACGCGGTTTGTTACAAGCCCAAGGCTGGGCGGGTGAGTACTGGTCTGCCTTGGCAGCCAATCCGCAAGACAGCGGCGCGCCTTTGGATTTGCTGATGGAGAAAACCCATGGCCCGCACACCACAGCATGGTGGGTCAATGGCGTGCAACTCAAGCTGGGTTTGCTGGGCAAAGTCATCGGCTTTTCCGTGCTCGCTATGCAAATCGGTCAAATCCAAAACTTTGACCCTACGCAGGCACAAGATTTGTTGCGCAACCTCACCTCTGGCTTGGGTGTGGCTTTGCTCACCACCATGGTCGGCTTAGTGGGCAACATATTGCTGGGATTGCAACTCACACGCATGGACCGTTTTGCCGACCAATTGCTGGCACAAGCGCAACGGCACGGAATGATCATCGGTCGCTGAAGCGACAGGTACAGCATGCGCAAAAATCGTTTTTCCCGAGAACCCGAGGTTGATCCTTTTTATGACATGTTGTTCAACATGCTGATCGCCTTTGTGTTTTGTTTCATCATTGCTTTGCTGGCCATGAATCCCAAAGCCACCAAAACAGGTGATATTCCAGCGAAAGCAGAATTCATCATCACGCTGTCATGGCCAGACATGGACCCAAACGATTTGGATTTGTGGGTGCAAGGCCCTTCCGGGGAAAGCGCTTGGTTCCGCAACCGCGAAGTGGATTTGATGTATTTGGACCGAGATGACCGTGGCACCTCCAACAACACCATCTTGGTCAATGGTCGCAAAGTCATCAACCCCTTGCGCCAAGAAGTTGTCACGATTCGCAGCATCGTGCCGGGTGAATACGTGGCCAACGCCCACTACTACGAAACCAAAGACATAGAGAGCAGTGACCCGCGTGCTGGCCAGCCAGTGGAGGTCAATATCTCCATCATCAAAGTCAATCCCAAGGCAGAAGTCGTTTTTTACGGCCAAGCCACGTTAGAGGGGCGCGGCAAAGAAGTCACTTTGGCGCGTTTCACCGTGACCCCCGACGGTAGCGTTGACAATGTCAACACCATTCCCAAAACTTTAGTGAAGTCTTTCTAACATGACGCTGACCCTCATCATTGTGTTTGCACTCGTCGCATTACTGCTTGCATTGGCCCTGGTTTACTCGCGCTGGCCTCGCTGGCTCAAAGGACTGCTCGCCGTTGCAGTCAGTGGTTTTTACTTTTATGGTTATTCATCGGTGCACAGCTTGCTGGGCATACCCAGCACAGACGCGTTACCTGAACGGTTTGTCATGCTTGCTGCGTTGATCGACGAACCGCGTGCCAAATTCCCTGGCGCTTTGTACATGTGGGTCACACCCATTGAAGAAGGCAAAAGCTTTTTGCAACCCCGTGCTTACCGTTTGCCATACACCCGCACGCTGCACGAGCAAATTTCCGATGGCATGCGCAAAGGCCGTGAAGGTGTGCCACAAATGGGGACTGCAGAAGTCAAACCGGGCAATGGCAAAGCGGTCAGTTGGCTCAACCCCGGCAGCGACGAGCAAGAAGTCAAGATCATGGATTTGCCCACGCCACAGGTGCCTGAAAAATGAGTCTGCGCATTTCTTTCATAGGCGCATTCGCCTTGCTCTGCTTGTCGGCGTGCGACCAACCCGCCAAGGACAATCCACTGTTTCCCTTGGCTGCTGGCAAACAATGGACCTACCAAATTGAAACGGTATATGACGCGCCAGATGCCAAAACCACCAGCCACACATTGGAGATCCGCAACCTGGGAAGCGCCCAGTTGAGCGACGGCAGCCAAGCCTGGGTCAGACGCAGCAACAACGGCCATGAGTATTGGTTGGTCACCGACAACACGGGTATTCACCGTGTGGCTTTGAAATCGCCGACGAAAGAACAGGCGGTGATGGACATCGAAGCACGCACGGTTTTGCCTGCTGGCTTGGCAGTTGGCAGCACTTGGACCAACACCACCGTGCCGTATTTTTTGCGCAGACGCAATGAAAAGCCAGCGGAATTCCGCTACTTGAACAAATACAAAGACCTGCCCATGGTGTTCAAGGTGGTTGACATGGACGCAGCCCTACAAACACCTGCTGGCAACTTTGAGCATTGCGTGCGTGTAGATGGCAGCATGGAAATCATGCTGTGGAACGACGATGCATTTGCTTACAAACCCACGCCTATCGTGTCGCGTGAATGGTTTTGCCCCGGCGTCGGTTTGGCACAGGTCGAGCGGGACGAACCCACCACCGCGAAATTATTCCAAGGCGGCACCATGCGCATGCGCTTGCTGTCTTACCGTTGAATGCGCACGGGCTTTTGTCAGCGAACGTTAAGGTCTTGTAAGCAGTTCTTAAGAAATGTCCGGTGGCCATGCCAATTGGCATTTTGCGGCTTGTCTCTTTTTGAGAAATTTCCAAATAACAATAACCCGACTAGGGTTTGCTCTAGGACCTGTCTTATATAAGTCTAGGAAAATTCTTCGGGTTAGTTGTGTGTTTCCCTTTGACAAACCCTGAAGGACTTTTTGTATGAAACTTTTAATCAAATCAGTTGCCATGGCTGCCGCCTTGGGCGCTGCCTCTCTGGCAAGCGCACAAAGCTGGCCGGTTTATGGCGGCGACACGGGCAACCAGCGTTACAGCACTGCCGGAAAAATCACACCGGCAAACGTCAATAAGTTGAGCGTGAAATGGGCCCTGCAATTGGGTACTAACCGCTCACAAGAGTCAACCCCTATTTTGGTGGGCGACACTTTGTATGTCACTTCTTCCTTCGGTCCTAAAAACGTTTTTGCGGTGAACGCCAAAACCGGTGAAGTCCGCTGGAAATACTCTCCTGAAATGCCCAAAGGCGTTGACCAGTACGCTTGCTGCGACGTCAACAGCCGTGGTGTTTCCTACAACGATGGCAAGATTTTCTTCGGCCGCCTCGATGCGCAAGTGACTGCACTTGACGCCAAGACTGGCAAAGAAATCTGGACATCCAAAGTGGTGGACTACACACAAGGTTCCGTCATCACTTCACCTCCCACACTGGTTAAAAACTTGGTCATCACCGGCTTCGGTGGCGGTGAGTACGGTGTGCGTGGCGCTTTGGTCGCATTGGACCAAGCCACTGGCAAGGAAGTCTGGCGCACACACACTGTGCCAGTGGGCAACGAAAAGCATGCCGACACCTGGAAGGGTGACACCGGCAAAACAGGCGGCGGTGCAGCCTGGTTCATCGGCTCTTATGACCCCAAATTGAACCTCGTGTACTACGGCACCAGCAACCCAGGTCCTTGGACTGCGATTGTTCGTGGCAACGACTCATCCGACATCGGCAAGTTCACCAACCTTTACACCGCTTCTGTGGTGGCAATGAACCCCGATACGGGCAACATCGTGTGGCACTACCAGTTCACACCGCATGACGCCTGGGACTATGTCGGCGTGAACGAACTCGTTTTTGCTGACCTGCCTGTCGATGGCAAAAAAGTGCCTGTCGTGATGCAAGCCAACCGCAACGGTTTCTTCTACGTGTTGGACCGCGCCAATGGCAAATTGATCTCTGCCAAGCCTTTCATCAATGGTGTCAACTGGGCCACTGGTGTTGACCTGAAAACAGGCATGCCTATCGAAGCTGCCAACAACGAAAAGCGTCCTCGCCTGAAAAAATGGGCCCGCGACATTTGCCCCAACTTGGTTGGCGGTAAAAACTGGATGCCCATGTCTTACAACCCCAAAACAGGTCTGGTGTACATCCCCACCAACAACCTGTGCATGGACTTGGAAGGTGTGCAAGAAGAGTACAAGCGCGGCCAGTTCTACTTGGGCGTGAACTTTGACTTGGACAAAGTCGGTCCTGGCGGCCACGGCGGCGGTTTGAAAGCATGGGATCCTGTGAAGCAGAAAGAAGTCTGGTTCAACAAGGACGAACTGCCTTTCAACGGCGGCACCATGACCACATCAACTGGCCTGGTCTTTGCAGGTGACATCAAAGGTGCATTCCGCGCCATGGATGCCAAAACTGGCAAAGAACTGTGGAAATTCAATACCGGCTCAGGCATCACTGCTGCCCCCATGACTTACATCTTGGATGGCAAACAGTATGTCGCAGTCGTGTCTGGTCGCACACAGTCCATGCCTGCCTTCTTCGGCAAAATGGGTGAGCGCATGGTTGCTGCCAGCCCTGAAGGCGGCACACTGTTTGTGTTCGCTATCAACTGAGATTGATTCAGTCTAAAAACACCGCCTACGGGCGGTGTTTTTTTATTCTTCGCCCAAGCCATCCCAAGAGTCAAAATCAAAAAATAGCATACCCCCAACGCTTGTTTTTTGATTTTGCTTCTTTGTCTATGTTTTGAGAAAAAATGGCCCTGCCGCACAAGGAGTGACTGCAGCGATTCAGCTTGCTGTCAGTTGATTTCTCATAATATAAACATTGCTTGACTGTTTTTTTATCGAAGAATTTTCAAACTTGCCATTCAATCTCAGGAGTATTTGCACCATGTCTAAGTCGTTACCCCGTATCGTCAAGTTTGCAGTCAGTGCAACCGCTTTGGCGTCCCTCACTTTGTCTGCGGCATCAGCGGCTGACACGCTGAGGGTATGTTCGGACCCAGACAACTTGCCTTTCAGCAAGTCGGAAGGTGCTGACAAGGGCTTGTACATTGAATTGGCCGAGTTGGTGGGCAAGCGACTGGGTACGCCTGTGGAATATGTCTGGTGGTTGTCCTTCAATCAACGCCGCGCCCTCAGAACCACCATGGACGGCTGTGATGCCTATTTCGCCTTGCCTGCGGATGCCCAATACCGCGTCCGTGGCCTGGTCAAAAGCAATGCTTTCTTGTCTGTCAGCTACGCGATCGTGGCGCCACAGGGCTTGAAAATCACGGCTTTGTCAGACCTGAAAGGCAAAAAAATCGGCGTGCTGCACGGTTCTCCTCCACAGATCTTGTTGGCAACCCAAGAGGGTTTCACCGCCAGCACATTCCGGTCTCAGGAAGAGGTTTTTGCGGCTCTCCAAAGCAAAGAAATCGATGCCGCCTTGCTGTGGGGCCCCAGCGCTGGTTTTGACAACAAAACCCAGCACAGTAACCGCTGGCAAGTGATTTCCATCCAAGGTGAAAGTTTGGGTGGTCAGGTTGCGGTGGCTGTTTCCAAAGAAAAGCCGCTGCTCAAAGACCAGATCAACCAGGCCTTGGAAGATCTCAAACCTGAAATACAACAACTGAGCGAGAAATACGGTTTCCCCACCCAAGCCCCGCTGCAGATCAACAGCACACAAGCCGAAAACCGTTATGCAAGATGGGACTCACTGCAAGCCAAATCCCCGGCTTACCGCTCGTCAGGCTTCATCAAGGTGGCGGACAAGCCTTCTCGCCGCGAATGGCTGGTGGCAGAAACTGGCACCAGCATCGCCGAAGCCCAGTCCAACTTCAATAACAAATGCGGACATTGCCACGGTAAGAACGGTGCCAGCCCGATCTCTGAACGCGATTTGCGCAAACTCAGCATGCGTTACAAAGATGAGTGGAAAAGCGTTGCATACACCACCATCACCAAAGGTCGCCCAGATTTAGGCATGCCCACTTGGGATGGCATATTGCCCGACAGCGAAATCAAGGCGATTGTCGACTTTTTGGTGACTGTGCAAAAGAACTGATTCGCTTGGCTCCATGAAAAAAGCGGGGATATACCCCGCTTTTTTGTTTGTCACAGGTTAACTACGCTGCCAGAAAGGCAGCGCAGCCAACCGGTCATCAGGCTTGCTGAATCGCGTTGCCAGTGATGGGCAGTGAGCGAACACGTTTGCCAGTCAATTTGGCAACAGCGTTTGCCAATGCAGGGATGATTGCTGCAGTGACAGGCTCACCAATACCGCCAGGCTTCTCGCCGCTCTTGACCAGCACGATATCGACCAAAGGCGACTCGTTGGTGCGAACCATGGCGTAGGTATTGAAGTTGGTTTGTTCCACAACACCATTTTTCACCGTGATGGCATGTTTGAGGGTTTGACCCATGCCCATGATGACTTGAGACTGGATTTGTTGTTCGACAATTTCAGGATTGACGATCATGCCCATGTCAGCTGCCACAGTGGCTTTGACCACCTTGACTTCACCATCAGCGCCCATCGTCACTTCAGTAACTATTGCCACATAGGTGTCGTAACCTTCCATGACCGATACACCCATGGCATTGCCTTTGGCAGCGCCCTTTTTGTAACCAGCCTTTTCAGTGGCCAATTTCAAAACGTTTTGGAAACGGGGCTTGCCTTCAAGCAAAGACATGCGGTATTCGACAGGATCTTTGCCAGCAGCCATGGCCATTTCATCAACGAAGCTTTCGTTGGCGAAGATGTTCATGTTGTGGCTCACAGCACGCCAGTAACCGACACGCAAGCCAGCGTCATGGATCACCAAGTCGTGCTGGGTGTTGGGGATGTTGTAAGGTCCAACAGCCGCTTCGACCATGAATGGATCCATGGTGTCTTTGGGCAGACCAAACGCACGCTGGGTGATGGACTGTGAGGTGACCTTGAAATGCAAACCGACAGGTTGACCGTTCGCATCCAGACCAGCGTGAAGTTGATTTAAGCCCATGGGTCGGTAGAAATCATGGGTCATGTCGTCTTCGCGTGACCACACCAATTTCACAGGCAACTTGACTGCTTTAGAAATTTGTGCGGCTTGCACCACAAAGTCCAGTTCAATACGGCGACCGAAACCACCACCTAAGTAAGTGGTTCTGACATCGACATCTTCAGGCTTCATACCCAAAGCAGCAGCAGTCGCGCCTTGTGCGCCTTGCTGGAACTGGGTTGGGCCAATCAACAATGCTTTACCACCGGTCACATGCGCTGTGAAGTTCATGGGCTCGAGTGGCGAGTGGGATTGCAAAGGAGTCACATAAGAAGCCGACAGCTTTTTGGCAGCGCCATTGATGGCAGCCATGGCATCACCTTTGGGAGGCTGAATAGGAAGAACCTTACCGCTGGAAGCAGCCTTGACGTGACCATCAAGCATAGAAGCTGTGGATAAATTGGCACCTTCGCCTTTGTCCCAGTCGATTTTCAATGCACGACGTGCTTTGACTGCCGCCCAGTAGGTGTTAGCCACCACAGCGACGCCGTCAGGCAGTTGAACCACATCCAAGACCCCGGGCATGGCTTTGGCAGCTGCGCTGTCAACACTCTTGACCTTACCGCCAATGACAGGGCATTGCTCCAAACTGGCGTAAACCATGCCTGGCAATTTCACGTCGATGCCGAATTCTGCAGTTCCGTTGACTTTGGCGGGCACGTCAAGACGTGGAATACGCTTGCCAACAACACGGAAGTCTTTGGCTGCCTTGATGCTTGGCTTCTCAGGAACGGGCTGCTTGGAAGCCGCTTCAGCCATTTGGCCATATGTGGCTTTTTTGCCGCCAGGGCCTGTCAACATGCCGTTGGCTGCTTTCACCGAGCTGGCAGGAACGCCCCACTCAGCAGCAGCACCAGCGATCAACATTTCGCGCACTTGTGCGCCTGCGATACGCAACTTTTCCCAGCCTTCGCGCACGGAGGTTGAACCACCGGTGATCATGGCGCCGAGGAAAGCATTGGCATAAACCGCACCGGGAGGCGCTGCTGCCACGGTGACCTTGGTCACATCAACATTCAGCTCTTCTGCGATCAACATGGGCATGGAGGTGTAAACACCTTGGCCCATTTCTGAACGGGCAGAAATCAGGGTGATGCTGTTGTCATCAGCAATGTGAACCCACGCATTGGGCGTGTGCAGGGTGCCTGCAGCCATGGTTTCTGCCACGGTGCCAGGAAGTACCACGCCCATCATCAAGCCACTGGTGGCGATGCTGGTGGTTTTGAGGAAGTCGCGACGGTTTGTTTCTGTGCTCATCATGATGTATTTCCTTTGAAATTAAGCAGCGCGCATCATGGATGCAGCGTCTTTGACAGCAGCACGAATACGTGTGTAAGTGCCGCATCGGCAAATGTTTCCTGCCATTGCAGCGTCAATGTCTTCGTTCGATGGGTTTTTGTTCTTGCTCAGCAAAGCGGCTGCGCTCATGAGCTGGCCAGATTGGCAATAGCCACACTGGGGCACTTGGTGCTTGATCCAGGCTTTTTGCAAAGCATGTGTGCCTGGGCCGAGGCTTTCAACGGTGCTGACGCTAGAGCCAGCAACATTGCCAACCTGCGTTTGGCATGAACGAACTGCTTCACCGTTCACATGCACTGTGCAAGCGCCACACAATGCAGCACCACAACCGAATTTGGTGCCGGTCAGGCCGAGTTCATCACGAATGACCCAAAGCAAAGGCGTGTCAGCCTCGGAGTTGGACGAAACGGTTTTACCGTTAACTTTGAATTGAAGGCTCATAGATACTTCCTTGATTGAGGGATGCGGGACTGGGTCATATTAATGATTTACAGGCTGCCAACACCCTAGGGAAAGCCCTTGTATGGTTACTAATTTCTCGTTTTGAAACACTCTGAGTCACTGGTTTGACAGTATCCCGAATGAGCCAGGGGTATTGACCGAGATATTCATGTTTTTCCGGCGCAAAAAAGGAGATATTCCCTGTCCAACAGGGCGAATTTTCAACATGATGTGGGTTTTTGACCCTGCTGAACTGAGTTCTTTGTATGAATACATTTCGCTTCACACTTTTGCCTTTGGCCGCCTCTATCGCTTGTTGGCTGACACCGCCCCTGCTGGCGCAGGCGCAAAGCCCAACCGATGACCCGGGCAGACTGTCTGAGGTGAAAGTGGTCAACACCTCGCCCTTGCCTGGCATTGGTATTGAAAAATACAAACTTCCTTATGAAGTTCAATCGGTAGACAGCCAAACCATCCAAAAGTCGGGCAGCCGAACCCTGTCAGAGTTCATGAACGAAAACCTCACGGGCGTCAACACCAATGACATCCAGGGCAGTCCTTACCAATCTGATGTGACTTACCGTGGCATGCGTGCGTCTGCCACCTTAGGCGCGTCACAAGGTTTGTCGGTGTACATGGACGGCGTGCGCATGAACCAGCCCTTTGGCGATGTGGTGAATTGGGACATGTTTCCTGAAGCCGCGATTGACACTGTGACTTTGGTGCCAGGCTCCAACCCGATGTATGGCCTCAACACCTTGGGAGGCGCGTTGGCATTCACCACCCGATCGGGTTTGACCACACAAGGCAACGAGTTGACCACCTCTTATGGCAGCCACGGCAGACTGAAAATGGACATCACACACGGCGCTATTTCCAGCGATGGCTGGCACCGTTTCTTTGCCATCACTGCATTCGACGAGGAAGGCTGGCGTGACCATTCCAGTGGCAGTTTGCAAAACCTGTTTGTGAAAATAGGCCGTACCCAAGAAGACAGCAATTGGGATGTGTCTTACATGTTTGGCAACAGCAAATTGGTGGGCAATGGCCTGACACCCAGCACAAATTACGGTGAATTAGGGGCTGCTTCAGCTTCCAACACAACCACAGGTCTTTATGAAGCTGACCGGGCATCGGTCTACACATGGCCTGACCAAACCATCAACAAAGCCCATGTGCTCAGCTTCAACATGCAACATCTGCTGGACGCCAACACTGAGTTGGCATCCACGGCGTATGTGAAATACGGCACGCAAAGCAGGCTAGGTGGAGATGTGGAGTGGGATGTTAGCGAGGCTGAAGGTGCCATCAACCGCAACAGCACCCAACAAACTTCCTTTGGGATAGCCACCAACTTCACCAAAATACTGGATAGCCACCAAATCACCACAGGCGCTTCTTTGGAAAGAAGCAAGATGGCATATGGTGCCACTGAAACAGAAGAGTGCTATTTGAACCCGGTCACACGGGAGGTCTCTACCTCAACGGGTTGTGACAGTGAACAGACCACGGCTGGCGTCACGGGCAATTCCACCGCCTTTGGCACCTATGTGGCAGACACCTACCGAATGTCAGACAAGACTTTTGTGACGGTGGCCGGCAGGTTTAACCAAACCACGGTGGCCAACACCCTCTCCTCTTACGCATCGGGTAGTTTGACGAGTACCGCCACTGAAAGT